>Ga0187894_10003324_pt1 | contig 18139 bp, 19 predicted proteins | sample GBC1701081metaG_FD_136650 | JGI IMG/M metagenome (GOLD analysis project Ga0187894, IMG submission 136650) | White microbial mat communities from a lava cave in the Kipuka Kanohina Cave System on the Island of Hawaii, USA - GBC170108-1 metaG ...
CTTCAACGCGGTACCCGACTCCGACGAGATCCGGATGCTCACGGGCAAGTCCAAGCCGCCGGCGCCCGGGCTGGTGTTCTACGACACATGGGACGCGATCCGGCCGGACGAACGCGGTTTCACATGGTCCAACACGAACGCCTACGCGAAAGCATCGCCGCGATCCGACGGTCGTATCGATTACATCTTTTCAGCGTGGGGCGGCCAAGCGGGCCGTGGTCAGCCCACGGCCTGCGGTCTGCTGGGTGTCGACGCCGACCGGATCGGTTCCGATCATTTCGGCGTCTGGGCCGACCTCCGATACTAGGCGCGGCCGAACAGCCCTACTGGTTCATCGACGAGAAGAAGTCGGCGTTGTTCTTGCTGGTGCGCAGCTTGTCGAGCAGGAACTCGATAGCGTCGACCGGCCCCATCGGCATCAGGATGCGGCGCAGCACCCACATCTTGCTGAGCGTGCCGCGATCGACCAGCAGCTCTTCCTTGCGGGTGCCCGACTTGGTGATGTCGATGGCCGGGAAGGTGCGTTTGTCGGATACCTTGCGGTCGAGGATGATCTCGCTGTTGCCGGTGCCCTTGAACTCTTCGAAGATCACCTCGTCCATGCGGCTGCCGGTTTCGATCAGCGCCGTCGAGATGATGGTGAGGCTGCCGCCTTCCTCGATGTTGCGAGCGGCGCCGAAGAAGCGCTTGGGCCGCTGCAGGGCGTTGGCATCGACGCCACCGGTCAGCACCTTGCCCGAGCTGGGCACCACGGTGTTGTAGGCGCGGCCCAGTCGGGTGATCGAGTCGAGCAGGATGACGACATCCTTCTTGTGCTCGACCAGGCGCTTGGCCTTCTCGATCACCATCTCGGCAACGGCGACGTGGCGCGAGGCCGGCTCGTCGAAGGTCGAGGAAATGACCTCGCCCTTGACGGTGCGCTGCATGTCGGTGACTTCCTCAGGGCGCTCGTCGATCAGCAGCACCATCAGGAAGCACTCGGGATTGTTCTGCGCCACCGCGTGCGCGATGTTCTGCAGGATCATGGTTTTGCCGGTGCGCGGCGGCGCCACGATCAGGGCCCGCTGGCCCTTGCCGATCGGCGCGATCAGGTCGATCACGCGCGTGCTGATGTCGACGGTCTGAGCCGGCGCCTGCTTCTTGGCGGTCAGTGTGCCGCGCGAGCGGCCGGTGCTGACCCGGCCGGCGGTGGAGATCTTGGCCGAACCCGCCTCCTCGGCCAGGGCCACCGCGGCGGCGTAGCCGGCGCCTTCCATCTCCAGCGTCAGTTTCTCGTCGGGATAGAGCGGCGTGAGGTTGTCGAAGTTGATGCGGTGGCGGACCGCGTCGGGGTCTTCGAAGTTGATCAGGTTGATCTTGGTCAGGGCGAAATAGCGCTCGCCGTCCTTGGGGGCGCGAATCTCGCCTTCGACCGTGTCGCCGGTGCGCAGGCCATAGCGCCGGATCTGCGCCGGGCTGACATAGATGTCGTCCGGTCCCGGCAGGTAGTTCGATTCGATCGAACGCAGGAAGCCGAAGCCGTCGGACAGGACTTCGACCACGCCGGAGCCGAAAATCGCCTGGTCGCTGTCGGCCATGCGCTTGAGGATGCCGAACATCAGCTCCTGGCGGCGGAGCGTCGAAGCGCTTTCGATCTGCAGCTCCTCGGCGGCAGCCAGCAGTTCGGCGGGGGTCTTTTTCTTGAGATCGTTTAGATTCATGGGAGGTGTCTTGGGAGTATCTGTAGGCGGGGCCCGGACGGGCAGCGGCGATGGAAAATCGACCACCAGGCCGGATTTACGAGAAACGTCAGGAGGTTAGCCGCGGACGTCGGCCGTCTGGAGACGGCTTACCGATAAAGTGTGACGCAGCGGTATCTGGCGCGACCCGGTGCTGCGCCACTCATCGGGGCACCCCGGTATCTGCGTCCTAGATAGCGATGGGCTCCCCGAATGTCAAAGGGCGTCGATGAATTTGGTTGCGTGCCCCAATGCGTGCTGTCGCATGGCAGACACGCTGCGCTGCCCGGTCGCATCCATCGTTCACGGCAGCAATAATCGCCGGCGGAATCGGGAGGAAAGTCATGGATTTCACTGGCAAAGTCGCCCTGATCACGGGCGGCGGCAATGGCATCGGGCGCGCCGCGGCGCTGGCATTCGCCGGCCGTGGCGCCAAAGTGATCGTCGTTGACCGCGATGCGGCAGGCGCCGAGGGCACCGCCGGTGCCATCCGCCAGCAGGGCGGCGATGCGCGGTCCGTTACCGCCGATGTCACCAAGTCGGCCGATGTGCAGGCCTACGTGAAAGCGGCGCTCGACGCCTATGGCCGCATCGACTGCTTTTTCAACAATGCCGGCATTGAAGGCAAGGTACAGCCGACGGCGGAGTATGACGAAGCGATGTTCGATGCCGTCATCGGGGTCAACGTCAAGGGCGTGTTCCTCGGTCTGCGTCACGTGCTGCCGGTCATGTTGCAGCAGAAGGCGGGTACGGTCGTGAACACGGCGTCGGTCGCCGGCCTGGTCGGCACGCCCGGGATGCCAGCGTATGTCGCCTCCAAGCACGCCGTGATCGGCCTCACCAAGACCGTCTCGGGCGAAGTGGCGCGCCACGGGATCCGGGTCAACGCCGTCTGCCCGGGTCCGGTCGACACCCGCATGATCCATGCGCTGGAAGCGCAGCTTTGGCCCGACGATCCCGGTGTCGCTGGCCAACGCTACCAGTCGTCGCTGCCGACCGGTCGCTACACGACGCCGGAAGAGATCGCCAATGTCGTGCTGTTCCTGCTGTCTGACCTGTCGGGCAATGTCACCGGCGCGCAATGGGTCGTCGACGGCGGCCGCACCGCCACCGGCGGCGCGGTGACGAACGCGGTGCAGCGCTAAGGGCCTCCCCACGCTGGGGGGAGGTGTGTCAAAAGGGGCGGCAAGAGCATCATGTCCGCCACCCAGCGCCTCTACCTGCAGGATGATCACTGTTTCGACACGGACGCGACGGTGATCGCCGTGCGCGGGGCCGCGCTGGCGTTCGACCGGACCTGTTTCTATCCCGGTGGTGGTGGCCAGCCGCCGGACCAGGGGCAGGTTACCGTCGGCAGCGGCATGGCTTTCGATATCGGGTCCGTCCATGCCGATGCGGACGGCGTCATCTGGCATGTCTGTGCCGCGACGGCGCCACCGTCCGACATCGTCGGGCAGTCCGTCCGGCTGGCGGTGGACCGCGAGCGACGACTGGCGCTGGCGCGCTATCACACCGTGCTGCACGTGCTGAACACGATCGCGCTGCGGGACTATGGCGCCTGGATCACCGGTGTGCAGATCGGCGTCGACTACTCGCGCATCGATTTCAAGTGGGACGGCTTTACCGCAGCGCTGACGGCGGCGGTGGAGGCCAAGGTCAACGCCGTCCTTGACGCGAACCGGCCCCTCACATCGTATTACCTTACCGAAGACGAATTCCGCCGGCGCGAGGATTTGCTGCGGACCTTGGAGGTCAAGCCGCCCGTCGTGAACGGCGCGGTGCGCGTGGTCGAGATCGAGGGTTTCGACGCGCAGGCCTGCGGCGGTACGCACGTGCCGGCGACGTCCTATGTCGGCCGGTTCTCGATCTTTCGCGTCGAGAACAAGGGCCGCATCAACAAGCGGCTGTACGTGCGGCTGGATCGACCTGTCCTGAGCGTCAGCCCCAGCGGCGCACGCGACCTTTTCTGGTGAGGCGGTGCGGCTCTATTCCGCCGCCGCTCGCTTGAGGTCCTTCGAATAGGCGATGCTGACCGGCGCGTCGGCCTCGAACGGGCTCTTCAAGCCCAACGTGTCGCCGAAGTCACGCAGCGCCGGCAGCACCTCCTGCGCCAGCAGGCGGATGCAGGTCTTTGAGTCCTGGTGCGAGACGGCGCCGTCATTGGCCCAGAGCGCCATGATGCTGGGACGCGTTTCTTCGAGGATGCGCTTGAGTCTGGGGATCACCGTCTTGGGTGTGCCGGCGATGATCTGCATGTCGTCGAGCTGCTGCTCGAAGGTGGGACGGCCGCGCGGGCTGATCGCCCGGCCGGTGGCGAACTCGACGAAGGCGCGCCGCTGCGTGGGCGAGAAGTAGCCCGACGGGCTGCTCCATACGGGGTGCGCCAGGCCGGTGAACTCGCCCTGCATCCACATGAACTGGCGCGCGTTCTGGATCGCCTTTTCCTCGGTCTCCGCGACATGCACGCGCTGCAGATAGCCGCGATTTTCCGGCCCGGCGGTGTAGCCCGCCTCGGCGGCGGCCTGGTCGTAGGTTTCCCAGATCTTCTTGGTGGCCTCGATCGAGGTGTTGAGCGCGATATAGGGATAGCGCTGCCGGGCCGACCAGATGATCGTCTCGCGGCTCACCACGCCGGGGATCCAGACGCGGGGATAGGGCTTCTGCAGCGGCACCGCCCATGGGTTCACCACGCGGTGCTGATAGTGCGTGCCCTCCCAGCGGAACGGTCCGGGCTGTGTCCACGCCTTGACGATCAGGTCGTGCGCCTCCTCGAAGCGCTCGCGGTTGTAGGCCGGGTTGACGCCGGTGGCGAGCTGCTCCTGGCCGCCGCCCCGCACGAAACCCGACACCAGCCGACCCTTGGAGATCATGTCGATCATCGCCAGTTCTTCGGCCAGGCGGATCGGGTTCTCGGCCAGCGGCAATGGGTTGCCCAGCATCACCAGCTTGACCCGCTTGGTGACGCCGGCCAGCACGCTGGCGAAAATGTTGGCCTTGGCCTGCATGCAGAACGGTGCATTGTGGTGCTCGTTCAGCATGATGCCGTCGAAGCCCATCTCCTCGGCGTGGACGTATTGTTCCAGGTATTCGTTGTAGAGCCGGCTGCCGGCCACCGGGTCGAAGTGCTTGTTGGAGAACATCAGCGCCGTGGCGCCGAACTGCAGGCCTTCCTCCGACGAATAGGCCGACATCGGCTGCTCGGTGAAGTACATCAGGTGCATGGTGAACCTCTTCCGTCATCCCGAGCGACGTGCGGGATCAAGGGGCACATCATTTCGCGGCCATGAACGCGGTGACGAGCTGCGCCAGTGCGTCCGGCTTTTCCATCTCGACGCAGTGGCCGCACGCCGCGACGATTTCCAGCCGTGCATCAGGCAGACGTGACGCGTAGAGACGGCCGGCACTGAGCGGCACGACGCGATCGTCGTCACCCCACACGACCAGCGACGGCATGCGCACGCCGCCCAGCAGATGCGGCAGGGTCTGGCTGTACATGTAGGGCTTCCAAGCGATGCGGAAGCTCATCTCGCGGCAGATGTCCCACTGCTCCAGCTGGTCGGTGCTGTGCTCGGCGCCATAAGCCGTGGCGAAGGCCTCTGCCGTATGGAAGCCGGCACGGGCGTAGTCGACGTAACTCAGCAGCGCCTGGTCGAGGATATCGCCCTCGGGCGGCTTCAGGCCCATGGCGCCGACCAGCACCAGCTGCGCCGGGTCGCGCGGCGCCATGCTCGCCATCTCGGCCGCGATCCAGCCGCCGAAACCGAGGCCCAGCAGCGACGCTTGCGGCAGGCCGACGTCGCTCAGCAGGCAGCGATACATGACGGCCACGTCACGTGGGCTGCGCAGCCAGTCCGGTCGTTCTGACCGGCCATAGCCCGGATGATGCGGCACCAGCACATCGAAGCGTTGCGCCAGCGCGTCGTAGAACGGCAGGCGCTCCAATGTGCCGATGTCATGGTGCAGGACGAGAAGCGGCGCGCCGCTGCCGGCGCGCGACAGATGCAGCTTTACGCCAGCCACCTCGACATGCTTGTCCGACCATGCCGCCATGCCGTTTCCCCAATTCACATTAGAAAAGAACGGTTGCAGTGGCGGCGGGGCGAGTCAATCGATGCCGGTTGCGGCTGGCGCAACCCTGTCAGAACGCCAGCGGTGACATTTCTCTAGGCATCGGTGATCACGGCGGTCGCTTCGATCTCGACCAGGAGACCGGGCACAGCCAATGTCGAGATGCCGATCAGCGCCGACGCGCAACGCGACTTCTTTATCCATCGCGCCAGCTCGCCGGTGATCGCGCCGCCGTCGCGGATGTCGGTGCAGTAGATGGTGAGCCGCGTCACGTGCTCCATCTTCGCGCCGGCCTGCCGCAAGGCACGCGCGATTTTGCTCATGGTGATGCGTGTCTGTGCGCCGGCATCCTTGCCGCGCAGCCGCCCCTTGTTGTCGAGCGATGTCGTGCCGGCAACGAATACAAACGGCCCGGTCTTCACCGCCCGCACATACCAGCCGGCGATTTCGGTGCCGTCAGGAAATTCCTCGCGTGTCATGGTGGTCCCCCTCGTTGGTCGAAGCGCGGCGACACCATCATAGATTGATGGTGCTGTCATCTCGAGCGAGGTGAGGGATGACGCGCTTGTCGCCTTGGTTTCCCCATGGGAACGTCACCACCCACGCGGAGGTCGCCCATGTCGCTCGAGCTCTATCTCGCTTATCTCGTTGCCTGCATCCTGATTGCCATCATTCCAGGTCCGACCGTGGCACTGGTTGTCGCCAACAGCCTCACGCACGGCATGCGCGCGGGCCTGCTGAATATCGCGGGCACGCAGCTGGCGCTGGCGGTGATGATGGGCATCCTGGTTGTCGGGCTGGCGTCGATCGTCGAGACCATGGGTGTCTGGTTCGACTGGGTTCGCCTGCTGGGCGCCGCCTACCTGGTCTGGCTGGGCTGGAAGCTGCTGCGCTCATCCGGCGCCATCGAGGCGAGTGGCATCACGCCAAGGCCGCGCGGTGGCTTCTTCCTGCAGGGCTTCCTGGTGATGCTCAGCAATCCCAAGGTGCTGATCTTCTTCGGCGCCTTCATCCCGCAGTTCGTCGATCCCGACGGCGATCATGTCGGCCAGATCGCCCTGTTGGGCGTCACGGCGATGGCGGTCGCCCTGGTCTCCGACAGCGTCTACGCCATCCTGACGGGGCGCGCGCGCACGCTGTTCTCCCGCCGCCGCGTGCGACTGATGTCGCAGATCAGCGGCGCCACCCTGATCGGCGGCGGTGTCTGGCTGGCCTTGACCCGTAGCCGATAGGACAATGTCATCCCGAGCGGCACCCTCACCCTGAGGAGCGAGCGCAGCGAGCGTCTCGAAGGGTGGGCTACCACACTGACAGTGCGACAACAGCCGGAGCAACCGGCGTGATTGCAGCCCATCCTTCGAGACGCCGGCTACGCCGGCTCCTCAGGATGAGGTTGTGCGTAGTCATAGGTGATTGTCCTGCCCTCGCCTAACGCTCCTCGAGATACCGGTGAATCGCCGTGTGGTCGGTATCGCGGCCGAGCTTGCGCATCGCTTCGGCCCACACGGTGGCCATGTCGTGCATCGTGTCGGCGTGCACGCCCATCTGGTCGGCGAGTTCCGCCGCTGTCGCGAGATCCTTGGCCATCAGCGCCAGGGCGAATCCGGCAGCGTAGTTGCGCGGGATCACGAACGGCTTGGCTTTCACCTGGGTGCTGTTGCTCATGCCGCTCGAGGCGTTGAACACCTCGACCATGACGGTGGGGTCGAGGCCGAACTTCTCGCCCACGATCAGCGCCTCGCACATCGACAGCAGGCTGGTGGCCGAGAGGTAGTTGTTGAGCGCCTTCACCGCATGGCCTGATCCGACGGCGCCGGCGTGAAACACGGTCTTGCCCATCACCTGCAGCAGGGGACGACACTGTTCGACGTCCTCGGGACTACCGCCGGCCATGATGGCGAGCGAACCATCGACGGCGCGTCGCACACCGCCCGACACCGGTGCATCGATGCAGCGCAGACCGCGCGTGTCGAGGTCGTTCGCCAAGGCGCGCGTCCCCGTGGGCGCGCTGGACGACATGTCGATCACCACGCGATTGCGTGTCAGGCCGTCGGCGGCGGGATCCGGTCCGTCGAGCACGGCCTGCCGCACGATCTTGCCGTCCGGCAGCATGGTGATCACCGCATCGGCGCCGTCAGCGGCAGCCTTGGCCGATGGCGTTGCCGAAGCCGTCGGATGGGCGCCGACAAAATCCGAGATCGCCTGCTGCGAGGCGTCGTAGACGCGCAGCCGATAGCCGGCCGCAACGAGATGAGCGGCCATGGGCTTGCCCATCATGCCCAGCCCGATGAAGGCGATGGTGGCCGGCGGCGTCAAGGGTGTGGGCATGGCGTTACTTCTCGTCGAAGACGTCCTTGGCCACCGTCGCCGCCGACATCGCGGTCGGCCAGCCTGAATAGAACGCCAGGTGGGTGATCAGCTCGACGATCTCGTCCTGTGTCACGCCGTTATTCTGCGCGCGCACAAGATGGCCGCGCAGCTGCTCGGTACGATTGAGCGCCACCAGGGTGGCGACGGTGATCAGGCTGCGGTCGCGCTTGGAAAGGCCCGGCCGCTCCCAGACATCGCCGAACAGCACGTGTTCGGTGAGGTCGACCAGCTTGGGTGCGAGCGATCCGAGCCGATCGCGGACTGACGGCAGAGGCTTGGCCATGGCAGGTCTCCGTGCGCTGGGTTGTCAAGATGCGGCAAGTGTAGCATTGAAGGCCTCGATGAGAATGATCGCCCCCACCAGCCTCTGCATCGCTGTGCTGTTGTCTTGCATGGCGCCCGTGTCTGTTCGCGCCCAAACCGATTCCGATCCGGCCCTGGCGGCAATCGTCAAACACCCCAAAGTTGCGGCTCGCCTGAAGGCGTCGACGGCGCGCCTGGCATGGTTGGCAGCGCCCGCCGACGACGGGCGCGCTTGCTACAAGCTGGCGGAAAACCAGCCGACGCACATGGTGACGATCGCCCATTACTGCTTCGATCGCCGCACCGCGACCGTGCTGGAATACGACGTCGCGACGGACAGCTACGTCGAACCGCGGTGAAGGCGCGTGCGCAGGCAAATCGTCGCGCGCTGGCAGGACTGGTCAGGCAAGGGGCTGGAGCACGTCGTCCTTGAGATCAAGGACGATGTCATCACGGCCTCGTCCATCGTGCTGGCCATGGCCGATCACCGCCCGTTCGTCGTGCAGTACGAGCTGCGGTGCGATTGCCAATGGCGTTTGCGCGAGGCGCGCATTATGGTTCCGGGCGAGCAGCGCGCACTGGAGCTGCGCACCGATGGTACTGGCCATTGGACGGATGGCGCCGGCGCTGCGCTGCCGCAGCTCGCTGGCACGATCGACATCGATATCTCGGTGACGCCGCTGACCAACACATTGCCGATCCGGCGGCTGGCATGGGCCGCCGATCGCGCTGCCGAACTGCGCATGGCCTATGTGCTGCTGCCCCACCTGGCCGTGACGGCCGACCCGCAGCGCTACACCTGCCTCGAACCGCAAAGGCGGTTTCGCTACGAGTCGCTCGACAGCGATTTCACGCGCGATATCGAGATCGATGCCGACGGTCTGGTGGTGAGCTATCCCGGACTGTTCCGGCGCGTTCTCTAGGGCGCGCGCCTCGCTTTCCTGCCGCGCCGGTCATCAGTGAAATGCCGGCGGCAGCGATCGTTTGTGGCGGAGCGCCAGCGGCACCCTCTCGACAAAACCGGCGCGGCGAGTCAGGAACAGCGTGAACGCCCGACCCCGGAGAAATGCTCATGGCACGCCTGAACGCACACCCCAGCGGCCGGCACTTCCTGCAGATTCCCGGCCCGACGAATGTGCCCGATCGCATTCTGCGGGCGATGGACCATCCCACCATCGACCATCGTGGTCCTGAGTTCCAGGCGCTGGCCAAGCAGGTGCTGGCCGGCTTGCGGCCGATTTTTCAGACCCAGGGTCCCGTGGTGATCTACCCGTCTTCGGGCACGGGCGCCTGGGAAGCGGCGCTGGTCAACACGCTGTCGCCCGGCGACGCGGTGCTGATGGTCGAGACCGGCCATTTCGCCACCTTGTGGAAGAAGCTCGCCGAGCGGCTGGGGCTCAAGCCCGAGTTCCTGGACGGCGACTGGCGGCACGGCGTCGATGCCGCCCAGGTCGAGCAGCGACTGCGCGAGGATACAGGCCGGACACTCAAGGCCGTCTGTGTCGTGCACAACGAGACGTCGACGGGCGTCGCCTCCGATATCGCTGCCGTGCGGCGCGCCATCGATGCGGCCGGCCATCCGGCTCTGCTGATGGTCGACACGATTTCATCCTTGGGCTCGATCGACTACCGACATGATGCATGGGGGGTCGACGTCACGGTGGCCGGTTCGCAGAAGGGGCTGATGCTGCCGCCGGGATTGTCGTTCAACGCCATCAGCGACAAGGCGCTGGCGGCAGCCAAGACCGCGCGGTTGCCTCGATCGTACTGGGCCTGGGACGAGATGCTGGCGGCCAATGCCAATGGCTGGTTCCCCTTCACGCCGGCCACCAACCTGCTCTACGGCCTGGCCGAGGCCATCGACATGCTGATGGAGGAGGGGCTGGAGGGCGTCTTTGCGCGCCACGCCCGCCACGGCGCCGCGACGCGCGCGGCGGTGGGCGCCTGGGGCCTCGAACTGCTGTGTCGCAACCCGGCTGAATACAGCAACGCGCTCACCGCCGTGATTGTACCGGCTGGCCACGACGCCGACGCGTTCCGCAAGATCGTGCTGCAGCACTGCAACATGTCGCTGGGGCAGGGCCTGACCAAGGTTGCCGGCAAGGTCTTCCGCATCGGCCATCTCGGCGACTTCAATGACCTGACGCTGGTCGGGACGTTGGGCGGTGTCGAGATGGGGCTGGCGTTGGCCGGCGTGCCGCACCGTCAGGGTGGCGTGCAGGCCGCGATGGAGTCGCTGCGGACCACCGCGCCGAGCGTTGTTGCCGTCCGCCGCGCCGCCGAATAGCCCCCGGTCTATTCGCCCTCCGCGAATAACGATTCGTTTCACGCAATCGTGGCTGAAACGTCGCGCTGACGAACGCGCCACCACTGCCTATGTTGGCATGGGCTCGGCACAGCGATGTCCGTGTCGTGGATCTCGCTGTGTCATGTCCCGATCCTGAAACCGCAACCTCCTTGTAACCCATTGATGTCAAGCCCGAAACGGCATTTCGCGGCGCTTTTTTGGTCGCCACGTCCGGATTCTTCGTGCCATAGTCTGGCCGCAAAACCGGCCATCGGACAGGCGTTGGGGATCCGCTTGGCCGCGGGGAGAGGTAGCGTATGACCGGAACCGACCGGGCCAGGCGCGTGCTGATCTACAGCCACGACAGCTTCGGACTGGGCCATTTGAGCCGCTGTCGCACGATCGCCAACGCGCTGGTCGCGGCTGACGATGACCTGTCCGTGCTGATCCTGTCGGGCTCACCGATCATTGGCAGCTTCGACTTCAAGGCCCGGGTCGACTTCGTGCGCGTGCCGGGCGTGGTGAAGCGACAGGACGGTGAGTACGAGGCGCTCAACCTGAATATCGGCATCGAGCGCACCCTGGAGATGCGCGCGGCGCTGATCCGGAGCACCGCCGAGATTTTCGACCCCGACTTGTTCATCGTCGACAAGGAGCCGCTCGGGCTGCGGGGTGAGGTCGCCGCGACGCTGCGCATGTTGAAGGAGCGCGGCAAGCCTCTGGTCCTGGGCCTGCGTGACGTCATGGACGAGCCGGCGCTGTTGGCCCCGGAATGGAAGCGCAAGAACGTCCTGCCCGCCCTGCGCGATCTGTACGACGACATCTGGATCTACGGCCTGCCGCAGCTCAACGATCCGCTCGCCGGCATTGCGCTGTCGAAGTCGGTCAAGCGCAAGGTGGTCTATACCGGCTATCTGCGCCGTGACCTGCCCACCGAGTCAGGGCTGCCGGCCGTGGTCCGAGGGCTGGACCGGCCGTACATCCTGGTCACGCCCGGCGGGGGCGGCGACGGCGAGCTGCTGGTCGACTGGGTGCTGCGTGCCTACGAGCACGACGCCAAGATTCCGTACGCGGCGGTCATCGTCTTCGGCCCCTTCATGGCGCCCGAGGTCCGCGAAGGTTTCCGGCAGCGTGCGGCACGCTTGTCGGGCATCCGGACGATGACGTTCGAGACCAACCTCGGGACCCTGATGGCCTGCGCCGCCGGCGTCGTGGCGATGGGCGGCTACAACACGTTCTGCGAGATCCTGAGCTTCGACAAGAAGGCGTTGATCGTGCCGCGTACCCGCCCGCGCCTGGAGCAATTCATCCGTGCCCAGAGCGCGCGTCAGCAGAAGCTCCTGGAAATGCTGGCCGATGACGGCCGGCGCGATCCGGCAACCATGGCCACGGCGCTGCGCCAGCTGCCCCAGCAGGGGCTGCCATCGGACGCCATCATCCCCGGCCTGCTCGATGGCCTGCCCAATGTCGGCAAGCTGGTGGCCAAGCATCTCAAGCGGCCCCTGCTGCGCCCGGTTTCCGTGGTCGCCCCCGATGATGGCGTGATCACCGGAACGTCGATGGAACCAGTGCCGTACGAATCCATCCGGGAACGCCAACGCGGCGTGGCGTGAGCGCCGAAGCGGATCAAGCGTCGTCCTCGCGCGGCGGCTTGAAGGGAACGAACGAGCCGCCATCCCTGGTGGTCGTGCTGAAGGGCTATCCGCGACTGTCGGAGACCTTCATCGCCCAGGAGATCGAGGGCATCGAGCGCCGCGGCCTGCGGCTCCTGCTGGTTTCGCTGCGGCACCCGACGGATACCCGACACCATCCGGTGCACGAGCGCATCCGCGCCGCGGTATCGTATCTGCCCGAGTATCTCTACCAGGAGCCCCTGCGGGTACTGCGCGGCTGGTGGGCGGCGCGCCGCTTGCCCGGGTATCGCGCCGCCCGGGCGCAATGGCTGCGGGACTGGCCGCGTGATCCGACACCCAATCGCGGCCGCCGCTGGGGCCAGGCCCTGGTGCTGGCGCGCGAGCTGCCGGCGAGCGTCCGCTGGCTCCATGTCCATTTCCTGCACACGCCGGCATCGGTGGTGCGTTACACGGCGATGATGCGCGGCCTGCCCTGGAGCGGCTCGGCGCATGCCAAGGATATCTGGACGACACCGGACTGGGAGATCGCCGAGAAGCTGGCCGACTGCCGCTGGCTGGTGACGTGTACGGCTGCCGGGCGGGACCGATTGGCGGCTCTGGCGCCCACGCCGCAGACGGTGATGCTCGTCTATCACGGGCTCGATCTGGCGCGCCTGCCGCCGGGGCCGACCGCGCGAGCGATGCGCGATGGGCGCGATGAAGGCGATCCCGTCGTCATTCTCTCGGTCGGCCGGCGGGTGGAAAAGAAGGGCCTGGATGACGTCCTGGACGCGCTTGCCGTGTTGCCCAAGGACCTGCACTGGCGCTTCGAGCATGTCGGCGGCGGCCCACTGGGTGCAAAACTGAAGGCGCGTGCGGCGCAACTGGGCCTCGCCGAACGATGCGTCTGGCATGGTGCGCGCGAGCAGGCCTTCGTGTTCGAGGCCTACGCACGGGCCGACGTCTTCGTGCTGGCCAGCAAGGTCGACGGCGATGGCGATCGCGACGGCCTCCCCAACGTGCTGATGGAGGCCCAGTTCGCCGGCCTGGCCTGTGTCGCCACCCGCGTGTCGGCGATTCCGGAGTTGATCGATGACGGCGACAGCGGCCTGCTGGTGCCACCTGCCGACCCGGCGGCACTCGCGGCGGCGCTGGAATCGGTAATTCGCGATCCTGTCCGCCGCGCCCGGTTGGCCGCGCGCGGCGGCGACATCGTGCGGACCCGGTTCTCATTCGACCAGGGTGTGGAGCACATTGCGGCCCGGTTGAAGGACGGCGTCGCGGGTGCGCATGACCGGGCGTTCGGCTGAAATCGCAGCGCACCGCAAGCGGTTCGGCCACGGATTCTTGCTGTGAGCTCCACGACCGCCGCTGAGCCCATGGCATGTGGCGGCATCAAAGCTGTTTCGCCGCGACATGGCTTGAGGCGCCATGCAGGCAGGGTTAAACTCCTACCGGAGCGGTATTAGGTGGGGGAGATTCGCGATGCGTTGGGGTGCGGTGCTGGGAATGGCAATCGTGGCGCTGTCGCTGGCGCCCGCTGCACACGCGCAAGGGGGTCAGTTCAGCGATGTGACGTCCATCAAGGCCTGCAACCAGAGCAGCAAGGTGGTCATGGTCGCCAAGGCAGCGTCCACCGGACAGCAGCAGGACGGCAAGAACGTCTTCCTTTCGCAGGGTTGGTATGAGCTCAATCCGTCCCAGTGCATCACGCTGTGGAACGGTCCACTGGCCAACCGCTACTATTACGTGTATGCGGAGTCATCGAGCTCGCACTGGTCGGGCAGTTTCCCGATGTGTGTCAGCGAGAAGGCCTTCCGCATTGCCGAGGTGCAATGCGGTCAGGGCTTTATACGGCGGCAGTTCAACCAGATCGATGTTGGTGGCAAGTCCGGCGTCTTCACGTACTACTTCCAGGGGAGCTGACGAGCACCACCATCACATGGCGTTCGAGTAGGGAGGTCGTCATGTCCTTGGCCAATCGATGCATTGCGGAAGTGTTCGGTACGTTCTGGCTGGTGCTGGGGGGCTGCGGCAGCGCGGTGCTGGCGGCAGCCTTTCCCGAAGTCGGCATCGGGTTGGCCGGCGTCTCTCTTGCCTTCGGTCTCACGGTTTTGACCATGGCGTACGCCATCGGTCATGTATCGGGCTGCCATCTCAACCCGGCCGTGACCGTCGGCCTGGCCACCGCCCGACGCTTCCCGATGGGCGAGGTCATCCCCTACATCATCGCGCAGGTGATCGGCGGTATCATCGGTGCCGGCGCTCTCTACCTGATCGCCAGCGGCAAGGCCGGGTTCGACCTGGCCGGCGGCCTGGCATCCAACGGTTACGCGGATCATTCGCCCGGCAAGTACTCGATGGTCTCGGGGCTGGTCAGCGAGATCGTGATGACCTTCATGTTCCTGTTCATCATCCTGGGCGCCACTGACAAGCGGGCACCCGTCGGGTTCGCACCCATCGCCATCGGGCTGGCGCTGACACTGATCCACCTGATCAGCATTCCGGTGACGAATACGTCGGTGAATCCGGCTCGCAGCACCGGCCCGGCCGTGTTTGTCGGCGGCTGGGCGCTGCAGCAGCTGTGGTTGTTCTGGGTTGCGCCGGTGATTGGCGCCGCTCTTGCCGGAATCGTCTATCCGCTGGTTTCGGCGGAAAAGGACTGACCCCGGTACGCCGGCCGGCCAATACGAACGCCGCGGGATCGATGCCCGCGGCGTTCGCGCGTTAGCACTTACCGTATCGCCTCGGGATTGATCACCCGAACCGGTTTGCCGTCGAGCCAGGCGAGCAGGTTTTCGACGCTGTCGCGGTAGAACGCCCGGAAGGTCGCCTCGGCGACGTAGCCCAGGTGCGGCGTCAACACGACATTGTCGAGCGTGGTCAGCGGGTGCCCCACCGGCAGGGGCTCGATATCGTAGACATCAAGGCCGGCAGCGCCCAGTTGCTTGCTGCGCAAGGCCTCGATCAGCGCCGCCTCGTCGACAATCGGGCCACGCGAGCTGTTGATCAACACCGCGCCCTTTTTCATGCGGGCAAGCTCGGGGCGTCCGATCAGTCCACGCGTGCGGTCACCCAGCACGAGATGGATCGAGACGATGTCGGACGTCGACAGCAGCTCATCCTTGGAGACCAGCAGGGCGCCACCTTCCCTGGCTCTTTCGGGTGTGAGGTTCGTGCTCCAGGCCACGATCTCCATGTCGAAGGCCTTGGCGTAGTGCGCCATCTTGGCGCCGAGCTTGCCCAGGCCGAGCAAGCCCAGGCGTTTGCCGGCCAGGATCAGGCCCATCTCCAGGCCGCCGTGCCAGCCGCCAGTGCGCACCAATCGGTCCGCCCGGGTGACACGCCGCGCTGCGTCCATCAACAACGCCCACGCCAGCTCCGAGGTCGCCGATTGGTTGGGGCCGGTGCTGGTGTTGCTGACAGGAATGCCCCGCGCCGTGCACGCCGCGAGGTCAAGGCTGGGCGCGCGTGCCCCGGTCAGGATCATGAACTTCAGGTTCGGCAACCGGTCGATCAAGGCCTTGGGCATCGCCTGCCGCTCGCGCATCAACAGGACGGCGTCAAACGGCGCCAGCGCCGCCGCCGCTTGATCGAGGGTGCCGAGCGGCTGATTGAACACCGTGATCGCCACATCGTGCGCGCGGGCCTTGTCCCAATCGGCGTAGTCCAGGGCGAGGTTCTGATAGTCGTCGAGAATCGCGAGCTTCGTGGTCACGCGTGTCCTCCGTGCGGCTTAAGGGTGGCGCTATCGTCCCGAACGAACGAACCCTGGGAGCGCGGGCGTCCCGCCCGCATCTTCACCCATGGCGCAGCGAAGAGCGAACCGCCGCCGTCGGCGCTTCGCCCAGGACGACAGCGGAACCGATCAATCGGCTTTGATGTTGTTGTCCTTCACCACCTTGCCCCAGCGCGCCACCTGCTCTGCCAGGAAGGTGTTGAACGCCTCCGGCGAGCTGACCACGAGGTCCATGCCGAGCTGTTCGCCGAGCTGCTTGCGCACGTCCGGGTGTGCCAGGGCCTTCTTCAGTTCCGCGTGCATGCGCTCCTGGATCGGCTTGGGCGTTCCGGCCGGCGCCAGCACGCCCCACCACGCCAGCGCCGAGAAATTCGGGAACCCCTGTTCGGCCAGGGACGGCACATCGGGCAACACCGCGGAGCGCTTGTCGCCCGTGACCGCCAGAGCCCGCACCTTGCCGCCTGCGATCTGCGGCACCAGGAGCGCGACCGTGCCGATGGCGAGGTCGATCTGGCCGGCCACGACATCCTGTGTCATCGGTCCGCCACCCTTGTAGGGCACGTGCACGACGGTGAAGCCGCCGGCCTGCTGCACCAGCGTCATGGTCAGGTGACCCAGGCTGCCGTTGCCGATCGAGCCATAGGTGACCGTATCGGGCTTGGCTTTGGCGGCGGCAACGACCTCGCTGAAGGTCTTGAACGGCCGACCCGGTGGCGTGACAACGGCATTCGGTGACGTGCCGATCAGCATCACCGGCGCCAGGTCCTTCATGGTGTCGAACGGCATGTTCGGTATCAGGCTGGGATTGACCGCGTGCGTATCGAACACGACCACCCAGGTGTAACCGTCGGCCGGCGATTTGGCAGCCGCTGCCGTGCCGATCGAGCCACCGGCGCCGGGCCGGTTGTCGATGATGATGTTCCAGCCCGTCGCGTCGACAATCTGCTTCTGCAGGATGCGCGCCACGGGATCGACCGTGCCGCCGGGCGGGAACGGGACGATGAACTTGATCGGCTGCTTGGGCCAGTCGCTGGTCTGCGCCCCAGCCGGCAACGTGCCCAGCAGAGCGGCCCCCACGAGAGCAAGCGCGGCAGCACGCCGCAAAAAGGTGACAGGCATGGGTCCTCCGAGGCCGTCGAACAAGGGTCAGTCGGCGATGAACGTGACGTAGCTGACGATTCCGAGCGCCGTGAGGAAGAACGTCACGCTGGCGATGCGACTGCCGTATCGCATGATGTCGTAGCCCTTACGAAGAAAACGATCCTGGGCGTACTCGGCAAACCACTCGCGCAACATAAGGGGCATTCCTCGTTTGATTATTGCCATGGCCGGGCAAGAGACGATCCCAGCGCAAATACTTTCCCTGCTCTCGCGTTCAGGATCAAGTGCAGGTTGAGCGGCCTATGCGCTGTGATGGCAGCGATTTGGCCGGAAGCTTGACATTTCCGGCATACCCACCCATGTGCCCTTTGTCATGACGGTCCGTCAGCTCATCGAGAATTCCGCTCACGCAGGACGCGTGCGGGCAGGCTAGCCCGCCCCGGCGCCGACTCGCACGCTTTGTGCGTCCATCGGCCGACCCCGGGGCCGAGATCTCCAGCACCTCTATCGCCAACACATCTGATCGCGTTTCCGCACGGCGCAGCTACTCGTGTCGGGCCATCGCGTCGATCAACGAAAGGAATCATCATGACTGCTGCCGTGCATCCCGTCGGCGATGCGGCCACGTTGCCACCCATCACGCTGACTGCCGACAACCACGAACGACTGGGGCGCCTGGTTGATGCCGCATCGGAAGGGGTGCCGGCCGAGGCCGATTTCCTTGCCCGCGAGATCGATCGTGCCGCGGTTGTGGCGCCCGAACGCATACCGCCCTCGGTCGTGACCATGAACTCGCGCTGCGTCTTTCGCGACGATTCCAGCGGGCGCGACCGGACCGTCACGCTGGTCTATCCCGAGGACGAGGACGTCGCGGCCGGCAAGATCTCCGTTCTCACGCCGATCGGCGCTGCGCTCATCGGGCTGGCGGAGGGTCAGTCGA
>Ga0187894_10003325_pt1 | contig 18138 bp, 17 predicted proteins | sample GBC1701081metaG_FD_136650 | JGI IMG/M metagenome (GOLD analysis project Ga0187894, IMG submission 136650) | White microbial mat communities from a lava cave in the Kipuka Kanohina Cave System on the Island of Hawaii, USA - GBC170108-1 metaG ...
CTCGAAGCTCGCGGGCGTCTCGCGCGTGATGTCGTTGCGCAGCTCGTCGAGCGTGTATCCGACCGCGAGCTTCGCGGCGATCTTCGCGATCGGGAAGCCGGTCGCCTTCGACGCGAGCGCCGACGAGCGCGACACGCGCGGGTTCATCTCGATCACGACGATCGCGCCGTCCTCGGGGTTCACGCCGAACTGGATGTTCGAGCCGCCCGTGTCGACGCCGATCTCGCGGATGATCGCGATCGCGGCGTCGCGCATCACCTGGTACTCGCGGTCGGTGAGCGTCTGCGCGGGCGCGACCGTGATCGAGTCGCCGGTGTGCACGCCCATCGGATCGAAGTTCTCGATCGAGCAGATGATCACGACGTTGTCCGCGGTGTCGCGCATCACCTCGAGCTCGAACTCCTTCCAGCCGAGCACGCTCTGCTCGACCAGGCATTGCGTGACGGGCGACTGCGCGAGCGCCCACGCGACCTGCGCGTCGAACTCTGCGGCGTCGTACGCGACGCCGCCGCCGGTGCCGCCGAGCGTGAAGCTCGGCCGGATGATCGCGGGCAGCCCGGTGCGCTTCACGATCGCGCGCGCCTCGGCGAGCGTGGTCGCGACGCCGGACTCGGGCAGCGCGAGCCCGATCCTCTTCATCGCGCTGCGGAACTGCTCGCGATCCTCGGCCTTGTGGATCGCCGCGAGGTTCGCGCCGATCAGCCGCACGCCGTGGCGGTCGAGCACGCCCGCCTTCGCGAGCGCCACCGCCAGGTTCAGCGCCGTCTGGCCGCCGATCGTCGGTAACAGCGCGTCGGGCTTCTCGGCGGCGATGATCTTCTCGACCGACTCGACCGTCATCGGCTCGATGTAGGTGCGATCCGCCGTCTCCGGGTCGGTCATGATCGTCGCCGGGTTCGAGTTCACGAGCACGACGCGGTAGCCCTCTTCCTTCAGGGCTTTGCACGCTTGCGTCCCCGAGTAGTCGAACTCGCAGGCCTGGCCGATCACGATCGGCCCCGAGCCGATCACGAGGATGGTCTTCAGGTCGTCGCGGCGCGGCACCCTAATCCCCCTTGGCGATCTGCGCGCCGCTGACCCGCTCGCCGCGCTTCGTGCGCAGCGTCATTTCACGGAAGCGCGAGAAGAAGTAGTCGACGTCGTGCGGGCCCGGCGACGCCTCCGGGTGGTACTGCACCGAGAAGATCGGGCGGCGCTGGTGCGCGAGGCCTTCCACCGTGTCGTCGTTCAGGTTCACGTGCGTGATCTCGACCGGCTCGCCGGCGCGGCGCAGCGATTCCGCGTCGACCGCGTAGCCGTGGTTCTCGGCGCAGATCGCGACCTTGCCGGTCGCGAGATCCTTGCCCGGCTGGTTCGCGCCGTGATGTCCGAACTTCAGCTTCTTCGTCTCGCCACCGAGCGCGAGGCCGAGGATCTGGTGACCGAGGCAGATGCCGAAGATCGGATAGTCGTCGGCGAGCGAACGCACGTGCTCCCGAATGCCTCGCACCGCGGCCGGATCTCCGGGGCCGTTCGACAGGAACACCGCATCGGGCTTCAGCGCGCGCACTTCGCTCGCGGTCGTGCGCGAGGGAACCACCGTCACGTCGAATCCCTGGTCGACGAGGCGGCGCAAGATGTTGCGCTTCACGCCGAAGTCGTACGCGACCACTTTCAGCTCCGGCGTCGGGCGTGCCGCGCGCGGCAGCTGACCCTCGACGCCGCGCCAGCCGTGCTCGTTCCAGTGATACGGAGCGCTGCAGCTCACCTCGAACGCGAGGTCGGTCGCCTCGAGTCCCGGCGCGCTGCGCGCGCGCTCGACGAGCTCTTCCGTGCCCTGATGCTCGGGATCCGTGCTGAGCGCGCCATTCTGGAAGCCGCGGTCGCGGATGCGGCGCACGAGCGCGCGCGTGTCGATCCCGCTGAGCGCCGGCACGCCGAAGCGCGCGAGGAACTCGGGCAGCGTCTCCTCGGCCCGGAAGTTGCTCGGCCGCGCGAACATCTCCTTGACGACGAAGCCGCGCAGGAACGGGCGCTGCGACTCCTGATCCTGCTCGTTCGCGCCGACGTTGCCGATCTGCGTGTACGTCATCGCGACGATCTGCCCGGCGTAGGACGGGTCGGTCAGAATTTCCTGATAACCCATCATCGACGTGTTGAAGCACACCTCGCCGCTGGCAATCGCACGCGCGCCCCAAGCGCGGCCGCGGTAGACGGTGCCGTCCGCCAGCGCGAGCGCAGCGGGCGTAAGCGCGGAAGCAGCTTGGCTCACGGCAGCAGCACTCCTTTGTCGGCGTGATAAACGAGGCGGCCGTTCACGATCGTCTGCATGACGCGCCCGTGCATCGTCTGGCCGGCCCACGGCGAGTTGCGGCTCTTCGAGAAGCCCTTCGCCGGGTCGTAGACCCAGCGCTTCTCCGGATCGATCACGACCAGATCCGCCGGCGCGCCGCGCTCGAGCCGTCCCTGCGCGAGACCGAGCACGCGCGCCGGCTTCCAGCTGAGCGCCGCGATCAGCTGAAGCGGCGTCACGCGGCCCGCGCGAACGAGCGCGAGCACGACGGGCAGCGCCGTCTCGAAGCCGAGGATCCCGGGCGGCGCCGTGGTGAACTCGACGTCCTTCTCGTGCACCGCATGCGGCGCGTGATCGGTCGCGATCGCGTCGAGCGTGCCATCCGCGAGCCCCTGCACGCAGCCCGCGACGTCGGCCGCGCTGCGCAGCGGCGGCGCCATCTTCGCGTTCGTGCTGAAGCCGAGCGTCGCCTCGTCGGTCAGCGTCAGATGGTGCGGCGTGACCTCCGCGGTCACGTGCACGCCGCGGTTCTTCGCGTCGCGGATCAGCGCGACCGCGCCGGCGGTCGAGACGTGCGCGACATGCAGGTGCGCGCCCGTCAGCTCCGCGAGCTGGATGTCGCGCGCGACGTGCACCGTCTCGGCGGCCGCGGGATTTCCCGGCAGGCCGAGCTTCGTCGACACCGGCCCCTCGTTGACCACGCCGTCGCCGACGAGGCAGCGATCCTCCGCGTGCACCATCACCGGCTTGCCGGCGAGCTTCGAGTACTCGAGCACGCGGCGCTGCATGCCGCTGTCCATGATCGTCTTGCCGTCGTCGCTGAACGCGACCGCGCCCGATTTCGCGAGCGCGACCATCTCCGTCATCACCTCGCCCGCGAGGCCCTTGGTCGCGGCGGCCACCGGGTAGACACGCACCGGGCAGTCCTGCCGCGCGCGGTCGAGGATGTAGTCGGTGACCGACGGGTCGTCGTTCACCGGGTTCGTGTTCGCCATGCACGCGATCGACGTGAAGCCGCCCGACGCCGCGCTGCGCCCGCCCGACGCGATGTCCTCCTTGTACTCCTGCCCGGGCTCGCGCAGATGCGTGTGCAGGTCGACGAAGCCGGGCGCGACCCAACAAGCGCTCGCGTCGAGCAGCTCCGCGTCGGGCGCCGTCAGGCCGGCGCCGATCGCCTCGACGACGCCGTTTGCCAATAACACATCGGCGATCTCGTCGTGGTCGCTCGCGGGATCGAGCACGCGCCCACCGCGGATCAGGATCTTGCGCATCGGGGACCTCTCGGAAGCTTTCGGGAGTGGGCGACTCACGCCGCGGGTTTGCGGCGGCCGGCGAGCAGGTAGAGCACCGCCATGCGCAGCGCGACGCCGTTGCGCACTTGATCGAGGATCACGCTGGGGCGCCGGTCGGCGAGATCGTGCGAGAGCTCGACGCCGCGATTCACCGGACCGGGGTGCATCACGATCGCGTCGTCCTTCGCGAAGCGCAGCTTCTGGCGATCGAGCCCGAACGTCGAGCTGTACTCGCGGATCGTCGGGAACGCGGCGCCCGCGAGGCGCTCGGTCTGGATGCGCAGCGCCATCACGACGTCGGCGCCGTCGAGCGCCTCGCGCAGCGACGTGAACGCCTTCACGCCGAGCGATTCGACTTGTTGGGGCAACATGGTCGGCGGCCCCGCCACGCGCACCTCGGCGCCCATCTTGCGGAAGCCGTAGATGTTCGAGCGCGCGACGCGCGAGTGCGCGATGTCGCCGATGATCGTCACGGTGAGCCCGTCGAGGCGCCCCTTCTCCTCGAGCACGGTCATCATGTCGAGCAGCGCCTGCGTCGGATGCTCGTGCGCTCCGTCGCCGGCGTTGATCACCGGCGCGTCGAGCTCGTCCGCGATGCGCTTCGGCACGCCGGCCACCTTGTGCCGAATCACGACCGCGTCGGGATCCATCGCGTCGAGCGTCTTCGCGGTGTCGAGGATGCTCTCGCTCTTGGTCAGGCTCGACGAGGACGGGCTGAAGTTCACGACGTCGGCGCTGAGCCGCTTGCCGGCGATCTCGAAGCTCGTGCGCGTGCGCGTCGACGGCTCGAAGAACAAGTTGATGATCGTGCGGCCGCGCAGCGTCGGCACCTTCTTCACGTCGCGCTCGCCGACTTCCTTCATCTTCAGCGCGGTGTCGAGCACGAGCTCGATGTCGTCGCGCGAGAGCTCCTCGATGCCGAGCAGGCCGCGTCCCATCATTGCGCCGCTCCCTCCGGTTCTTCCGAACTCCGCTCGCCTGCGGCTCGCTGCGCGCCGTCTGAGCCGGCTTCGCCGGCACCGGACGGCTTGCTGGAACGCCCACCCCCGAGGCTTCGCCCGCTCGGCGGTTCCAGCTTGCCTTCCGCCCTCCGCAGCAACACGACTTCCAATGCGTCGTCGGGCCCGCGCATCGCGACACGGTCGCCGCGCTGCGTCGGCACGTTCTTGCCGACGTAGTCGATCTTGATCGGCAGCTCGCGATGGCCGCGGTCGACGAGCGCGGCCACCTGCACGCCGCGCGGCCGGCCGAAATCCATCAGCGCGTCCATCGCCGCGCGAATCGTGCGGCCCGTGCTCGCGACGTCGTCGACCAGAATCACGACGCGCTCGTCGACCGAGCTCGGCATCTCGGTGCGGCGCAGCCGCGGCCGCGCGCCGCTCGAGACGAGGTCGTCGCGGTAGAGCGTCGTGTCGAGCACGCCGATCAGCGCGTCGACGCTGGCGATCTCGCGCAGGTTGGCGCCGAGCTGCTTCGCGAGCGGGACGCCGCCGTTCGGAATGCCGACCAGATACAGCCGCGCGAGATCGTCGTTCTTCTCGACGATCTCGTGCGCGATCCGCATCAGCGCGCGGCGGATCGCGGCGTCGTCGAGCAGCAGCGACTCGGACGGCGCTGCTGCGTTCGGGTTCGCGCGCGCGTGTCGGAGCGAGCTGGCGTCGTCGTTCGCCATCCTGCGCCTTTCTCCGCCTCACCGGACGGAGTTAAAAGGAGCGAAGAGTCAACTGGCGGCGCAGAGTAACCCGAGAGAGCGTCGGCGCTAGAGCGGCGGCGAAATTTCCGACGGCCGCGCTTCGGCTACGCGCTGAGCGGAGCACGCGCGCGCTGCGCAAGTACGGCTTCCCGGTGCGGGCAGATCTCGCACGGCCCGGGGATCAGCTCGTAGGCGCGCCGCACAGCCAACGCGGTGCTGGTTTGGCGCACCGGCTGCTCGAGGAACAGGTTCGCGCCGATCTTCGCAGAGAGGCCGGAGCGCTCGAGGCGGTTCGCGAAGTCGGGCCTCACGCCGCAGCAGAGCACCTCCACGCCTCGCGCCTGCATGCGCTCGAGGAAGCGCTCGAGCAGCGTGATGCCGACCGCGTCGGGGTTCAGCGCGCGCTTCAGCCGGAGCACGAGCACGACGGTCTCCGGCGTCACGCGCTCCTCGATGCGCCGGAAGTGCTCCTCGAGCGCGGCGGTAGCGCCGAAGAACATCTCCCCTTCCAGCCCGAAGATCAGGATGCGAGCGCACGGCAGGTCCTCGGGCAGCCGCTCGTGGACGCCCTCGCGCGCGATCACGAACTCGGTGAGCAGCATGCGGCCCGCGCGCGGCACGGTCAGCAGGAACGACATCAGCACGCCGATCATCACGCAGAACTCGACGGAGATCGCGACCGCGGAGAACGCGGTCGCGGCGACGATCGCGCGGTCGAAGCGCGTCGTGCGCACGTGGTACGCGAGCGCGCGCCAGTCGACCATGTTGACCGCGGAGACGATCAGGAAGCCGGCGAGCGCCGCACGCGGGATGAAGCGCGCGTAGGGCGCGAACACGAGCATGATCAGCGCGACCGCGGCGGCGGAGACGACGCCGGACCACTGCGTCACGCCGCCGGCTTGCTGGTTGATCGCGGAACGCGTCAGCGAGCCCGAGCCTGGGAAGCACTGAAAGAAGCTGCCGCTCAGATTCGCGAGGCCCTCGCTCAGGCACTGCTGGTTCATATCGAGCTTCTGCTGGGTCACGGCGGCGATCGCCTTCGCCATCGAGACCGCCTCGAGCAGGCCGAGCACCGCGATCGCGAGCGCGCCGCCGGCGAGCTGCTGCGCGAGCGCGGGGTCGAGCGCCGGCGCGCTGAACGACGGCAGCTTCGCGGGGATCTCGCCGATCACGCGCACGCCCTGCGCATCGAGGCCGAAAGCGCCGACGAGGATCGCCATCATGATCACCGTCAGCATCAGGTCGGGGAGCAGCCGCCAGCCGAACGCACGCTTCAGCGCGCGCAGCGCGAGCAGCGTCGCGATCGAGCCGAGACCGATGGCCGCGGTCGGCCCGTGAATGCCGCCCCCTTTCGCGAGCGAGCCCCAGAAGCGCAGCAGGAAGTGCTGGTGCGAGTCGCCGACCGCCGCCAACCCCAACAAGTTCTTCACCTGATCGAGGATCAGCAGGCTGCCGGCGCCGAGCGTGAAGCCGACGATCACCGAGTGCGAGATGTAACGGGTCAGGTCGCCGAGCCGGAGCAGCGTGATGCCGAGCTGGATTGCGCCCACCAGCAGCGCCATCAGGATCGCGGCCTCGAGCCGGCGCTCGGGGTCGACCACCGCGATCGCGCTCAGCACCGCGATCGAGATCGCATTCGTCGGCCCGTTGATCAGCTGGCGCGAGGAATCGAACAGTGCGCCAACCGCGGTCATCACGATCGCGGTGTACAAGCCGTACTCGACCGGCAGCCCGGCGACCAACGCGTAGGCCATCGCTTGCGGCACCGCGACCGTCGCGACGGTGAGGCCCGCGATCAGATCGCCGCGCGCGTCGCGCAGCGTGTAGCGGCGCAGCGAGTCGAACGCCGGCACGAGCCGGAAGAACGCGCCCGACACGGCGTTGCTCATGAGGGCACACTCCTCGCGCGGCGGACCGCGGGCGCGGGAGATAGCGAACGAAGCGGAGCGCGGGACGGCATTGCCCGCGTGATCGCGCGCGAGGTCGAATCAGCCGCGAGAACGCGGCGGGGGCACCCTACCCGCCGCGCCTCGCGACCTCGGCTCCGCCGCTGTGCATCGGCGAAGCGCGCCCACTCTCAGGGGCCGAGAAAAGCTCCGTTCACCGCGCCCGGTCGACGCCCACGCGCAGATCGAACGAGAAGTTCTCGTCGAAGTGATTGTCGATCGGCGTCAGGAACAGATATTTCGCGCCGGCCGGCACCGTCACGACGGTCGAGCTGCCGACTTCGAAGTCTTCGCGGATGTCGGTCGGATTCAGCAGCCAGAACGTGCGCGGCGTCGTCACGTCGCTGCCCGCATTGATCGCGTTCGGCAGCCGGCTCCAGCTGAAGTTCCAGAACGGCCCGCCGATCGGCGTCTCGCGCAGTGTGCTCGTCGAGCTGAAGACGCCTGCAACGCGGTTGCGCGCGAGCAGCACGTCGTCCGAGTAGCTGCCCTTGCGGCGCAGCTGGAGCCGGTCGCCGGGCGCGACGCCGAGCGCGACGAGATCGATCACCTGCGGCGGCTGCCGGTTGTCGAGCACGGTGTGCAGGTAGGTCCCGCGGGAGTTCATCGTGTAGTCGAGCTCGGTGCCTTGGAGCGCCCAGCTGCCGAGGCACTGACTCGCCGCCTCGGCGGAGACCGCGGGCGGACGCGAGGCCGAGCGCAGCGTCACGGCGACGGTCGCATTCACCGGGATCCCGCCCGCGTCGAAGAACTGCTCGATCGTGATCGGGAGCGCCAGCTCTCCGTCGAGCGACCCCTTCGCGAGGATCGGCTCGAGTAGCGACGCGTCGATCGGGAACTGGATCGAGCCCGGCGGCGGGGCGGCGACGCTCGCGAACTCGCCGCCAAAGAGCGGGGCGGACGCGATCACGGCGAGCGGGAAGTCGACGTCCTGCTCGCCGGTGAGCAGGTCGACCGCGAGCGAGCCGTTCAGCGTGCTCGACGTGTCCTTGCGGAGACACAGCCACGGAGGCGACCCGAGGCGGACCTGCGGGACCTCGATCGTGCCCGTGATGTGCAGCGGGTCCGTCAGATCGAGGCGGATGATTGTGAACACCCCGCCCTCGAGCGGGCTGACGATCTCGCGGTTGAAGATCCGGAGGGTCAGCAGCCCGCCCGGATCGGCGTTCATCCAGGTGGCGACCGTCAGCTGCTGGCCACAGGCGGTGAGAGCGAGCGCGATTGCGGCGAACCCGGCGCGCGCGAATGCAGCGGATTGCATCGGGGTCCTCCTAGCGATGGCCCTGGCAGTTGGCCTAGCGTCTCACGAGTTGGCTGGCTGGCCAACAAGAAAATGCCTGAAGATCAGATCAGCGGAGTGATTGACCGACAGTCACGGCGCCGGAAGACGCGCCTGCGACTGCTCGAAGCCGCCGCGCGCGCGTTCGGACGCCGCGGTTACGAGGGCGCGACGTTTCGCGAGATCGCCGACGCGGCAGCGCTCTCGCGCGGCCTGCTGACATTCCACTTCGGGAACAAGCGCGGGCTCGAGCTGGCCGTCGCGGAGTGGGTGCACGAGCGCTGGGTGCAGCGCCTCGCCGCGGTTTATCAGCACCGCGCGGGCAGCTCGGTCGTCGACCGGCTGCTCGAGGCGCACGCCGCGCTGACACTCGGCGAGCGCGAGAATGCGCGGCTGCTCTGCCGGCTGCGGCTCGATCCGTCTCCCGAGACCGCACCGCTGCGCCAGCGCATGTTGCGCATCGACGAAGCGGTGAGCCACGCGACGCGCGTCGTGCTCGGCGAGCTCACCGGCCGCAGCCCGCAATCGCTCGGGCCCGAGGCCGAAGGGCGCGGCCAATGGGTGATCTCGGCGCTGCACGGGATCGAGCTGCGCGCGGCGACGGGCGAGAGCGAGGAGCGGCTGCTGGCCGCTTATCAGGCGCTGAAGCTCGATCTGCTGCGCTTGCTCCAGCTCGAGGCGGGCCCGGCGTGAAGCGCGCACGGTTCGCGATCGCGCTGGTGTTGGGCGTCAGCGCGTCCCCGGCGTTTGCCGAGGGCGACGCGACGCGGGACGTCGCGGCGGCCGCACCGAGCCAGGGACGCATGCTCGCGAGCCGCGCGGACGATCGCTTCGCGTTCGACGCGCAGACCGCGCTGCGGGCGGCGTTCATGGTCGCGACGCGACCCGAGCTCGCGCCGCCGGGCCACTATCGCGCGCTGCTGCAGGCGAGCGCGCTCGAAGCGATCACCTATGCGCGCGTGCCCGCGCCGATGATCGCGGACCGCGACGTCGCGACCCGCGTCGTGATCGAGCGCGACGGCGAGCGCGCGCGCCTGCGCTGGCGCGAAGCGAACGAGCACGCGCCGCCGCTCGCGCCGGGCGTCGTGCGCATCGCTCGCTCGCGCGGAGTGATCGAGCTGATCCCCGACGGCCCGTGCGCGTGTCGCGTGCGCCACGAGGCCGAAGTCGACCCGGGCGAGTCGCTACCGCTCTGGCTCGCGCGGAGCTTCTTCGCGCGCGAGATGGAGGCGCAGCGCGATCAGATCCGCGCGCTGGGTGAGCGGCTCGCGGCCGAGAGCGGAACCTGCCCGCGCGCCGGCGTGAAGTGAGGCGTGGAAAGTCGCGCGGCGCGGTCGCTCACTCGGCAATCAGCGCACCGACGAGCTCCGGCGTCTCTCCATCCGGGAAGCACTCGACGAACGAGCCCATACGCCCCCAGCGCATCTTCGTGGTCAGGTTGTCCCACCAGGTGAGCGGGTTCAGCAGCGAGAGCCACGAGCCGTTCCAGTTCCACGACCAGTAGTTGAGGCCGGCGGGCCCCGCGAGCGCAGACTTCGGGACGGTGCCGGCCCAGCGGCCGTCGCGTGAGTTGTCGCGGTTGTCGCCCATGAACAAGTAACGGCCCTCGGGCACGCTGAACTCGGCGACGTTCTGGCCCGGGTCGTAGCCCGGGTCGTCGAGCACGAAGTGGCGGCAGCTGCCGAGCGTCTCGATCCAGACGTCGCGCGGCCCGATGCCGCGACGCGCGTCTTCCTCGCTCGAGTAGGTGAGGCTCGTCTTCTCGAGCGGCGCCGGCTCGCCGTTCAGGATCAGCCGGCCGTTCTCGAACGCGATGCGGTCCCCGGGCACGGCGACCAAGCGCTTCACGAAGTTGTCGGTCGGCAGGTTCGGATCGGCGTCGGGCGGATAGAGGTTGCCGTCCGGGCCGCGCGCGAAGCGAAACACGACGACCTCGCCACGCTCCGGCTCGCGGATCGCCGGCAAGCGCCACGACGCGCCGGGGATCTGCGCGCCGTAGACGAACTTGTTGACGAACACGTGATCGCCGATCAGCAGCGCCGGCAGCATCGACTCGCTCGGCACGTAGAAGGTCTGGAACACGAACGTGCGGATCGCGAGCGCGATGCCGATCGCGACGAGCAGCGAGGGCAGCTCGTCGCGGAACCAGCTCGCCTCGCGCTCCGCCTCGGGTGCGCCTGCCGCCGTCGCCTTCGCCTCGCTCATCGCGCTTCGTTCCTCGGCTGTTCGAAGCGCGGCCCGCGCCCCAATAAGTTCGCGACGACGCCCACGACCGCCTCGCGCGGAATCATGCCGAAGTCGCGGCTGTCCTCGGAGTGGTCGCGGTTGTCGCCGAGCACGAAGTAGTGCCCCGACGGAACCACGACGTCGGCGGCGTCGCGCGTCGCGCCCGGATCGTCGAGCAGCGCGTGCTCCACGCCGCCGATGCGCTCGCGGCGGCCTGCCAGCGCGCGGCCGGCGGCGTCGACGTGCAGCGTGCCGGTCGTCCATTCCTCGACCGCGACGCCGTTCACGAACGCGCAGCCGCCGCGCACCGCGACGCGCTCGCCCGGCAGCGCGATCACGCGCTTCACGAAGCGCGCGCCGCCGCGCTCGAACACGACCACGTCGCCGCGCTGCGGCGTGCGCAGCTTGTTCACGAACAGGCGGTCGCCGGCCTCGAGCGTCGGCAGCATCGACTCGGACGCGACCTCGAACGGCTCGAGCGCGAAGCCGCGCAGCGCCACCGCCGCCAGCACGGACACGGCCGCGAGCAGCGCGGCGCGCGCGCGCCCCGAGCTGGGGAGGCGCAGGCGCGGGAGCGTGGCCGCCGCCACTACTCGTCCCCGAGCCGCAGCGCCGCGAGGAAGGCCTCCTGCGGGATCTCGACCGATCCCACCTTCTTCATCCGCTTCTTTCCTTCCTTCTGCTTCTCGAGCAGCTTGCGCTTGCGCGTGATGTCGCCGCCATAACACTTCGCCGTGACGTTCTTGCGCAGCGCCTTCACGGTGGTGCGCGCGATGATCTTCGAGCCGATCGCGGCCTGGATCGCCACCTCGAACTGCTGGCGCGGAATGAACTCCTTCAGCTTCACGGTCAGCTCGTTCCCGCGCGTGTGCGCCTTCTCGCGGTGGACGATCAGCGAGAGCGCGTCGACCGGATCGCCGTTGACGAGGATGTCGAGCTTGATCAGATCCGCCTCCTGATAACCGATCAGGTCGTAGTCGTAGGAGCCGTAGCCGCGCGTCGCGCTCTTGACCTTGTCGTGGAAGTCGGACACGACCTCGGCGAGCGGCAGCTCGTAGCGGATCTGCACGCGCGCGCCGTGCACCGAGATGTCGCGCTGCACGCCGCGGCGGTCCTGACAGAGCGCGATGATCGCGCCGACGTAGTCGCTCGGCGCGTGGATCGTCGCGAGGATCATCGGCTCCTCGACGTGGTCGATCTCGGCCGGATCGGGGAGCGCCGCCGGCGACTCGATCTCGAACGCGCTCGCATCCGCCTTCACGACGCGATAGCGCACGGTCGGCGAGGTCGTGATCAGTGAGAGCCCGTACTCGCGCTCGAGCCGCTCCTGGATGATCTCGCCGTGCAGAAAGCCGAGGAAGCCGCAGCGAAAGCCGAAGCCGAGCGCGGCGCTGGTCTCGGGCTCGTAGCGGAACGACGAGTCGTTGAGGCGCAGCTTCTCGAGCGCGGCCTTGAGCGGCGCGTAGCCGTCCGGCTCGGTCGGGTAGAGACCCATGAACACCATCGGCTTCACTTCGCGGAAGCCGGGCAGCTGCGCGCTCGCGGGCGTCTTCGCGAGCGTCACGGTGTCGCCGATGTGCACCTCGTCGAGCGACTTGATCCCGCAGAACACGATGCCGACCTCGCCGGCCGCGAGCTCGTCGACCTTGCGCGGGTGCGGATCCAGTACGTCGAGCTCGTTGATCTCGTGCTCGACGCGATCCGCCATGAGCAGCGCGAGATCGCCTCGCCGCAGCCGGCCGTCCTGCACGCGCACCAGCACCGCGACGCCCATGTACGGATCGAACCACGCGTCGAAGATCAGCGCGCGCGCCTGCGCGGTGTCGGGGTCGCCGCGCGGCGGCGGCACCACCTCGACGATGCGCTCGAGCACCTCGCGCACGCCGGCGCCGGTCTTCGCCGAGATCGGCAGCACGCTCTCCGCCTCGAGCCCGATCACGTCCTCGATCTCCTGCGCCGCGCGGTCGGGGTCGGCGGCCGGCAGGTCGATCTTGTTCGCGACCGGCACGATCGCGAGGTTCGCGTCGAGCGCGAGGTAGGCGTTCGCGAGCGTCTGCGCCTCGATCCCTTGAGAAGCGTCGACGACCAGCACCGCGCCCTCGCACGCGTGCAGCGCGCGCGAGACTTCGTACGAGAAGTCGACGTGCCCGGGCGTGTCGATCAGGTTCAGCACGTACTCGTTGCCGTCGCGCGCGGTGAACTTCATGCGCGCGGTCTGCGCCTTGATCGTGATGCCGCGCTCCTGCTCCAGCTCCATCTTGTCGAGGAATTGATCGCGCTTCTCGCGGCCCGTGAGCGTGCCGGTCTCCTCCAGCAACCGATCGGCGAGCGTGCTCTTGCCGTGGTCGATGTGCGCGATGATGCAAAAATTGCGGAGACGTCTCGGGTCCATCGTTCTCAGGCTCGGGTGGCGGCGTAGCGACGCGAACGAACGAAGTTACGCGCCCGGAACGCGAACGCCGAGCGCTGCGTGGACGGAATCGCGCGTCCGCGGAAGCCCCTCCCGCAGCGGAACCCGCGGCCCCCCGCCGAGTTCGCGCTTCGGGAGCGCGCGGTCGGGCGGGCGCGTGGCCGGGTCGCGGGGCGGCAGCGGCGCGTGCACGAGCTCGCCGCGGCTGCCGCAGGGCGCGCGCCGACGAAGCCGGCGCCGCCGGTCGCCCACCCGCGTCTCTGTGAGAGGTGTTCGCGCATCCCGAGCCTGCCCCCTAATGAGCCGGCGCGTCCTCCGAAGCGAGATAGGCGGAGAGTGCCGCGCGCCAATCGCGCGGTGCGAGGCCGAGCGCTCTCGCCTTGGCGAGATCGAGCACCGAGTAGCGCGGGCGCGGCGCCGGCAGCCCCAGCTCTTCGGTGCGGAGCGGCTGGATCGGTCGGCCCGCGAAGCCGGAGGCGTCCAGCACTGCGCGGGCGAGATCGAGCCAGCTCGCCTCGCCGTCGTTCGCGAAGTTCACGACGCCTTGCGCGTCGGCCGCGACCAGCTGCACGATCGCGTCGGCGAGATCGGCCGCATAGGTCGGCCGCCCGCGCTGATCCGCAACGACGCGCAGCGGCTTGCCCTCGCGCGCCTGCGCGAGGATCGCGGCAGGAAAGTTGCGTCCGCGCCCGTAGACCCAGCTCGTGCGCACGACCAGCGCGCCGGGCGCCTCGAGCGCCGCGCGCTCGCCCGCGAGCTTGCTGCGCCCGTAGGCCGAGCGCGGCGCAGGCGCATCGTCCTCGCGATATGGGCGCCGCGCGTCGCCGGTGAAGACGTAGTCGGTCGAGAGCTGCACCAGCTTCGCGGCGCGCACGGCGCACGCGCGCGCGAGCAGCGCCGGCGCCTGCGCGTTCACGCGCTCGGCGAGCGCGGGCTCGCGCTCGCAGGTGTCCACCTTCGTGAGCGCCGCGCAGTTGACCACGACGCGCGCGCCGCAGGCCTGCAGCGCGTGCTCGATTGCCGCGCCGTCGCCGATGTCGAGCTCGCCGTGCGAGAACGCGGCCGACGCCTCGCCGCGCGCGGCGAGCACGCGCTGGAGCGCGCTGCCGAGCTGGCCGCTGGCGCCGGTAATGAGGAACACCGGCGGCTCAGCGCGCTTCGCGAGCGAGCACCCAGGTCGGCAGCCGCTGCTCGCGCTTCAGCTGGTCGGCGAGCGCGTCGGCCTCGGCGCGCGACGCAATCGGACCGACGCGCACCTTGTAGCGCGCGCCGTTGCCGCCCTCGTCTGCGACGTAGGCCGCGTGGCCGAGCGCGCGCAGCTCTGCGGCGAGGCCGTCCGCGGCGGCGCCGGTCGCGAATGCGCCGACTTGCACCGCAAAGCCGCCGGCCGGGGCGACGGCACCGGGCCGCGCTGCCGCGGGCGAACGCGTCTCGGGCTCGGCTTCGGTCGCGTCCTGCGTCTGCTCGCGCACGCGCGGCTCGGCAGCGGGCGGGAGCGGAACGTCGGTCGTGTTGCCCGCGAGATGGTCGGCGACGAGCGCGGGCTCCTCGTACGCCGCGCCGGCGACGAGCCCAACGCCGAAGCCGAGCACGATCAAGAGCACCGCGCCCGCGATCGTCGCGATCCAGCCCGGCCCGCCGCGCTTCGCTGCTTGCTCGCTCATCACATTCGCTCCGGCGCGCTCATGCCGAGCAGCGCGAGTCCGTTTGCGACCACGGTGCGCACCGCGGCCACCAGGCCGAGCCGCGCGGCCGTCAGCTCCGCGTCGTCCGAGAGCACGCGGTGGTTCTTCCCGTCCTGCAGGTACGGGTTCCAGAGGGCGGCGACGTCGCGCACGTAGTAAGCGACATGATGCGGCTCGCACGCCTCGGCCGCGCGCGCCACGGTCTCCGGGAATTCCGCGAGCTTGCGGATCAGCTCGATCTCCTCCGGCAGCGCGAGCCGCTCGCCGCTCACGTCGGCGGGCTGCGGCAGCGCGACGCCGCGCTCGGCGGCTTGGCGCTCGATCCCGCAGCAGCGCGCGTGCGCGTACTGCAAGTAGTAAGCGGGGTTCTTCGTCCAATCCGTCGACTTCGCGAGATCGAGGTCGAAATCGAGATGGCTCTCGCTGCGGCGCTGAATCATGAAGAAGCGGAACACGTCGGCGCCGACGTCCTTCACTACTTCGTCGACCGTGATGAAGGTCGCGCGGCGCGTCGACTGCTTCACGGTGCTGCCGCCGGACGACAGCGTCACGAACTCGTAGAACACGAACTCGACGCGCTCCGCCGGCAGCCCGAGCGCCGCGAGCGCGGCGAGCACGTACGGGCCTTGGTCCTTGTGGTCAGCGCCCTGCACGTCGACGATGCGGTCGAAGCCGCGCTCGAGCTTCTGCTGGTGGTACGCGACGTCGGGCAGCAGATAGGTCGGCTCGCCGGAGCTCTTCACGAGCACGCGATCGCGCGCGTGGCCGAGATCGATCGCGCGCAGCCAGACCGCGCCGCCCTCCTCGTAGACGCGCGTCGTCTTGCGCAGCTCGGCCAGCGCTCGCTCGACGCGCCCCTCTTCGTAGAGCGACGTCTCGTTCGTGTAGACGTCGAACGCGACGCCGAGCGAGTCCTGGGTAGCGCGGATCTCCGCGAAGATGCGCCGCTCGGCTTCCTCGCGGAAGCCGCGGTCGCCCGGCTCGCCCGTCCAGCCCTCGCCTTCGCGCGCGATGAGCGCATCCGCGATGTCGGAGATGTAGTCGCCCTGATAACCCTCGCGCGGGAACACGACCGGTTTGCCGTCGATCTCCGCGGGCCACGGCAGGCTCTCGTCCTTGAGCGCCGCTTCCGGCGGCGGCGCCGCGCGGCCGAGCCGCTCGAGATAGCGCGCACGCACCGACTCGCCGAGCACGCGCATCTGCCGGCCGCCGTTGTTGAAGTAGTACTCGCGCGTGACGGCCCAGCCGGTCGCGTCGAACAGGCGCGCGATGCAGTCGCCCAGCACCGCATTGCGGCCGTGGCCGACCGAGAGCGGCCCGGTCGGATTCGCCGAGACGAATTCCACCATCACGCGCCGGCCCTTGCCCGCGTCGGTTCGCCCGTAATGACTGCCGGCCTCGAGGATCTCGCGCAGCGCGCCGCGCCAGCGCGCGCGCTCGAGCCAGAAGTTCACGAAGCCGGGCCCCGCGATCTCCGCGCGCGCGACGAGCCCGCCGGCGCCGGCGAGCTTCGCGACGAGACGCTCGGCGACGACGCGCGGCGGCTGCTTCATGCGCTTCGCGAGCACGAGCGCGGCGTTCGTCGCGAAATCCCCGTGCTCTGCCTGCTTCGGCGGCTCGAGCGCGATCGTCGGCGGCGGCCCGTGGTCGCCGGCGTCGGAGAGCAGAGCCTGAACGGTGGCGGCGAGCGCCTGCTGGAGTCGTTCGCGCACGGAATCTCTCACGGACACGGCGCTCGCGCGCCGCGGGGGATGACTCGAGAACGCCGCAGGTTCGCGATGCCCGCCGGATTCGTCAAGGATTTCGCAGGTTTGTGAGGCCTTCCTCGCGCACCACCCACTCGCCCGGGCGGGCCAGACGCAGGTCTTCGCGGATCGCCGCCTCGACGGCGACCGGGTCGTCGCGCAGCGCCTGCGCCTCGGCCTCGCGCGCGGTGATGCGCGCCTCGAGCTGTGCGATGCGCGCGCGCGCGGCCGCGAGGTCGCGGCGCAGATCGAGCCAATGGCCGACGCCGGTGTTGCGGTCGAGCAAGCCGGCGGCGAGCAGCGCGGACGCGACGGCGAGCGAGATCAGCGTGCTGCGCACGATTCCGCGCCAACGTCTTCGCTTCGCGCGCTCCGTCGGCTCACGGCGCGCCTTGGCCTGCTGCATCCCGTCCCCCGAACGCGCACAGTAGCGACACGCATCGGTGTCGCAGCGCGGGCCGGCGAGATCCGCTCGGCCCCGAAAGCTTCGCCTCGCTGCGAGCTTCGCTTGGTTCTAGTTCGCGGGCGCTTCGGAAGCGCCGAGCAGCCGCGCGATGCGGCCGCTGTACTCGGGCGCATCCCAGTCGCGCTCGCCGATGTAGCGGGCGACGAGCGTGCCCTCGCGGTCGATCAGGAAGCTCTCGGGATAGCGGTAGCTCTGGTAGCGATCCGCGGCGCCGCGCTGCGAGTCGAGCGCGATCGGAAAGCCGAGCGCGAGCCGCTCGCGGAAGCGCGCGACCGCCTCCACGTCCTCGTCGACCGAGACCGCGACGAGCTCGAAGCCGCGCGGCGCGAGCTGCGCGTAGAGGCGCTGCATCGCGGGCATCTCCTGCTCGCACGGCGCGCACCAGGTGGCCCAGAAGTTCACGAGCACGACCTTGCCGCGCAGCGCGCGCAGCGAGACCTCGCCGCCGCCGAGCAGCGGCAGCGAGAAGTCCGGCGCTGCGAGCCCGGGCTCGATCGGCGGCGCCGAGCGCTCGCTGGTCGCGACGACCCAGATCGCACCCGCGAGCAGCACGATCCCGAGCGCCCAGCTCGCGATCCGAGCGGGAGCCAACGGCTACTCGCCGGCCGCGGCCGCCTTCGGCTCGGGCCGATCCACCAGCTCGATGATCGAGAGCGGCGCGGCGTCACCGCGGCGCACGCGCGACTTCATCACGCGCGTGTAGCCGCCGGCGCGCTTGCGATAGCGCTCGGCGAGCTCGCCGAACACCTTGCTCGCGACGTCTTCGCTGCGGATCACCGCGAGCGCTTGGCGCCGCGCGTGCAGATCGCCGCGCTTGCCGAGCGTGATCATCTGATCCGCGATGCGGCGCAGCTCCTTCGCCTTCGCATCGGTGGTCTCGATCTGCTCGTGATCGAGCAGCGACGTGACCATGTTGCGCAGCAGCGCGAGCCGGTGCCCGGTCGGGCGACGCAGCTTCCCTCCACGGTTCCTGTGACGCATCGAATCAGCCCTCGCGTTCCCGTGCGCGCTGCTCGAGCTCCTTGCGGGAGGGGAAGTTCTCGAGGGTCATGCCCAGCGAGAGCCCCATCGAGGCCAGCACTTCCTTGATCTCGTTCAGCGACTTCCGGCCGAAGTTCTTGGTC
>Ga0187894_10003326_pt1 | contig 18125 bp, 14 predicted proteins | sample GBC1701081metaG_FD_136650 | JGI IMG/M metagenome (GOLD analysis project Ga0187894, IMG submission 136650) | White microbial mat communities from a lava cave in the Kipuka Kanohina Cave System on the Island of Hawaii, USA - GBC170108-1 metaG ...
CGGATGTGTGCGCCGATGTTCTGCCACTGGCTCTGGGTGGAATACAATTCCAGCCGCGCCGCCGTGATGGTGGCGCCGGGCGGGATGCTGACGCCGTTGAAACGCAGGCCGAGATAGCTGGTGCTGGTCGAGCCGCCGTTGCCGACCCACACGGTCGCCTCGCCATCGCTGAGTGCCGCGTTGAGTTCATTCACGTCATCCGCGCCGCTGTTGATTTGCAGCGTGAGGGTTTGCTCCGCGCCGGGGGTGGGCGAGGGCGACGGTGTAGGCGTAAAGGTCGGCGTTGAAACTCCTGGAGGAATTACGACTTGTACTGGAGCGCCAAGCCCAATACTATCCCCGCTATAGGCTAAACGATTTCCATTTGGACTTGTTTCTAACGCTAAAATCGGTACTCCTAACTGAGAGGTCTGTATAAGTTGACCACTATTTGTATCCCAAATGTTTACCTTGCCATCATAGCTTGTACTTGCAAGGCGTGTTCCGCCTAAATACCAATCTATTGCGGTAACTGGAAATGTATGCCCTTCCAATATATGAATTAGTTGACTTGTGTTTGCATCCCAAACGCGAACCTGACCGTACATGTCTCCACTAGCAACTTTATTTCCGTCAGGACTCCATTTTACAGAAACAACAGTAGAATCGTGTAATCCTATATCCTTTATGAACTGTCCTGATACCGCATCTATTTGAATTACTCCATTCCCGGTACTGCTGACAATTTTGCCGTTTTTCCAATGTAGGCCTGATAAAGGGCCAAATTGCCTGTCGATAACTATTTGTCCAGAATTGTTCCAGACTTGAAAGCGTCCGTCAAGCTGACTAATTGATGCTAAGAGAGTACTATCTGAACTCCAAGCCAAGTCGATGATATTGTCAGTATTTTGTCCCATTAGCGTGTTTAGGAGCTGACCTCCATTGGCATCCCATATAAAAGCCACTTTGTTTTCATTTGAGGCAGCTATTTTTGTCCCGTCAGGACTCCATACTACAGCTAATATCTGATAATTACTTCCACTTTGTAGAGTAGCAATAATCTGTCCAGACAGAACATTTGTTATCTCTATAGTGCCATCATATTGCCCAGCAGCGACACGGTTACTGTCAGGACTCCACGCCAACCCCCAAACGCTGTTTTCAGGGATAACTATATCTTGGCTTTTTACGGTTAAACCTAACATCCCTAATGATATAAAAAGCGTGCAAAGCGAGATGAAAATACGCAATTTCATTGCTACCCTTTCTTTACCAGCGATTAGCAAAAAACTCAATCATGCGATCATCTATCCACTCAAAGCGTGCATCGCCGGGAAAAGAATAATCTATACAGCCAGCTGTCGTGTTACATGCTCCCCATCTTGGATCGTTTGCTGACCAACTTTGGTTTAAGAACCCATTCCAATTACCTGGGGCAATACTTGAAGGGGGACGACCATTTGGGTCGATTGTTCGGTACACCCAATTCAGGAACAAATCCGCTGCCGTTTCCCGTCGTGCTTCCAGTAAATTAGGATAAGGGGGCGTAGGTAAATAATGCTGCTGAAAATTGGTAAGTTGAGTGTCGGATAACGGAGTGGAACTACCCCAACCCCGATCACCTCGAATCCAGGCCGGGCCTACTCCATCAAGATTTACACTGCCCATTACTACGTATGTTTTACCATCAGTACCTTCTTTAGCAATCGGGTAGGGTTGTGCTGAGAAATATGCTGTGTCCATTATTTCCATCCCCCTGTTTACTGTGTCTTGCACTCGCGCTGTAAGTTGTTCTCCAGTGGACATGCCATCAAACACATGTCCCAATTCATGTACCACTGTGTATTCGCTCAAAACGACACCTGTACTGCACCCAATAACTGCCTGGTGAGTTCTTCCGCTATATGCACTATTGAACGCGATAGCATTCCTAACTTCAGCGGGAATATTCAATATGTTTGCTGGATTCCCACCAACATTATATGTTTGGCAATTAATCGTAGGTCGCTGAGGGTAAAATACAAATGCGATTACTGGATCACTGGTGTCACTGAATAGATAGCTTGCATCAGCCACCATAACTCGTCTAAAAGTCATTACTCCGTATATGTCAACGTTACTATCAATCGAAGACTTCGTTAACAATGCTCGGCCAATTTTGCTTGAGCCTTGATAAATAATTGATTCCGCTTGAGTATATTGATTGCCATTTTGGTCTATAACGTAAATGTTATAGTCACTTAATATTGGCGGAGGTTGTGGTGTCACAGTTGGCAGGAAAAGCGGCGTGGGTGTCGCGGTCGGTGGCGGCGGTGAAAACGCCAAAGACCAATCTAGGCGGTACGACCCTTCCCCCGTGATGAAACCAAATGCGCTGTCACTGAGGTTTAAGGTGTAAATTCCGCGCAATCCGCCATCCAGTGTATAAACGAATCCGATTTGGCTGTTGTCCGGCGACCAGCGGGCGGAATAGGCCGGGGCAGATAAATTACGCTGCTCAAACGTGCCGTTCAGGTCGTTGTAAATCACGATGGCATTGGAGCTGGTGACGGTGCTGGCGTAAAAAGCCAAGCGTCCGTCGCCTGACCAATCACCAAGCTCCAACCAATAACTGAACCGTGCCGGATTAGCCGGAAGGTCGCGGATATTCTGGTTCGGATAACCGCCTGCGTTCATGTCTACGGTGTACAGGCCGTAGTATCCGGCGAAAAAGGCATAGGCGATCTTGTTTCCTGCTGACCAGGCGATGTCGATGATGCCGTTGATGGTTGTCGAAATCTGCTGGATGTTGCTGCCATTGGCATTGATTACATAAATTTTGCCGTCGTTCCCCACATAAGCGATTTTTTGTCCATCCGGCGACCAGACCGGCGAAAACCCGATGGCGACGTTCTGGGTGGTGTAATTGCTGCCGTCCAAAACGTATATTTCGGTGAAGCTGTCACCGCTGCGATCCGCGACATAAACCAGTTTTGTCCCGTCTGGCGATAGAGCCGGTTGGAGGTCGGCGGCGGGGTGCGTAGTGACTCTGAATTTTGCGGATGGATTAGCCGGGTCAATGACGTAAATATCGGTGTTGGCGTTGACTTCATGCTCATAGGCGATTGAACTGCTGCCGGCGCTCATGGCGGCCAGCCCAAAGGCGCTGATGTTCTCCCTGGCATCGTAGCTGCTCAATGCGGAAGCGGCAGCAAGATTGGCCGACACATCGCCTGCGCCCCATAATTGGAACGTATCGACCAGATACATGCTGGTGGTTAATCCATCACTGGTGAAAGCAACACTTCCACTTGGAAGCGGTGCTTCATCAACAAAGGTGATGTATTCGACTTCATTCAGCCGGACGCGCACCACATTCCCAAAGGCGCTCAGTCGTAAGGTATACCATTGGATTGTGTTGAATGGGACAGACACATTTTGGATTAGCGTGTCCCCTCGATACAGTGCCAATAGGCCATCTGCGCCTAACACGGCGGCGTAGTAGTTACCTGTATTCTGACGGACGCGCACTTGCGCCGAACCGGAAAAGATACGGATGCTGGCTTGCACGGCAACATCATAGGGATAGTGATTGAATAGCTCGACAAACGGATTTAAGGGCGACACTTGGAGCGAGTAGCCTTTGCCGCTGGGGACAATATAGGGCGGGGCGAAGCCAATATTTGCCCATGCCGATGAATTACGATCAAAGTCATCGGTGAACAGCAGAACGGATTCCGCCTCGTTAATGGGTGTCGGGTTAGGCGATGGTGTAGCTGTCTCGGTTGGCGTTGCGGATTCAAAGATTGCGGTTGCCGCTTCCGTCAATGTCGCTGTTGGTGTTTCAATCGCGGTCGCCGTCGCGCTCGGCGTCTCGGCCTGTGTTGCCGTCGCCGTCTCGGTCGCGGCGGGCAGGGTCGGGCTGGCCGTCGTGGTTTCGGTCGCGGATGCGGTGGGCGTTTCCGGCTCGGTCGGCGTCGCCGTCGGCGTTTCAGTAAGCGTGGGGGGGGGGCGTCGGTGGGTCAGTCGGGGTCAGCGTCGCGGTGGCTGTCGGCGTGGGCGCTTCGGTCGGCGTGGCGTCCTGCGCGGCAGCAGGGGCAATAATCAGCACCAGGAACAACACGGACAGGACAGCGCGCGACCATTTCGTCATCATATCGACCCCTTTTATTCAACCGCGTAAAATATACAGAGTCGATTTTAGGCTGTCAACACATGCTGATAAAGGTTGGGTTATTGGTACATCCTTAATACTGCTTATACATGCCCTATTACTTTCCCCTCTGCTCCTCTGTCCCTCTTGACTCTCTGGGCTACGTTTTTCTCTTTTTCTTTCGCTGACCGCTATTTCGCCCGCAGCTTAAAATACCCGCTCACGAAGCGGTATAGTTCCAGCGGGTTCTTCGGCTGCTGGTCGTTCTGCTCCAACTTGCGCGCCGCGCCGCTGTCCTCCATCGCCTTATCGCCGCCCTGCGCCGTAATGTAGGCCGTCAGTTCGGCCACACGCTGCAAGTCGGTCGCCAGATCGCGCACGATCTCGCGCTGTTTCACCAGCGAAATTTCGCCCCACAGGCTGTCCATCTCGGCGCGGATCGCATCGGCGTTCAGCGTCAGCTTTTTGTCCGGCGGGAACGCCCGCAAAGCCCCGCGCAGCAGGCCGTTGATGATCTGCGACTCGTCCTTGACCATCGGCGCGGAACGGTTGCCCATTGCCCGGATGCTGGCCGGGCGCTCGACCTTGAGCGTGTAACGTTTGCCTTTGGTGAAGTAGCCGCCCATGATCCAGAACACATCCAGCACACTGGTCGGGTCGGCCTTGCCGATCAGCAGCGCGTCGATGTGCTTCTCGGCCTCACGCGGGCGGTTGGCCTTGTGCTGGTCGCCCAGCACGATGACCGCCTTGCCCAGCCCGACCATCTCCTGCGCGATGGTCTGCCGCTCGGCGTTGGTCAGGCCGCCGCTCAGGCTGTCCAGGTCGTTCATCAGCGCGCCCACGCTCGGCAGCCGCCCCTTGTCGGCGTACACCTGCGCCGTGTCTTGTAAAAACTCCGCCGTGACATGGATGAACTCGGCATACGTAATCAGGTCAACACTGTCCATCAGCCGCTTCATCGCGTAGGTGGCTTCCAGGGTTTGCTGCACCTTCACGCCGAACTCGCGCCCGAACGCAGTGATCGCCTTGCGCGCGTCCTCGTCCGCCGCCTGCCGGATATAGCGCCGCAGCAGTTCTAAACCGGCGATGCGCACCCGTTCGTCCCAATCCAGCAGCTTGTACATGCGCCCGATCAGATTGACGCCCTTCGACCCCTCGTTGACCGCCACCTGCGGCAGCAACCCGGCCACGCGGATCGTCGCCGGCACGTCCTTGCGCTTGATGTGGAACTTGAGCAGAGCGATCATGGCCGCCGACGGTATGACTCCCAGGATGGCTGGGGTGTCGAACAGCATCTTCGTCACCGTCTCCGCCACCGGGTCGAGTTCCGACGACCACTCGTGGCCTTCCAGCGCGCCAATGTAGGCCATCGCCAGCGGCAGCGAGCGGATGCCCACATCACCAATGGTTTTCAGCGTCACCGGCACCTGGTCGGTATGCTGCGGCGTCTCGGCGAAAATCTGCCGCACCATGTTCACGTACTCGGTCTGTTTGTCGCCCGGATAAATCAGCCGCGCCTGGTGCAGCATCTCGTGCGCCAGGTCGGTATACGCACCGAACGCCAGCAGGATTTGCAGCAGGTAGGTCGGCCCCGGCGGTTCAAGCTGCATCAGGTTTTCGTCGGTCGATAGGTTGCTGGCGATCCAAGAGAGCGTCTGACTGTATTGCACCGCCCAGGGCGACGCCAGCCGGTGGATCACCATCGACAGCGCCGAGGTGTCCACGATGTCCGGGCGCTTGCCCCGCACCGCCATCTCTGCCAGCCGGATCAGGATCAAATCTTCCCACGCTTCACCAAACGAGCGCGCCGTATCGACCAGCAAACCCGACGGACTCAAACCCGCGTCCTCGCCGGTCAAATACGGTGTCAGCCGCCCCAGGCTGGGCGGAAGCTGCGCCACGAACTTCTGCGACGTAATCAGCCGCCGCAGCACATCGCTGTCCACATAATTGACCGCCAGCAAGAACACCGTCAGGTTCAAGTCGCGGTCGAGTACCGTCAGCGGCAGCGCCATCTCGACCAGCTTTGGCACGACCCGGCTGATTTCCACACCGGGGTCGGCATCCTGGATTTGTTCGAGGAAGGTATGTACGCCCTTCACATCTTTGGCCTTCACCAGCGCGTCGCCGTGCGCCAGCGCCGCCCGGTGCGCCAGTTCCACCCACTTCATGCCCACCGGCCCCAGCGGGTTCGCCAGCCACTTCGAGATCGCTTCGTAGACAATCCCGGCCTTGCCTTCGTTGATCGCGTCGGCGAATTGGGTTTGCAGCGCGACCTCCAACGCAGGCTGCTGGCGGATCATTACCGCGATCGGGTCGGCGTGCTGCGTGTCGCCCAGCGCCAGCGCGAACGACAACAAATGCCGTGTATAAGCGATTTTTAATTCGTCGGTCAGGGTCGGGTCTTCCGCCAGCACCTTCGACACATCGGCGGTCTCGACCGGCTGGTTATTTTGCAGCGCGTTGTCCATCTTCAGGCGGTGCGCCGCGTAGCCGAGCGCGTCGGCCAGCCCCTCGCCCCGTTTGATGCGCCAGGCCGCCACCGCCGTCAGCCCGTAGGTCTGCTTGCTTACCAATTCCGCATCCAGCCGCAGTTGGCTGACGATGAAGCGGCTGTATTCGTCGTCAACGGCTTTGCCCGCCATCTGGCCGCTCGGCCAGTCGAACACCAGCGTCTCGCGCGAGAGTTTGCCGCCGCCGTGAAAGCGGATTTGCGCGTCGGTCTGCGTCGAGGGCAGCGTGTGGGTGGCGAAGGTCACGCCAAAGCGCGCCGAAGGCGGCAGCAGCGCCAGCAGCCCTTGCAGGAACTCCACCCGCGCCAGCAGGTCAAGCGGCGCGTTCTGCACCACCAACGGCACACCCTGCACGATGGCCGCCAGCAGCGCCTCGATGGTGTCGATCCGGTTCTGCGTGTGAGTCATCAGCGTCAGGATGTCGTCGATCTGCGCCTCCGGCGAGAGGGCTGCGGCGGCGGGCAGCGCGAACGGCTGGAGTTTTGCGCCCGGCTGCTCGAAGACCGGCATCTCGTCTTGCAGCAGCCGCATCAACGCCTTCAAGTCGCCGCCGGTCGCCCGCAGCACATCCGGCGGCGTGAGGACGTAGTGCAGGATCGACCCGCCCGCTGCGCCCACGCTCGACTGTACCACTGCGAACGAGATCGCGTTCCGCCCGCGCACCAGCGCCCACGAGCCAGTCGGCGACCCGGCCAGCGGCGGCAGCAGCGCCGCCTTGATCGCCTCGGCAATCTGGTCTGCGCCCACACCCCGCGACTGCGCCAACAGTTGCAGGTCGCCCTCCACCTTGCCATCTTTCGCCAACTGCCCGTAATAAAAGTGTTCTAAGGCATAATTCACAGCCGCCACAATGGTTCTCTCTCTATACGTCTATCGGTAGCCAGTTGATAACAATGCCGCCTACCAGCCGCATTAATCCTGAGTATACTTTTTTTATGCGAACTTAGCACTAGCCGCGATGGGGGATGGGAAACGAAGTATGGATGATCTCAACCAGTTGATCGCCCAATTGAACAGCGCCGATATTCCAGTTTGCATCGCAGCAGCCGAGCAGCTTGGCCGCTTGAGTGATCCCCGCGCTCGTGATGCACTCAAGGCACGCTTCACGCCATACCGATTTATGCGCGGCAACACCGAGGCGCAAAACCAACTCTATTTTACACTGGCGCTGTTGCTGGCCGAGATGGGCAGCTATCACGAGTATCGCATCGTTGTCGATGAAGCTGCGCCCTTTGTCCGCAAGCGCGTTGTCGAGTTGTTGGAGCATTTCGGTCAAACACGCGCCATCCATGCCGCCGTCCTGATGCTGTCCAGCGCCGATGCGGGCGAGCGTTATTGGGCGGCGGAAATCCTGAGCGCGCTTAAGGCCACATTGGCGAGCGCGGCGCTTATCGCAGCCCAGGCGCGCGAACCGCTGCCTGAAATTCGCGTTGCAATCGTCCGCAGCCTGATTCACGCGGGCGATACCGATGCGATTCCGGTATTGCAAAAGATGCAGGACGACCCCAACGCGGAAATCCGCCGCTTATCCGCTCTGGCGCTCAAAAAATTGAAACCCACAGATCGGTAGTATCATAAGCGAGGTACATGATGACCAAGACCACGCCGCCGCGCGTCAACATCCTCGACGCTCTGCCCGAACTCGCGGCGCACCTCAAGCGAATGCCACCTCCCATAGCATTAATCCTGAGTATACTTTTTAGGCAAACTTGGCACGAGCCGCCATAGGGGCTAGGTCGTTTTCATGCCCATCCTTCGCTATACTATGCCTACATGATCTTACTAAGTATGCCGCCCCGGTCTTCCTCCCCCTCGCTCTGAGGGAGAGGGGGCTGGGGGGTGAGGGTAGGAGACCCCATGCCCACCAACAAACTCTATTATGGCGACAACCCCCTCCCTCCGCAGCATCTTCCCGCGTTTATTGCACTGGCGCGGCGGTTACGCTCATTTGCCGCCGCCGCGCTCCCCTGTTGGCGTCAATTACGGGAAACAGTCGCCAGACACCAGCCTATTGCCATCGTTTCCCTCAATGGCGGCCATACCTCCCAAACGCTTGTTTCTCCGCCACAACCACGCGGAGAAATGTCCGCAAACTGTTTCTCGCCGGACAAAAGTTTTATTCCCCTCCCCGAATTCGGGAGGGGTTAGGGGTGGGGTAATAACATTATGACCTCACTCACCTGGGATCAAGTCGTCCGCTTCCGCGCCGCCCGCCACTTCCTCACGACTCCTCTCCCCCTCTCCGTACACGGGGACGCGCAAGCGATTGGGGGGAGGGGTTCTGCTGTCTTACACGTCGTCTCCACCCTCGGCGGCATCCAGGCACAGGTTGCCTCGGCTGCCGAACTCGCGCTCTGGGCGCGCATAGACGGCTTGAAAGCGGGCGAGGTGGACGACTTGCTCTGGTCGGAGCGGTCGCTGGTCAAAACCTGGTCAATGCGCGGCACGCTCCACCTGCTCACCGCCGACGACCTGCCGCTGTATGTTGCCGCCATGCGCGCCACCCGCAATATGTACCGCAAAGCCTATTGGCTCAAGGCCTTCGGCACCAACCTCGAAGAGATCGAGGCCATCATCGCGGCGGTTCATACCGTCCTCGATGGGCAAACCCTGACGCGCGAAGACCTGGCCGAGGGCATCGTCAAAGCCGCCAAAGTCCCCCACCAACGCGACCGTCTGCGCTCCGGCTGGGGCGAATTTCTCAAGCTGGCGTCGTATCACGGTCATCTGTGTTTCGGCCCCAGCCAGGGGCAAAATGTCACCTTCGTCCGCCCCGACCAATGGCTGGGGAGCTGGCGCGCGGTCGAGCGAGACGAGGCCATGCGTACTATCGCCCGCCGCTACTTCGCCGCCTACGGCCCGTCGCCGCGTGATGAATTTTCGCACTGGTGGGGTGTACAGGGCGCGGAAGGCCGCCACTGGATCAAGCTGCTCGGCGATGAATTGGTCGAGGTTGATGTCGAAGGCTGGAAAGGCTGGCTGCTGGCCGACGATGTGCAGGCCGCGCAAAATGTACCGGATGAACCCTTCGTCCGCCTGCTGCCCAACTTCGACAATTACACCATCGTCGGCTACCACGAACGCAGCTTATTGTTAGCCGAGGAATTCCTTCCGCGCGTGTACCGCAAAGCGGGTTGGATTTCGCCGGTCGTCCTCGTGGACGGTCGCATCGCCGGGGTCTGGAAGTACGAGCAAAAACGCGGCAAACTCCTGGTCTCGGTCGAACCCTTCGCCCCACTCGCCGCCGCTGTCCAAACCCGGCTCGAAGCCGAGGTCGCGTGCCTGGGCGAATTTCTCTCCGCCCCCGCCAACCTGACCATTCACGAGGCGGGCTAAATTTATGAAAAAGGCAAGACCAGAACTGCCAGTCCTCGAATTCCAATCGTCGGACGATTTGCGGACGTGGCTAACGAAGAATCATGAGACTTCTGACGGGATATGGATTCGGATTTATAAAGCGAATTCCGGGGTAAAGTCAGTCTCGTTTGAAGCGGTGCTGGACGAAGGACTTTGTTTTGGCTGGAGTGAAAGCCTGAGGCATAAAGGCGATGACAAATCTTATCTCCAGCGCTTCACGCCACGCCGCACAAAAGGTACAACATCTAAACGCAATCGGGAACATGTTGAGCGACTCATCAAAGAAAGGCGAATGATGCCTGCCGGGCTGAAAGCGTTGGGAATCGAGAGCAGTGATTAATAGGTGCGCCTTTCATTTATCTTTTACTCGGAACTCGGAACGACCTGTCCCCAACCGCCGCCGCCTGGCGTCTCGATCACGATCCGGTCGCCCACCTGCACCCGCCCCGTCCACTTCCCGCCCACAATTTCTACGGCGGGCGCAGCATTTGCTCCCTCCCCTGAATTCGGGGGAGGGTTGGGGAGGGGGTGAATAAGAATATTCCGCCCCGTTTGCCCCGCCTCGCCACCTTCCAGCCCATACGGCGCGTATACCCGCCGTTCGCTGTTGATCGTGGCCGTCGCCAGGGCGAGAAATTCGTAGACGCGCCGGATGCCATCGCCGCCGTGCTGCGCGCCCGCCCCGCCCGACCCATCGCGCAGGGCGTACTCAAGCACCCGCACTGGCAGCGCCGACTCCAGGGCTTCCACCGGCGTGTTGCGTGTGTTGGTCATATGGCTGTGCCGCCCGCTAATCCCGTCGCCCAGCGCGCCCGCGCCATGCCCGCCGGCGATGGTTTCGTAATAGACAAACGACCGCGCCGGATTTTGTTCCCCCTCTCCATCTGATGGAGAGGGGGTTAGGGGGTGAGGTAAATTTCCTCCAAACGTGAAATTATTCATCGTCCCCTGGCTGGCCGCCGGAATTTTCCCCGATAAGGCGATCGCCAGCGCGCCCAACACCGTATCCACGATTCGCTGGCCGGTCTCGGTGTTGCCCACCGCGACGGCAGCCGGAAAATCGGGATTGAGCAGGCTGCGCGGCGGCGTGATGACCTGCACCGGCTGGAAACAGCCGTGATTGACCGGCACGTCGTCCTGCGCCAGCAGCCGGACGCAGTACCACGTCGCCGAACGCACAATCGCTTCGACCGCGTTCACGTTCCCGGCCACCTGCGCCGCGCTGCCCGTGAAATCGACGATCATGCGCGGGCGACCTGAAAATTCAGGATGAGAGTTTTCTCCCCCTCGCCCTGAGGGAGAGGGGGGCAGGGGGTGAGGATGTATCACCGTCACGGCCACCCGGATTGGTATCCGAAACTCGGCCTGGCCGTCGCCTTCCAGCGCGTCCTCGAAGGTGTATACGCCTTCCGGGATGCCCGCGATCACGGCCTCGGTCATGCGCCGGGAATAATCGAGCAGGGCGTCAGCATGTTCTGTTACCCGCGTTTCACCATGCGCGGTCACCAGCGCCAGCAGCCGTTTTTCGCCGACGCGCTGCGCCGCAAGCTGCGCTTCCAGGTCGCCCAGGCGTTCTTCCGGCGCGCGGCTGTTGGCGGTGATGAGTGCCAGCACGCCCTCATTCCGCTGTCCCCTCGCGATCAGCTTGATCGGTGGGATGATGACGCCCTCCTGGTACAGTTCGGTACTCAGTGGCAGCGATCCCGGCGACATCCCGCCCACGTCGGCATGGTGCGCCCGGCTGGCGACGAAGAAGCGCGCCAACCCGCCCACGAACACCGGCGACACCATCGTGATGTCGGGCAGGTGCGTCCCGCCGTGATACGGGTCGTTCAGGATGACGACATCGCCCGGCTGCAAGGTGTCAAACGCGCGCAGGGCATACTCGACTGAGGCGGGCATACTGCCCAGGTGAACCGGGATATGAGCGGCCTGCGCTACCATGCGCGCCCCGCTGTCGAACACGGCGCAGGAGAAATCCAGCCGTTCGCGGATGTTGGGGCTGAAGCTGGCGCGTTGCAGCGTCACGCCCATCTCCTCCGCTACCGACGCGAACAGGTTCTTGAACACTTCGAGGGAGATGGGGTCTACGGGCATTAATTGTCTTTTCTGTTGTTGCGATTACCCAGCCAGAAATAGAGAATGGTTATGGCTGTCAACCATACTCGCGCGAGTATCCTACTCCAGATAGGGATCGGATTTGTTGGACGATCAAAGAAAAGTGTCAAATATGCAAGCGCAAAAACTGCAACCAGCACAAAAATTGGACGGGGAAGTTGACCGCGATATTTCATGGGTTCTGATAAGGTTCTACGGCCAATTTACCCAACAACGGCGCAAAGTGTTTCATATTGCGGGTATACAGCGGCAATTGAAGTCGATAGCTGGACGCGGCAATTAGACAGTCGAACGCATCGACGTTATTGCTTAAGCGAAAAGCAGCTAACTGCCTCATCGCCCAATCGATGTCGCCCTGTGTGGGATAGACGAGTGGGAAACGGGTTAAGAATCGGGCAACCAATTTCTGATCCAGTTTATTGAGTGTTCCCTCGGTCATTTCCAGCCATGCAATTGGCGAAATACCGAGAATCAACGACCCATGTGCTTTCATCCACTCAATAGCTGGGCGATAATTACGATAGGCGTCAACCAATACAGAGGTATCTACGAGAGCGTCCAATTCCCCCGCCTTTCTCGCCGTTTCTGCCTTTGCTCTAATACCCATTCCACACTGTCAGTTATGCCGCGATCTTCCCAACCGCCAACCAACCCATCTTGCAGAATTTCACCGAGCGTACCGGGTTTAGCAGTTAGCATTTCATCAAGCTCTGCGGCTGTCCAGGGTTGTGTATCCCAAGGAATTGCTTCCCTTGCCCCTTCCTCAATGATGATGGTCACTTCACCTACTGGATGGTCTTTCGGTAAATCGACTTTGATTTCGCCTGACTTGGTGATGTATCCCTTCACATATATTGCCATCTCACACCTCCTGATTCGCTATATTTATCATAGCATACGCCGCTGGCATATAGCGTTCCTTGTCGTCCACCTCATGAATGAAGCGTTCGGCCAGGGCGACGGTATGGGACTGGTCGGGGGCGCACTGGCGCTGCCATTCGTGGAACGGGTAAATTTGCGGGCGCGCTGTGCGATACTCCTCGATCAGCAGCCTACCCGTGCAACCCAGCACGTCAATGATACCGATGCGCTCGAACGCCGCCAACGCCTCTGCCGTGTCATAGGCCACGCGGCGGAAAGTCGGCTTCCAGCCGTTTTCGTCGCCGTCCAGCAGCAGGTAGCCCGCGCGCGGCAGCCCATCCAGCGGCACGCCGACCGAGCCGGGGTTGAGTACCCGCCAGCGCCCGACCTGCCGATCCATCGCCAGGTGGGTGTGGCCGCAGACCAGGATGCTTTCGCTCACGCCCGCTAGCAGGTGTTCTACCTCGGCTTCCGGCGTCAGGTTGTAGATGCCCTGCCAGACATTTCCCGGCGCGGCGTGGACGACCCGCACCAGCGGCGCATCTCCGTAGCGCAGGCTGGTCGCCTCCGGCCAGGCGGCAATCGTGTTTTTCCAGCGCCCGCCCAGCAGACCGTTCAACCAGCGCGGCGTGTCGAAGGTTTTCCATAGTTCCGGCGCGCGGCGGGTGTTATAGTCGAGCAGGTAATATTCGTGGTTGCCCCGGATGACCGTCCAGCCCAGGCTGGTGATGCGTTCAACCACCTCGACCGAGAACGGCCCCCAGTTGATGCTGTCGCCTGCGACGACGACATGATCGACGTTGTACGGTTGCATATCGGCGATCACGGCTTCCAGCGCGGGCAGGTTGGCGTGGATGTCCGACAAAATGGCGATGCGCGTCATGAACCAGCCTGTATCACGGTGTCGATTTCACCATTTGCGCGCGTCAGGCCTTCCTGCAAGATACGCGCGTCCGCGCCCCACACCAAAAGCTGCGAGCCTAAAGCAGCGTGCTGCTGTAGCTCGTCAATCGTGCGCGCCAGCGACCCCCAGGCCTTGCTGTGCCGCGCGCATATCGCTGCGATTCGTTCGACAGCAGCCTCAGTCGTGTACCGTTCGTCTTCGGGGACGTGCAGCATCCGCAGGCGCAAATCTTGCGGCCCGATATATAGGCCATCCACGCCGGGAATAGCCGCGATCTCGTCGGCAGCGGCTAATGCCTGCGGTGTCTCGATTTGCAGGACGAGAAAGGTTTCGCGCAGGGCATGTTCTATCAGTGGGTCGCGCGTCCCCGGAATGTCGAGGCCGAAGTTGGCTTCCAGGCCGCGCCCTTCCAGCCCGCGATCCCCCAGCGGCGGGAACTTCACCTTTTGCACCAGTTCCCGCCCCGACTCGACATCGGAGACATGCGGCACGATCAGGCCGGTCGCGCCGTCTTCCAAATAGCGGTAAAGTTGGCCTTTTTCGCGCGTCGGCGTGCGCAGCATACAGTCGATGTCATACAGGTGGAAGTAGGCCAGCATCGCCTGGATTTCGCGGCTGTCCATTGGCCGGTGTTCCAAGTCGAGCCAGATGCCGTCGTAACCCAGGCTGGCGGCATAGGCCACGAAGGGCGGCAGGAAGTGACCCATCATTGCGATCTTGGCCGATTTTCCGGCGCGTATTTTCGCCAGAATTTTGCTGTTTCTCATGTTTGCCTTTCTAAAATGAGGTTGCTGTAGCCGTCCACCCGTGCCGCCCAATCCGCCACTACAAAAACCGTGCTGTCGAGTTGGAACACGAGCGCCGGGCTGTCGAGCAAATCGCCCGGTTGCAGCGTATCGCGGTCGTACAGGTTCATGCCATCGGCGCGGGTTTGCATCAGCGCGGCGCGATGTGTCTCTTCGATGTCGATTCGCTCAAACGTGGGCTTCTCGACCAGGCCGACCGCCTGCACGCGCACGTTCACAACCTCGACCTTGCGATCGGGCATGGCGTGACCGTAAGCACGGGCGTGCGCCGCGTGGAACGCCTCGGCCAGATTGGCGCTCACCGGAATGGTTAGCTCGTAAGCCTGTCCCTGGTAGCGCACATCAGCCAGTGGGGTCAGGATCATATCGCCTGGCGCAATACCCTCGCGCGCCAGGTCTGTGCGTGCCTGGGCAGTCAAATCGGCCAGCAGCGGGTCGAGTTTGGCGGCTGTCGCGTCAGTCACGGTGTTAAAAACCGAACGACCGTAATCGAGGGTGACATCGGCGACCAGCAGCCCCAGCGCGCACATCACCCCCGGATAGCGTGGTACTAATACACGAGGGATGCCCAGCCGGTCGGCGACTTCACAGGCGTGCAGCGGCCCCGCGCCGCCGAAGGCCACTAGGGTGAAATCACGCGGATCGTGTCCGCGCGCGACGGAGACCCGTCGCATAGCCCGGTCGATGTTCACGTTCGCCACGTCGATAATGCCCTGCGCGGCGGCTGCGATGCTCAGGCCAAGACGGGCGGCTAATTCCGTGACGGCATTCCGGGCGGCGTCTACATCCAGCGCCATCTGTCCACCGAGAAAGTGGGCTGCGTCCAGCCGCCCCAGCACCGCGTTGGCATCGCTGACGGTGATTTGCTGCCCGCCGCGCCCATAGCAGATCGGGCCAGGGTTCGCGCCCGCGCTCTCCGGGCCGACCCGCAGCGCGCCGCCCGCGTCCAGACGCGCAATCGAGCCGCCACCTGCGCCGATGGTCTCGATGTCGAGCAGGCGGATGCGCAGCGGCAGGCCGTCAATCTCGGATTCGGCGCGGCGGACGGGTTCGCTGGGGCAGAGGGCAACATCGGTGGATGTGCCGCCGATGTCGAGCGTGATGATGTGGTCGAAACCGGCTAATTGGGCGATGTGGAACGCGCCGATCACGCCCGCTGCCGGGCCGCTCAGGGCGGTCTGCACGGCTTGCGCCCGCGCCTGCCGCGCGCTGATGACACCACCATCCGATTTCATGATGCGCAGGTTACATCCCGGCGGCAGTTCGTGTTCAAGCTGCGTCAGGTAGCGGCTCATCACCGGGCGGACATAGGCATCCAGTGCGACGGTGCTGGCGCGTTCGTATTCGCGGAACTCCGGCAGCACCTCGCACGACAGCGCCACCTGCCATTCGTGGAGCAGACCGCGCTCTAGGATGCGGGCGCGGACGGCTTGTTCATGAGCCGGGTTGACGTAGCTGTACAGCAAACATACTGCCACCGACTCGATCCCCTGCGCGGCGATGTCGTCCAGCACCCGGTCGAGCGCATCCCGGTCGACCGGCGTCAGCACTGCGCCGGTATAGTCCAGCCGTTCAGGGACTTCGTAACACCAGTGGCGCGGAATCAATGGTGGCGGTAACTGTGGCTGCAAGGCGTATAAATCGGGGCGATTCTGCCGCCCGATGAACAGCAGATCGCGGAAGCCCCGTGTGGTGATGAGCGCCGTTTTCGCACCTTTGCGTTCGAGGATGGCATTGGTCGCTACCGTCGAGCCATGCGACACTCTTTTCAGGGATGCCAAACCGCCGGGAGTGATGATGTTCAGTCCGGCCAGCATCGCGCGCGCCGGGTTGTCGGGTGTGCTGAGGAGTTTGTGGATGGTCAGGCGACCATCTACGCGGCGCACCAGGTCAGTGAACGTGCCGCCAATATCGACACCCACTGCATCAAAGGCGTTCATCGGTTGCGACCACTCATTTCGTTGGATTTTCACGAGTATAGCACGCGGCGCAAACCGCCAAAACGCGATGATTGGCGCTGCTAAAAACGCTGCCGAAAGATGGTTTTTAAGTTTAGCAACTTTTACGCTACTATTGTGATCTGTTGAAGCGGACATCTTATCATTTTGATCTTTAGACTCCGGAGTCAGCGTGTTAAAGATCAATGCTCCTTTTCATAGATGGTATAAGGTTGCTTCGATATGAACGGGTCATGGAATCGCTTATCAACAACTCAACTTTTGTCGAACCCTTTTGTGAATGCAGGTATAAACGAACAGCACCGGCGGTCGCTGCTCATGCGTTATGGCATCGCGTTGGTAAGCTGCGCCGCTGCGTTGATCGTAACACTCATGTTCTCCTCAATTTTCGCGCCAATTCCCTCGCTATTATTTGTTCTGGCGATTGTGACGAGTGTCGTACAGGGCGGCCTGGGACCCGGCCTGGCGGCGATTGTCATTTCAGTCGTGCTGATCCAATTCTTTTTTATACCGCCCCTGTATTCATTCAACTTCACCCTCAATGAACTCGTACAGATAGGCGTGTTTGCCGCACTAACCTTCTTAATAAGCTGGGTGTATGAAGGCCGCAAGCGCGCCGAGATCGCTGTGCTTCAGCAGCGCGAATGGCTGCGGGTGACGCTGGGCAGCATCGGCGATGGCATGATTGCGACCGATACCCAGGGGCGGGTGATGTTCTTAAATCGGGTGGCGAGCGATTTGACCGGCTGGGAACAGGCGGAGGCCGAAGGCAAACCGATTTCGGCGATCTTCAACATCGTGAACCAAAAAACTCGCCAACAGGTTGAGAACCCGGTCGGTCGCATCCTTAAGCAGGGCATGATCGTCGGCCTGGCGAATGATACGATGTTGATTGCTCACGATGGCAGCGAACGGATGATCGCCGACAGCGGCGCACCGATCCGCGATGTGCTGGGCAATATGCTCGGTGCGGTGCTGGTTTTCCGCGATGTGAGCGAGGAATACGCGCAGGCGGCCAGCATCCGCGAAAATGAAGAGCGCCTGCGGACGGTACTGGCAAGTATGCCCGTGATTCTGGTCGCAATCGACAAGGATGGCAACCTGGTCGCATGGAACAGCGAAAGCGAGCGCGTCAGTGGCTACAGCGCCGATGAAATGATCGGCAATCCACACTACCTGGAACGGATGTACCCTGACCCCCAAGACCGGGCTAAGCTGTACGAAACGCGCCAACGCGAAGGCCCGCTATACCGAGATTGGGAGTTGGAACTCACCCGCAAAGACGGCAAGAAACGCATTGTTTCCTGGTCGAATGTGGCGGAGCGGTATGCGGTTCCGGGCTGGACTGCCTGGGGTGTTGGTATCGACGTGACCCGGCGCAAACGGGCGGAAGTGCGGGCGGCTGGTTTACAAGCATTGACGGCGGCACTGTCTGAAGCCTTGACCCCGCAGGCCATCGCCGATGTGATCGTCAGCAAGGGTTTTCCGGCGGTTGGC
>Ga0187894_10003327_pt1 | contig 18125 bp, 17 predicted proteins | sample GBC1701081metaG_FD_136650 | JGI IMG/M metagenome (GOLD analysis project Ga0187894, IMG submission 136650) | White microbial mat communities from a lava cave in the Kipuka Kanohina Cave System on the Island of Hawaii, USA - GBC170108-1 metaG ...
CCGAAATCAAGTCAGCCGCAACCGCTTGGCGAAGACGACTCACCAACTGTTCTTCGGACGGCTCCTCCGCCCCCGCGATGCATCGGTTTGTCCTCTTGACAACGGCGGCCTCATAGGTGTTAGCCACGGCGATCACGCCCACATCCAAATTTCCGTCGGTATGCCAAGGGTCTCCACCACCGTTTCGCCCTGAGAGGATTTTGTGGAATCCTTTGATGGTGTACACTTCGGTAAGGTCGCCAGTTTGCTCCAGGTCGCGAAACAAATAGTCACGCTCGGCATCGATATCAGGCGCGGTGTGGTGCGTGATTTGGCCCGTCGTGTGGCTGAAGCCGACTCTCATGTCATAGATAGCCGCCCCGACCCATACGGGACGGCCATCTGGGCCCACCTGGTCGGAACGCCAAAACCGCACATGGTGACGTTGCCGCGGATCGTCCCCCACGGGTCGCTCGAAGGCCAGGTCTTCCTTGCGTCCCCATAAATACAGACTGCTCACCGGCGCATCGTCGTACGGTCGCTTGAGGATAGTAGCGTCAGCAATTTCAAGGCAACTGCGCAACGTAAGCGGGTCGGCCGGATACCACTTGGCCGCCAGCATAATTTTTTTTAGCTCTGTCTCCGTACCGATCAGAGCGACATTGAGGGGGTCGCCAGGAATGCCATCTGCGGTATGGGTGATGTCCGGTATTGTATCGAGCGAAGGGTGCTCTCGGGTATATCGAGTCCAATCGAATGGCATCACCAGATAGGCCACTATCAAGTATCCTAGAAGCAGGGTAGCGATCGCCATTCCTATTATTCGTGTGTTTTTACGCATCTTCGCTTATCCTTCGTGAGGCGGTACTACTGTGCTCTCAGGTTGTAGGCGCGTCAACCATCTTCACCATTAGTGCAGTTTGCTTACGCACCGCGCCAATGCTTGAGCTTGGTGTTCCTTATGGTGTACAAGGAAGTGGAAAACTGAAAGAGGAGACATCCATGAGAACTGGAAACCCCGCGCTCAATGATCAGACTTTTACCGGCTTCCAATATGCCAGGGGGGTTGCCCAAAGCATGTCCATCCAGGGCACGGTCAATAAAACCGGACTTTTGCTCTTGCTGGCGCTGTGCTCTGCGAGCTGGACGTGGAATCTCTATTACGAGAGCGGCAACCCTGCAGCAGTAACTCCCTGGGTCTTTGGGGGAGCAGTCGGCGGTCTGATTGTGGCGTTTGTCACGATGTGGAAAAAGCCCTGGGCCGCAGTCACCGCTCCGGCCTATGCGCTGCTCGAAGGGCTCGTACTTGGGGGCCTGTCTTCGATCCTGGAAGCCCAATACCCAGGGATTGCCTTCCAGGCGGTGGGCCTCACCTTCGGGACGTTGGTGAGTCTTTTACTCGCCTATCGGTCAGGGCTCATCCGCGCAACGGAAAATTTCAAACTTGGAGTTGTGGCAGCCACAGGAGGAATTTTCGTTGTCTATCTGGTGACGCTGGGGTTAGGGATGTTTGGCGTACAGATACCAGGAGTTTACGGCAACGGCATGGTCGGCATCGGGTTCAGCCTCTTTGTCGTCGGCCTCGCCGCTTTGAACTTGGTATTGGATTTTGACTTTATCGAGACTGGTGCGGCAAATAGGGCGCCCAAATACATGGAATGGTACGCCGCCTTCGGTCTCATAGTGACACTGGTGTGGTTGTATATCGAAATCCTGCGCTTGCTGGCCAAACTCCGTAGTCGAGACTGAGGATGGATCACTCGTAACTACCACTTGACCTTTGCCGGGTCGCCTTTGTACAGCGAACGAACAAAGGCGACAAGTTTCCACACCTGATCGTCGCTGACCACATCTTTGAAGGCAGGCATCTTCCCTCTTCCATCGCGGATCTGCCCCATCAAGTTGGTATCGGACCCATCGCCGGTTTGCCAGGTCTCATCGGTCAAATTGGGGCCCATCCCACCACCACCGCGCATCCCGTGACAACCATAACAGTTGAGATCTTTGTACAGTTCCTGACCTTCGGCAATCGCTGTGGCATTCCCGGTATAAGGATTGAGTTTCTCGGGGGCGTTGCCGTTTTCCTGTGCACGGACAATATTCAGCATACTGATGGCTATCCCGAGGGCGACCGCAGAGAAGAACCTCACTTTTCGTGTCATCAGTGTCGACCTTCCCCCTCTCCACGCAAAGGAGAGACGGCTACAAGCGGGACTCCATAGTCCTGCAAGATTTGGCGGACCTCTGCTGCCTTCTGTTGCAGCAAGCCGTCAAGCTTCACTTTCAGTGCCTCGTCTCCTCGTCGGACGCCCAGAGCGATACTATAGGCAAGCGGGAATGACGAGACGGTGTCGACAGGAACAGGAACGAGAGAAAGTGGCACCGCCTGCTTCCGGGCAAAGTACCCAGCTATCGGCCCCCACACAATCGCCAGGTCGATCTCGCCAGTTGCCACAGCCTTGATGATTTTTCCTGGCGGACTGTCTTCCGCATAATCACCATAGACACTGTAGCCAACCACATTATCGACAATCCCTTTGGCGCCCAACACGTGCGCCGGTGGGCTGTTGGCATAGTCGTCGCCGATCAGGTGCACCCCAATCTTCAATTTGTGTAAGAGAGGATCGTCAAAGGACGCGACGTCATAGCCAGCGTCCTTGCGATAGACGAAAACGTAGGTGGAACGATAGTAGGGCTGCGTCGTGAGTACCGGGTCGTACCCCGCAGGCACCCCCATGACGACATCACAGACACCGGCACGAAGAGTGTTGCGAAGAAATCCCCGTCGTTGTGGCCACCAGGTATACACGACCTTCTGCCCTAACTCATGCGCGAACAGCGTGGCGAGCCTATTTTCGAATCCTTCCTGGCTTCGATTAGAAAAGGGCAGATTGTTCGGATCGGCACAGACACGGAACTGAGTGTGATCATCGCGCGGTTCGTCGCACCACACTGATGTGGCGGAGAGAAGCAGAGTTATGGCGAGTAGACGTTTCAGCCAGTTGCTAAAACTCTTTTCCTTCTCTCTCGTTGCAGGAGAGGAATGAGGAGGCGTCGTATCTCTATTAGTCTGTCTAAAGTAAATTTCGGGTCTGTTTCTTTCACGTTCTGGCCAGGGGCTTAAGCCTTTGTCTTCCGGAAGTCTCGCAGGGGCAACCCGATGTGATTGCCCTCCCAAGGGCGGCCACGCAGGGCCGCCCCTACAAAAACGGGAACGGTGGCAAACCGCACTACTATTCCTCCTGACGGCAACTTGACCGACCACTACTTCTTTGCCGCCTGTTTCGGCGTGCCATCGAGCGCGAACACGTACAGCATCCCGCCTTTGTTGGTGTCCTTGCCTAGCTCACCAAAGGCACCGACCGCGCCCAGCGCTGCAGTGGGATCGTCTGTGGCGAGGTCGCCCGCGACTACCAGGCCGGACCAGCCGCCAATCCCAGACAGCACCGCCACATACTGCTTTCCATCTGGGCCGCGATAGGTCATCGGCGCACTGATGATCCCAGAGCCGACTTTGAACTTCCACAGTTCCTTGCCGCTGCGGGCGTCGACCGCTTTGAACCAGCCGTCCATCGTGCCGTAGAAGACCACATCACCAGCTGTGGAAAGTGCCCCGCTCCAGGCCGACCACTTCTCTTCGATCCCCCATTTCTTCGTTCCCGTCGCCGGATCCCAGGCGAGGAATTCACCGCGGTTCCCACCCGGGCCGGCAGACATTTTGACGATGGCGCCGACATACGGCACCCCGGCCATGTAGTTCACCTCCGTGCCTTCGTATTCCATGCAGAGGTTATTGGTAGGAACGTAGAAGAGTCTTGTGCGGGGAGAATACGACACTGGTTGTTGATCTTTACCTCCCATCGCCGCCGGGCAAATATCCGTGATGTTCTCCCCTTTCCTTGTACGCTTGGCGCCATTCTCGCTGGGCAGTCCGGTTTCTAGGTCAATGGCTTCTGCCCAAGTGATATGCACGAAAGGCTTCGCCATCAGCACTTTCCCCGTCGTCCGATCGACGGTGTAAGCAAAGCCATTGCGGTCAAAATGGACCAGGACTTTCTGCGTTTTGCCGTCGGTGCCGAGATTGATCAACACGCTCTCATTGATCCCGTCATAATCCCAGGCATCGTGCGGCGTCATCTGATAGGCCCACTTCGCCTCGCCGGTATCGGGATTGCGGGCAAAGAGCGTCATGGACCACTTGTTGTCGCCTGGCCGTTGATCAGGATTCCACGCTCCTGGATTGCCAGTGCCGTGGTAGAAGAGATTGAGTTCGGGGTCATAGCTGTACCAGCCCCACGTTGTCCCGCCGCCTTTCTTCCATTCCTCTCCCTTCCAGGTTGAGACCCCGAGATCTTTCCCCTGATGGGACGCATAGGGAGACGAGAAGTCTTTGCCGATTAACACCTCGGCATCCGGTCCAGTGCTGTACGCCCGCCAGAGCTGTTGCCCGGTATTCACATCGTTAGCAGTCACAAAGCCACGTACGCCGAACTCACCGCCGCTGATACCGGTGATGACTTTATCTCTAATCACTAACGGTGCCGCAGTAATGGTCTGGCCTTGCTTAGAGTCGCCTTGTTTGACCTTCCACAACTCTTTGCCGGTGGCCGCATCCAAAGCGACGGTATGGGTATCAAGCTGATTGAAGAAGATCTTGCCGTCGGCATAGGCCGCTCCGCGGTTGACCACGTCGCAACAGGCAATGGGGATCACGTCGGCGTCTTGTTTGGGCTCATATTTCCACTTCACCGGAGGGCCGGGCTTGGTAAGGTCGAGAGCATAGACAATGTTCGGAAACGGGGTGACGAGGTACATCGTGTCACCAACGACTAACGGAGCACCCTCATGCCCGCGCAGGACGCCGGTGGAAAAGGTCCAGGCCACTTTCAGACTTTTCACATTCTCTGTGGTGATCTGATTCAATTCACTGTAACGAGTGAGCGCGTAGTTCTTCCCTGGCACCACCCACTGATCAGGATCGCGCTGCATCTTGACCAAGTCTTGGGCCCTCACCTCTGAGTAAGGAAAAACCAGAAAAGCAGCAGCAAAGAAAACAAACAGGAAAATGGTTGAGCATGGTCTCCACCGTCGCGTGTCCATAGGTCCCCTCCTTTTTTAACCCCTGGAAATTCGGGCCGTAGGCAGTCATTGAGATTCAGCCCAATCCTTTGTTGAGATCAAGCAGTCCCCCTGAATCTCGCGACCCTAGTCGGCAGGGGAAAGCTACCCCGGACCTAAGTGGTTTGTCAATCGGAAACATCTTCCCAGACCGTCACTGCGATATCCACCTTATTCCTCGCTATCAGTCTGGGTCGTTTCAGCAGATTGTAGCTCACGCAGTGTCTTCATCCAGTGATCAACCAGGTCCTGATCTTTGAAAGGAATAGCCCCTTTGATGCGCTCCAAGACGTAGTCCTGATTAATTTTACCGCAGGCCGCAATTTCCTCTCGCGCTTCCTGTTTCCGGCCCAGATCGATATACACCATAGCCAGGAGAAAATGCGCCCGCAGATGCTCGGGATTACGTGTAATCAGTCTTTTAAAGGCGGCGATTGCCTCTTGATGACGCCGCGCCAAATAATAGGCCTGTCCCAAGGCAAACAGATAGGACGCCGGATAGTATGGATCGAGACGGAGGGCTTTTTCCACTAACTTGATTGCCTCTTCTGCTCGTCCCGCGCAACTCAAAATCTCCCCAAGAGTCACATACGCATCGGCATCGTTGGGATCGAGGGTGACAGCTCGTTGTGCCTCGGTGATTGCCTGCTCATGCTCTCGTCTTGCCAGATGGACATACGCCAAGGTTTTATAAGCAGCCGGGAGGGTATCATCCAGGGTCACGGCTTGCTGGGCCAGCGCCGCCGCGCGTTCCATCAGTTGCCAGTCCTCACTCCACTGAAAGAGCCAGTGAATCATATAGGCTCTCCCCAGCCAGGCATACGCCGCGGCAAACTCCGGGTCGAGGGTAATGGCGCGCTCAAAGAGTTGTTGTGCCTGCATGTTGGCTCCGGGTAAGCGGCGGTGGTAGAGTTCCAACCCACGCAGTAAACACTCATAGGCTTCCATATTCTTGGTCGGCGCATGTCCGAGATACTGCTGTTCTCCCTGGGTCAGCTTGATCCTCAGGGCCGTCACAATTTGCTGCGTCACTTCATCTTGGACGGCAAAAATGTCTTGCAACTCCCGATCGTAGCGGTCGGCCCACAGATGATACCCAGTCGTCGCATCGATCAACTGGGCGGTTATCCGCACGCGGCTGCCAGCCTTGCGGACGCTGCCTTCGAGCATATATCTCACTCCGAGTTCTTTGCTTACTTGCTCAGGCTTTACTGCCTTGCCTTTGTAGAGGAAGACGGAGTTGCGAGAAATGACGAACAGGCCAGACAGCTTGGAGAGATCGGTAATGAGATCCTCAGTAATCCCGTCGCTAAAATACTCCTGCTCGACGTCATCGCTAAGGTTAGTAAAGGGCAGAACGGCAATGGAGGGTTTATCCGGCAGGGCAACAGATGATGATAGTTGGAGGGACGCAGTTGCCTCTCCTCTGTCTCTTCCAGCCGGGATCATCCCGGGCTTCATGACCACACGATACACTGGCACCGGTTTCGTGATGTTTTTGACTGTCTGCTCACCGAGATAGTCGTACCCCAACGCGAGCTTCGTCTCGATCTGGTCATAGACGCTGCCCGCAATGCAGATGCCGCCAGCTTCCGCCAGACTTTCCAGGCGTGCGGCAATATTCACTCCGTCGCCGTAGATGCGTTCGCCTTCGACAATCACGTCGCCGAGATTGACGCCAATACGAAATTCCATCTTGCGCGAGGCCGGCAAATCAGCATTTCTCTGCTCCAGCGCTTGCTGGGTCTCAACCGCGCATTGCACGGCATCCACTACGCTGGCAAACTCGGCTAAGAGATTATCACCCGGTGAGTCCACCACGCGGCCGCGGTGCTGGCGAATAAGGGTTGTCATCACCTCGCGATACGCCGTCAGCATGCGGATGGTAGCAACCTCATCCTCCCCCATGAGACGGCTGTACCCTTTGACGTCGGCACTCAAAATCGCGGCGAGTTTTCGTTCGACTGGTCGCGGGTCCATAAAACCTCTACTTCACGCAAAGACCGGGGCGAATGCAACTCTAAGGTATGTATCCCCTCGCGTCTTGGCAATGGTCGTGTCTTGTATTCATTTTCTTTTGTTGATAGCTGACAACGTAAGAGTAACGAATCGACTGAGCGTTCATTCTTGCGGCCATTTTGCGGAAAAGGAGTGACAGTGGCGCGCAACGCACCAATATGGACCGAGAATATCATTGAGATCGCCGGAGCAAAGATGCACTTCCTCCAAGGAGGCATCGGCGAACCGATGTTGATTTTACACCGTGACGTGGGCAATCCCGGTTGGTTGTCATTCTACGAGCAACTGGCGCAGCGGTTCACGGTCTATGTCCCTTCACATCCAGGTTTCGATAAATCCGACCGCCCGGACTGGATGCGCAATGTGCGTGACCTGGCTGCCGTTTATCAATGGTTCCTCAAAGGGCAAAAGCTGCGGCAACTTCATGTGATCGGACTCGGCTTTGGCGGCTGGATTGCCGCCGAGATGGCGACTATGAATCACTACCAATTGAAAAAGCTGGTGCTGGTCAGTGCCATGGGGATACAACCCACACGCGGCGAGATCATGGACCAGTTCTTGACCTACACGACGGATTATATCGCCGCCGGCTTTTTCGATCAGAGCAAGATGGAGCAGCTCTACGGTACAGAGCCCGAGGTGGACCAGTTGGTCACCTGGGAAATCAACCGCGAAATGACCACCCGCATCGCCTGGAAACCCTACATGTTCAACCAAGCGCTGCCCATTCTCCTACGTGGAGTTGATACGCCAACCTTGATTGTGTGGGGAAAAGAAGACAAGGTTGCGCCAGTTAATTGTGGTGAGCGCTATATGCAAGCCCTACCCCAGGCGCAGTTTGTCACCCTCAACCGCTGCGGTCATTTTGTCGAAGTGGAAAAAGCCGACGAATTAGCCCAGCTCGTCCTGCAATTCCTTACTGAACAATAAATGCTTGGAGGACCCTATGCATTTGATGTATTTTACCGAACAACCGATGTCGGCCTACCCGCAAGAAGAGGGAGAAAAATTCGGCTACACTGCCCTGCTCTTCCCCAATAAGTTCTTCAATCCTGTCGAAGCGAGCCGACTCTACAATGAACGCCTTGAAGAGTATCTGTACGCCGAAGAGATGGGCGTTGACGGCATCATGCTCAATGAACACCACAACGCGCCCTTTTGTATGCAAGCAAAGGTCAACATTTTCGCCTCGATCCTGGCCGGGATGACCAAGCGGGTAAAGATTGTCCTCCTTGGCAATCCTCTCCCGATCGCTGACAACCCGGTGCGCCTGGCCGAAGAGCTGGCGATGATTGACCTCATTTCGAAAGGACGGCTGATCTCGGGCTTCGTGCGCGGCGGCGGCGTAGAATCATTAGCCGCCAATGCCAACCCGGCCTACAATCGCGAACGGTTCAATGAGGCTCACGACGTCATTGTCAAGACCTGGACTCAGCCCGGACCCTTCCGCTGGGAAGGAAATCACTACCAGTTACGGGTGGTCAATCCTTGGGTCCTGCCACTCCAGCAGCCGCACCCTCGGGTGTGGATTCCGGGGGTGGTGAGCCGCGAGACGATCGTCTGGGCTGCCGAACACGGCTATCCCTACATCATCCTCAACGCTCCTATCGATGAGAGCAAAAAGATCTGGCACCTGTATGACGAAACCGCCGAGCGCAGTGGTTATCAGGCCGGCCCTGAACATCGTGGCTATCTCATTCGTTGCCACGTGGCAGAAACCGAGGAGAAAGCGATCGAGAATGCCAAGCAGTTCATGTGGATGCAAGGTGAGTTCACCGGCCTCACTCATCCGTTGTGGGCCTCGCCTGCCGGTTACCTTGGCGAGTGGGCGCGCAAACCTTTAGCGGAATTCCGGGTTGGCCGCCGTAAGCAGAGTATGCCGCCGTTCGAGAAGCAACTGCAAGCGATGTCCCTTATCGCCGGCACACCGAAGCAGGTGGTCGAGAAGTTACGCGTGATCGTGGAAGAGACCCGTCCCTCGATCCTGGCCCTATGGGGCAATGACGGCAATGTGGGTCATGAAGATTCCAAAACCTGTATTCGTCTCCTGGGTCAAGAAGTCATGCCGGCGATACGCGAAATTGGCGATAAGCTCGGACTCAAGAGCCCTTTTGAGGTGAATGCACCAGTGAGTCTGGCATATATGCAGAAAAAGGACGAGGCGGCGGCACTGTGAGGAACGCAGAAGGGCACGGCACCGCCTACCACCAATCGATTGCTATGACGGTGACCCACCGTTCACTGCACCGGCTAGGGTAGAAAGATGCCAGGCCACAACGGTCCAGGCATTATTCTTCCACGCTAACGTCATAGTGAAACGACCATAGCGGATGCGATAGCCGCCATCCCTGGGTTTGCCACGAAAATCAAAGTAGCCATCCACTATCCCGGTCTGACCGTGCGCGGCAAACTTCACGTCACGCGGAATAAAGGCCATGTTTTCCACGTTTCCGGCGAGTAGCCCCACATGTTGTTGAAAGCCCGCCTTATCGAGACGGAAGGGAATATCTTCATCGAACATGGAGAGGCCAGAATCGAGGCCAGCCATGAAACCTTCGACATCGCCTCTCTCGAAGCAGCCCATCAGTTTATCAAACGCCGCCCGTAAAGATTTCTCGTCCATGATGTTTCCTCCTTTAATTCGCCATATTTGCTCGCAACACTCGTCCAAAAAGCACTCTTTATGACTTTCCTTGGGAAAGCGGAACCATCATCCCAACGTTGATGCCTAAGCCATTTGCCCCGATCGTCGTGAGGTATTCGCTCACCCTCTCCCATGACCAACACCTCCCTGCTGCAACACGTCGAGTGACATTCCCTCGACGTTAACGAGATCGCCAACGAGAGCCTCGCAGCCAGCGGGCTTGCACGGGGCCAGGCCGACGCCACAATTGCCCATGATGATTGAGGTTACGCCATGCCAGGAAGAGCGGGTTACCAACGGATCCCACAAAACCTGCGCATCGTAGTGAGTGTGGTGATCAATAAACCCCAGGCAGATCGCTAGTCCATGGGCATCGATGACCGTTTTCGCCCCCTGGTGGGAGAGTTGAGGCTCGACCGCAACGATACAGTCTCCAGCCACAGCAACATCAGCACTACACCCGGCTCGCCCGGTCCCGTCGATGATGGTTCCCCCACTGAGTAAGAGATCGTAAGTCACGCCCTATTCCTCCTTAGAATGGAAACGCACCGGATTCCCCCCGTCCGTCTCTTGATCTCTACACACCTTAAAGAGCGCGAGTCAAGGGTTGGCTGGGGATCAGGGGCTGGGTGTTGGGGATTGGGGAAGAAGTGAAGTGAGGAGTTTGAGGTGAGAGGGCAACATTCCTCATTCCTTATCAGCCCCTAACCTTTAATCCCTAGCCCCAGTTGCTCCTTGCATCAGTGCTCGCTTTTGGGTTAGGACGGTGGCTCAGACTCATAAACGGAGGAAGAAAGAAATGAAATTCGGTATCCAACTCGCTGGTGGGGCTCCTGTCCGTCACCGGGCGGCAATGAAAGAAGTCGCAACTGCGGCTGAAGAGTTAGGTTTCGACTCGATGCTGATCGGCGATCATATCGTCATCCCCAAACGTATTACCGCGCCGTGGCCCTATGACGAATATGTCGGCGGGAAAACACCGTACGGGGCATATACTGATATGGAGTGGATGGATCCGTTCGATACCATGGCGTTTCTTGCCGGGGTCACGGAAACAGTTCGCCTTGGCATCAGCGTCCTGATTGTTCCCTATCGTCACCCGTTCGACGTTGCGCGCCGCGTAGCGACGATCGATGTCCTGTCGGGTGGACGCTTCGTTCTCGGAGTAGGTGTCGGTTGGCTTGAAGACGAATTTCGCTTGCTAGAAATTCCGTTCAAGGAGCGAGCGCAGCGCACCCGAGAGTACCTTACCGTGATGAAGCTACTCTGGACGCAGGAGAAGCCACGGTTTGCCGGCAAGTTTATCCACATCAACGAAGATCTCAACTTGTTACCCTATCCCCAGCAAAAACCCCATCCGCCGATTTGGGTGGGGGGAGAGTCACAACCGGCATTGAAGCGGGCCGTCGAATTTGGCGACGGTTGGCATATCGGGTTGATCCTCCCGGAGCGTATTCCCCCTCGCATTGAGCAGTTGAAACGGATGATGGATCAGGCTGGGCGTGATTTCTCCACCCTGGAGTTATCCGCCTTAGCCGATCCCAATCGGCTAAGCGAAACTGAGATTCGGGCATATCGTACCGCCGGGGTGCACGTTCTCTACATGCTTCCGCTCAGCCGTGATCATCACACAGTCATCAGCGAGATGGGCAAGTTCGCGCAGAAAATGAAAGTAGTGGGCTGAGAGGCAAGAAAACGAAAGGAAGAGGCCTGTTCTTACGCCACTTAGTCTTTTCTCCGCTGCGAAACCTCGTAAATCCCCCGGGCTTCACGCCCCTGCCAGGTCGCGCGGGATAAGCCAAAAGTTACCGACAGCGCGTTTCCCTGAGGCGCATGGCGAACAATGGGAATCGCGGTGACAGTTTCACCCTGACAGTGCACTGACAGTGGCGTCGGGGGTGTGAGTGAGAGCTGGAAGCCGTGAGGGCGGCCTTGGACAAAGGTATAGCGTAAATCCCAATCCTCTGGCTGCAGAGCGTGCGGGGTCCCGTTATGATAAACTACCCCGGAAGAACGCGGTCCATGCGGAGTTTCCATACGCGAGAGGAAAATTCCCAGGTCTGGACCAAAAGGAAGCGAGAGCAATCGACGCGGGAGTAAACGCCCGGTTTCCTCGGCTTTCAACTTGTCGAGAAACCCCCAGGCATCAATCTCATAACGATGGTCGCGTAAGCATACCTCGCCTTGCAAATGCGCCAGAAAGAATGGTACTGGCGGCATCGCGAGCGGCGAAGGCAAAGCAAGAGTGAGAGCGATCTCAGCCGGCTCGAGCCATGAAGCGGCCAAGCCTTCTTCCAAACGAATGAAAGCTTGAGGATGAGAGAAGCGCATCACCGTGCCGCGATAGGAAATAGCAAGACCGTTGGGCTGACTTTGCCAAGTGAAACCGCCGACGCAGACTTTGCCAGGGTCAGGGGTATTATCGTCTTCACCGGTGAATAACACCATCTCGGTACCACCAAGAAATAACATCAACCGCCCCGAGTGGGTTAATGAGGAGGGGTCGCTCTCCACTCCTCCCATCAAACCGAGACCACTGACAGGATCATGAAAATGCAGCCCTAACCGCACCGGCTCTGAGGCATGGCACAGAGGAATTGGTGCACCATTGAGGTGGGAAGGGTGGTCGAAGGCACGAGACGAGAATGTAAGGGTGGAAAAATCATACCCCTCCGCTTGAGCAGCAGGGGTTGGTTTTCCTAGGGTTTGGCAAAAAGTGGTAACAAACCGCTCTCGTTCTGCTCCAGGCCAACGCAGCCCAACCCCGAGTTCGAATTGGACGGCATTGATCTTGCCATTCGCAGCGAACCGTGCCAGAGCCTGAATCAAGAGGGAATGATCCTCGGCAAAACGTGAGCTGAACAACTGCATGACGTTATTCTTGTCAGCAGCCGGATAACGGCGCCCGATGGCGACATCGATTCCCTGGGCAAGAGCGGCTTCTCGAAAAGGTAAAAGCTCCTCCAGAAAAAATTTTGCACTCAGTGTCGGCGCCGCTTTGCCTATCCGCACGACTTTTTCTCCGCGCTGCTTGAGGCCGATGCCAAGGTCACAGACCGGCTGCACGACATTCCAGCCATGCATGAAAAACACTCGAACTGTGCCGTGCTGCTCAATGAGCGTAGAGAGAAGCTCTACGAGAGCAGAGAGAAACCAGGGAGCAGAGGTCCGCACCTGGCTGATGCGGTTTAAGTCCAGTTCGTTGCGATCAAGCGAGTGATTAATCAGTGCATAACCTTGAGTGAGGTCCGCCAGCCGAGTAGTGAGTTCGGCAGTATACAAATCGTTAACCTTAATACTATCGAGAATTGGCGCATCTATCGCTCGCCGTCCGCCATGCGGAGCCACGAAAACGATTGGAGCCTCGCCATTAATATACGTCATCCACGCGGGAAGAGTAGACACAAACTGAAAGGTCATGGCCTCAGTATAGCCGATTTGAGAAGAACCGGAAGGCTGCTCGCCGCCAATTGAAGACACGAGAATTTTTTCTTGAGAATGCTATGATGCATACATTGCATCAACAGTCGGCCCACAAGCGTGTGAGTGAAGAAACAAGCAACCCTCTCAGCAGGGGTAGATTTAGCAGTTGGTAGACTCCATGAGCCAATTCTCATCATGTCCTTTATGAGTACAACTTCCGGGAAGGATTTCTATGTTTAGGCGGTCCGTTTGGTTACTACTTGCCTGCGTTGTCTTGCCGGGGTGTTGGTACGTCCTGGCAGCCCAAGTAGCAATCTCAACCATCTCGGCCGTTGCCTCGAATGTCTCAAAAGGAAGCTCACAAGAGCAAGGAGAGCTGCCTCAGGATCGAGAGGAACTCTTTAAAGCGTACAAGAGCTGCCTTCAGCAGAAGGGCAGTAACCCTGCGATAGATTGTTCACGCTATCGGTCAGCTCTGGGGGGGGAATAAGAACGGCGCCAAAGGAAACCTTGCTGAATATACACCCCTTTCTCAGTTGACCATCGTCACTGCCGGTTGCCTTTTTCTCAACTGCTTAGAATCGCGAAGCAGTGAGTTTGATATCAGCTCGCGCCCATGCTTTGTGAAACCGCTTGTTCACAGCCAGAACCTCTGAGATTTTCTTCTGAGCCCGCAAGCTTTGCCTGAGCCCGTAGAGTGACCAACCGTTTTCGGGATTACGTTTCAGATCCTCACGATATACCATTTCTGCTTCTTTGGCGCGGCCAGCAGCTAATAAAATCGCACCAAGGGACTGGCGGACTGGATAGTACCACGGCGGTGGTTCAGTATAGGGTAGTCCATCCTGGATGCGAACGGCTTCTTCCAGAAAACGGATTGCTTCGTCGGTTTGGCTCCGTTTGGCGGTGATTTCTCCCGCAAGCGTATTAGCAGCAAGGTTGAGGAGGCCAACAGCGGGCGTATTGTCTCCGAGTATTCTGTCGGGCGGCATAGCCGCCGCAATCGTCGTTACACTCGCTTGTTCTTTTACTGCATCATCTAATCGCCCAGTTGCGGTAAACGCAAGTCCACGCACGTAGTGCCAGATCCCAGTTGTGTAATGGAGATCAGCCGGAGGAGTAGGCTCCTGCAAAATGTCTTTCCATTTGCCGAATCGCGCAAGGGCAAAGAGTGCGGTTGGCGAGGCGAACTCCGCCGATGGCATGTCCTGTACCATTTTAGTAGGAACTTTAGTCACGACTTTACGCGCAGCCTGAAGGGCGTCGACACTGCGGCCTTCCATACTCAAGGCTGCCCATAGGAAATGGAGGTTATGGGGATAATACATCATTGGGTATACGCCTTGGACGTTTTGCCTTTTAAAGTAGTCTTCATCTATCGCTGCGGCACGGGCGTTACTCTGTGCAGCATCCTGGTAACGCCCCACGCGCATATAGATATGCGAAGGCATGTGCACGAGATGGCCAGCACCTGGCATCCCCTTCTCAAGGCGTTCAGCACTGGGAATTGCCCGTTCCGGGTTAGGCGAGGGTTCGACGGCATGGATATAGTAGTGATTCGCTCCTGGATGGCGAGGATCTTTCTTCAGAACCCCTTCCAACGTTGAGACAATCTCCAGTGTCCCCGGCTGCGGCTGGCCATCTCGTGTCCAGAGATCCCAGGGGCGTAGATCCATCATCGCCTCAGCGAAGAGCGTCGCCGCATCAAGATCAGCAGGATAGCGTTGGGCGACCTCGCGCATCGCATCTGCATAGGCTTTGTCCAACGCTTTACGGTCGGCATCCGGTGCGGCGGAGTATCGTTTCGCCTGGGCGTCTACGTAGACACGTTCAGGCTCGCTCACCTGCGGAGCCAGTGCAAGCGCTTTCTGAATTGCTTCGTAGGCGGCGTGTGCTCGCTTTGGATCAGTCGGAAGATTGTAATTAGGCCCCAGCGTGAGAGCAATTCCCCAGTAGGCCATCGCGCAGTTCGGGTCGAGTCGTGCAGCTTCCTGAAACGAGCGGGTCGCTTCATCATGATTAAAGGCATAGACGAGACGAAGTCCTTGATCGAAGTAGCGCTGGGCAAGGGGAGAACTGGTGGTGACCGGATGATGTAGAGTACCGAGATTTTCGAACAGGAGAGCTGTCGTAGGAGGTGCTGAGTCATGCTGATGGTCGGCGTTTGCAGGAGCAACGACCAGGAACAAAGTTAAACAGAGAACGAAAGTATCACGAATCATCTCGCCTCCCCCCTCAGATCGTGGATGACTTTTATTTGGACCATGCTATGTCACCAAATCGTCTCGATATGCTTTGAAGCTGAGATTACAGGGTCGTTCGTTACAATCGCTATCTGAAGCCATTTAGCAGTAGCGACGATGAGGCGGTCATGCAGTTCAGACACATCGTCGATCAAGGAGGCTGTCATCACAACGTCCATATCCACAGGAAAAATCTGGTAATTATCCCGCTTGATCAACAGATCCCGAACAGACTCCAGACCAACGGGGATACGCTTCTTTTCTGAGAGGTAAAGAATCTCCATAAGAGTTACCCCAGAAATAAAAACCCGATGCTGACCTCCATCGGCTTGGCGGAGGATGTTACGGGCTCTGGGGCCAAGATTTCTAGCAGCCCGGAGGTGCCTCACCAGTGCGACTGTGTCCACCAGATAGTCCACTACCGGGCTTTCCTTGCCCGAGCGGCTATTTGTCGTCCTAGTTCCCGTCTGGCCTCCCGGACGTCCTCATTCGTGATCTCGAAAGGAATATCCTTCCACCGTCCTTCTAGTTTGACGAGGTTACGAGTTCTTTTGTCGGTCTGTTCTCTTCGAGTTTTCGCTCGCAGGAACTCAGCAAAATCTGCAACCTCGCGAACATGCTGTTCAGTAAGCTCACTGAGAGTATCTATCAACTTTTCTATTCTTTTAGTAGCGGCCATGAGCGACTCTCCTTAGGGTCTACTGCACTTCCCCTTTTACTACTTGACTCCTGCCTTCACAATTTTAATCTCTTCCTCCGTCAGCCCATAAAGTCGGTAGACGATCTGGTCAATCAGACGGTCAGTTGCTTCGACACGAATTTTGAGGGGACCGAGTTTGGCGAGACTGTCAGTGTACTCCTTTGCAAGTCGATCCTGGAATTTGCGTTCGCTAGGTTCGACGCTGAGGGCTCTACGGTTTTCCTTGAGCACCTCCAGAAGAACTTCGAACGTACCGTCGTGGTAGCCCTTCAATTTGGTCTTATTTTTCAGGTCTTCGACTTTGGCACCACTCTCTCTTTCTAGCCAGCTGAGAAAACCTCTGACCTCTACTTGCTTAGCCTTGTTCATTTCGATCATCTCCTCGGCGAGAAAAGCCAGAAGGTCGTGCACTACATCGGCGTGCTCTAGCGCCTGCTTCAGCGCTTGCTCGATGAACTCTAACACACGGGCATGATCCCCCTCAGCCAGGCAGCGTTCGTAAAGCTTCCTTTCTTTATCTAGAAACCGTGCCCGTTCTTTCTCTGGAGCGGTGAAAGCAATACGGCGAATGGGGAAAGCCCGGACCTGCTGAGGGTACGTGTGGGAGTATGATCCTTGCAGAGTTCCTGTGGCAAATACACTACGGAAGTACCACGACATGAGTGAACTAGCCACGATCGCAAGCGTATACTGAAGTGAGGGAATGTGCATAGATAAGCGGGGATATCCCTCGAAGTTTGTCTGAGCCCCTGTGCCCTGTACGTTCTCGTACGGCGTAATGCAATTAACCAGGTCATCACAGAACAGACCATCATTATCAAAAGCTACAATGAGACGCTCATTCTCGTCCGTAACATTGCGAACGACTATCTTAGGACTCTCAAAAAGCTCTGGCACGCGTGGGCCGTACATTTCATCTCGGCGATAGTCGAGGTAGCGGCCGTCTCGTACAATCTCGTATCGTCCCAAGTTCTTGCCATCAAAGAATGGCTTGGCATTCCCTTTCGGAAATGAAGTGAGTATATCAGCTTTGTGAAAACTGGCGCGGTCTTTGCTGTGCGTAGTCGCGCCTATCATTACATAGCAATATTGGCCGAGCCGGACGGACTGGTTCTCAATGCGCTTGAGTAGGTCGGCTGCTACCCCTGCAGCTCCTTCAGAACGGAACTGCTGAGCCGGCCCGACCAGACAATCAGACTGGGCTATCTTGTAGAGAGGGCCTGTAATCGCGGTTGTTCTCAGAGATGAGTCGATCACCACCTGAGACTCCTTAACTGGCCGTTCGTTGTGGAGAACATAGATGACACAATGGCGCGATACTTCATCAAAAACGTTCACTCCTTCAAAGTGCATCCAATGGGCTAGAGTCGTATGATCCACCAGAAAGCGACGCAGTGGGAGAGCGTACTTCTCTCGTGCAAGCGCGTCTGGCAGGATAAATGAGTGCAATCCACCCTGTCGCAACACCCCTAAAGCACAGGATACAAACGGTACATACAAATCCTAGTGTCCAGCAAAAACTTCTGAGTGTCGGGAGCAGGCTAATATTGTTGCACGCACCGTGGTATCGAGATTCGTCATTTTCCAAGCATTCTCGTAGGGTGGGTTACCGACCACTGCGTCAAAGCCTGAGTTCTCTTTCTCTCCGTGCGTTTCAAAGAATACCTCTGGGAATTCTAGCTCCCAGTGGAAGAAGCGTTTATCAGTAGCTACGGCCTGTGCGGCGAAAAAGTTCTCCAAGTGAGGTTTTTCAAGGGAGTCATCAGTCTTCCGTTCCGTTCGGTAAGCCCATTCCATTGCTTTGCCTTCGTTCCCGATAGGGAAGAAGTGCTTGGCGATCTGTACATTCACCCGCTCTTTGGTGGGGTGCAGCCATTTGACTGCGTCACGATAGAGTTGTCGGCTCTGCTCGACCTCAGAGGCTGTCGCATCGGTGATCTCAGCCACCTGCAGCAAATTGCGCATCGCCTGGAGAAATGCTTTGTGCCGTTCTGATCCA
>Ga0187894_10003328_pt1 | contig 18124 bp, 9 predicted proteins | sample GBC1701081metaG_FD_136650 | JGI IMG/M metagenome (GOLD analysis project Ga0187894, IMG submission 136650) | White microbial mat communities from a lava cave in the Kipuka Kanohina Cave System on the Island of Hawaii, USA - GBC170108-1 metaG ...
AGGCTTGGCAGGGGATTGGCCTATCCGGCCGTGTACCCGCGCAGCAGGCGTTGCCTGGTTTCCTCGGGGAGCTGCTCCCAGGTTCCGAACGCCGCCAGCACGTGGTCGTTCGACTTGGTACCTTCGGGTGCCGGCTCGGCGTAGTGAACAGCCCACTGCGATCTGTACGCCAAGGTCGCCTGCCCCGAATGGGCCCGGGGAATGTTGCGTGCCTTGACCGCGGCCCAGACCACGCGGTCGCCGATTGGCCACAGGTCCCTGGGCATGGCGGCCCACACCGAGAGCAGATCGAAGGCGTGCCGGTGGAACCAGAGACAACTGGTGTCGGCATGGTCATCGCCGTCGCCGGGTTCGCCGCCGGGGATCAGCAGGGCGCCGTCCATCCCATGGATGTCGCGGCCTGACGTGCACACCAGTGCGCCGGTGCGCCGGTGCAGCGCGACCAGCGACTCCACGTGGTCTTCCCGGTACCAGTTGTCGGCATCCAGGAACGCGATGGCCTCGAACCCGTCGCCGGCGGCCGCCATCGCGCCGATGCAGCGCGCGACATTGCCGGCATCGCCGTGCGGCCGTGGCAGCCGCAGATGCTCGGCCTGCCAGCCGTCGATGTCGGGCAGGGGATGCCCATCGGCGATCAGGTAATGCCGGCAAGGATGGCGCTGCCGCTCGACGCTCTCGTGGCATTGCCGCAGAGTGGCCGGCGATTCCTGGTAGTAGGGGGTGACGACCGCGACTTTCATCGTATGTCGTGCCACGGACCATGATATCCGGCCGGGCAGGCGGTCAGCCGCCGATTGCCACGCCGCCCCGCCCCGACGTACCTTGCGCCGGCGCGACATCGCATTCGGGCGTGTCGTCGGGATCGGCGGCAAGGGCGTGGCATGACGGCGTTCTCAGGTCTGATGATGGCCACGCCTTGCTACGGCGGTGTCGTCACGAACGCGTATTTCCTGTCGATGATCCGCACCTGTGCCGCTTTGACCGGCCGCGGCATCCGGCACGAGGTGGTGACGGCGGCCGGCGACAGCCTGGTGGCACGGGCCCGCAACACGCTGGTTTCGGTCTTCATGACGTCCGGGCATTCGCACCTGCTCTTCATTGACGCCGACATCGAGTGGCCGTGGGAAGCCGTGATCCAGCTTCTCGGCGCCGACAAGGACGTCATCTGCGGCGCGTATCCCAAGAAAATGACGCCCCGGGCATATGCCGTCAACTTCCTGGGCGGTACCTCGCCTCGCGACGCCACGTCCGGCCTGATCGAGATCGAGGCCGCCGCCAGCGGCTTCCTGATGATCCGCCGCGACATCTTCGAGCGCATGATGGCGGCCTACCCCGAGACCCGCTACGGCGGCACCGACGGACTGTCGGAACAGCAGAACCAGCTTACCTACGCCCTGTTCGACTGCCTCATCGACGACAGCAGCGGCGAGCGGCGCTACCTGTCGGAGGACTATGGCTTCTGCCGGCGCTGGCGCGCCATCGGCGGCCGGATCTGGCTTGACCCGCGCATCGAGCTGAAGCACCACGGCGCGACGTCGTTCGACGGCAATACGGCGGAGCTGCTCGGCGCTGGCGCGACGCGCGGCTGATCGCCGTCGCACGGCAGGCCTGGGAGTAGGCGCGGCGCGGCGAATACTGCTCAGCCCAAGGTCACCGTGTGTCGGCGCAGAGTCGATTCACATCAAGTTTTAGAAGTTGTGCCCATTCGGGTCTTGCCGTAATGAGACTGTGCCGTCGATGTAGTGTTTGGGGACACGATGCGGAAATTCATGGCCGCACCGGTGTTCGGCCAGTGCCGCGTGGTGCCAGTCGTAACGTCAGCCGTGCCGGGCATCGCTGACGGTGCAGGCGGCGCCTCGGCGACTGTCGCCTTGCAACGTCACACCAACGACGATCCGTCCGATCCTTCAGGCGGGCCAGTATTGGCCCCCTTCTGTGTGGCCGGTCGAGCATCGACGTTCCGAAGACGAATCGGGTGGACGCGACGCTGGTGGGCCGGGTGCGTCGGCATACGAAGGTGGTCGAGCACCGCGGGGCCGGCGTGTAGAATGCCGGTGGCGCTCGGTCCTTTGGGGCCAGGGCAGGGGGCTGGGCAATGGTACGAGTAGCAAGGCATGTCCCGAGGGCGCGGGCAGGCATGACCCGTGCTTTTCACCAGGGTTCCAGACCCGCGGCACGCCGGCGCCAGGATTTGTTGGCGAGCACCGCGTTGGCCGCCCTGATCGGCTGCGGCCTCTTCGCTTTCACGCCGCCCGCCGCCGCGCAGGTCACCGGCGTGACCGGCGGTGTCGTGGTCGGCGGCCAGGCCACGATCGCCAACACCGCGCCCGGCCATGTGACGGTCACGCAGGCGACGCAGCGCGGCGTCATCGACTGGCGCACCTTCTCGATCGCCGCCGGCGAACGGGTTGATTTCCTGCAGCCCGGCGTCAGCTCGGTCACGCTCAACCGCGTCACCGGCCCCGATCCCTCGGTCATCGCCGGCCGGCTCACCGCCACCGGCCAGCTCATCCTGGTCAACGGCGCCGGCATCGTCTTCGCCAACGGCGCCCAGATCAACGCCGCCGGCCTTGTCGCCTCCACGTCCAACATCGCCGATCCCCAGCGCTTCATGCGCGACGGCACGCTGGTCTTCGACCGGCCGTCGACCGACCCCAACGCCGGTGTCGCCAACGCCGGCACGATCACCGTGCGTGAGGGCGGGCTGGTCGGCCTGGCCGGCAACACGGCATCCAACAGCGGCGTCATCAACGCACGGTTGGGCCGCGTCACCATCGGCGGCGCCGAGACCTTCACGGTCGATCTCGCCGGCGACGGCCTGATCAATTTTCAGCTCGGCAACCCGGTATCGCGCCAGCCGGTCGACGCGCAGGGCAACAAGCGGCCGCTGGTGTCCAACGCCGGCACGATCAATGCCGACGGCGGCACCGTCACGTTGACGGCACGCGCCGCCCGCGGCGTGGTCGACAACGTCGTCAACGCCGGCGGCGTGATCAACGCGCGCGCCGTGCGCAGCGAGGGCGGCACAGTCGTGTTCGGCGCCGAGGATGGCGGCACGGTCAACGTCACCGGCACGGTCGACGTGTCCGGCACCGGTGCGAACCAGCGCGGCGGCCGCGTGGTCGCGACGGCGGCGGGCGGCCGCGTCAACGTCGCCTCGACGGCGCGGATCGACGCGTCGGGCGATTCAGGCGGCGGCAGCGTCAATATCGGCGGCAGCCTGCGCGGCCAGGGGCCGGTGGCCAACGCGCGCGATACGCGGATCGCGACCCGCGCGCGCATCAGTGCCGACGCCACGCGCCAGGGCGACGGCGGCACGGTCATCGTCTGGTCCGACAATGCCACCGTCTTCGGCGGCACGATCTCGGCCAGGGGCGGGCCGCAGGGCGGCGACGGCGGCTTCGCCGAGGTATCGGGCAAGAACTACCTGGAATACCGGGGCACGGCCGATCTCACGGCGCCGCTGGGCCAGAACGGCACACTGCTGCTCGACCCGGCCAACCTGACCATTCAGGACGCCAACCCGGACATCAACGGCGACAGCATGATCGGCGACGACCTGACCAGCGGGACGCTCGCCGCCGGCGATTTTCCGGGCGCCGACAGCGTCATCACGGCCGGTGCTGTCGTGGCTCAGCTTGCCTTGGGGAACGTCTTGCTGGAGGCGACCAACACGATCACCGTCGCGGCCGGTGCCGACATCACCTGGTCGCAGGCGACGTCCCTGACACTCAACGCCGGTTTCCAGATCCGCATCGACGGCACCATCCGTGCAACGAACGCCGCCGCGGGCCTGCGACTCTCGCTCAACACGGGACCCAGTGGCTCGTCCAGCGGCATTTTCATCCAGAGTTCCGGCGTGGTCGATGTCGGCGCCGGCCGCGTGGACATGACGGCCCAGACGATCCAGAATGGCGGCACCTTCACCGCGGCCGAGCTCACGTTCGCGCCAGCATCAGGCGGCACGCTCGACTCGCTGGACTTCAGCGTCGCCGGCTCGACCAACGCCATCGGCACGGTCAGTGGTACGGCCAGTGGCGGTTTTGTCAGCATCGTCAACCACACCACGTCGCTGGTCGTGGGCGGCATCAGCAACGGGGATGCGCCGATCAACATAGCGACGGCGGCCGGCAGCAACGGCGACGTCACCATCGCCGGCCCGGTCTCGGGCAGCAGCATTGTCATCGCCGCGGACAGACAGGTGGTCGTCAGCGCCGATATCACCGGAACCGGTGGCATCACCCTCGTGGCCGATGGCGCCGTTGCCGGTGTCGGCATCAATCATACGTTCGGGACGATTGGCGGTTCGACCGTGACGCTGACCACGACCGCCGCCGCGGGCGCCTCGATCATTCAGGGTCCCAGCGCGAACATCGTGTCGCTGTCGCTGCTGACCGTGAATGCCACCGGTTCCGTGGACCTGTCAGGCACAAGCAACGACGCCGTTGAGCTCACGGGCCGCGCGGGCGGCGACTTCCGGTATGTCGACGGCAATGCCCTCCAGATCAACAGTCTCACGATCGGCGACGGCCGCTACGGCGACATCGCCGCGGACCAGATCGTGATCACGGGGCAGGTCGGCAGGACTCCTGCCGACGCGATCAATCCCAACGGCGTCATCGTCCTGCGACCGACGACCGCGGGCACCCCGATCACTGTCGGCGGCGTCGGCGGTCTGGGGCTGACGCAGACAGACCTGGACTTCATCTTCGCCGGCACCCTGCGCATCGGCTCGGTCGGACGCGTCGCGGGCTCCGTGCTGGGCGGCGTCGCCACGGCAGGCGAGGCAGCAGCTGGCGCGATCACCATACAGGGCGTCAACCTGGTGTCGTCGACTATCAGGACATTGGTATTGGAAACGGCCGCGTCCGGGACGGCGATCAGCCAGACCGGCGCCGTGGTTCTCGGCGCGACGGGATTCCTCGCGACCTCGGTTGCGAACGAGAGCGGCACCGTGGTCCTCGACAACCCGTCGAACGATATCGGCACGATCGCCCACGGCACGCGCGCCAGCGACGGCACACCAGGCACGCAGAGCGGCGCGTACACCTACGACCATCCCTTGGACATCAACGTCGGCGGCGTCGCCACCGCCGGTACGCCCTTGGTCGGCTTCCGTGGCGGCATCACCACGTCCGATGGCTTGATCACCCTCAATGCCGGGCAGAACATCCAGATCGGCGATGCGATCGCCGTCACGAACGCGACGGCCGGCCTGCGGCTCTCGCTCAATGCGGCCCGGTCCGGCAGCAGCGGCGGCATCACCATTCTGAGCTCTGTCGACATCGGCGCCGCTTCGGCAGCGATGACGGCGAGGTCCATCTCGAATTCCGGCGGCTTCTCGGCGACGCAGCTCTCGTTTGGCCACGCCATCAGCGGTACGCTGGATTCCGTCAACATGTCCGTCCCCGGCGCGGTGAACTCCATCGGCTTCGTGACCGGCGTGGCAAACGGCGACGTTCGCATCATCAATCACGTCGCGAACGCATCGCTGACCGTTGGCGATATCTCTGCCGGTCCGGGCACGGTCACCGTGGGCACGCTGGGCGCCAGCAGCGACGTGACGTTCAGCGGCGTGGTCCAAGGCACCGCAGTCTTCGGGTCGGCAACCCGGCAGGTCATCGTCGCCAACAACATCACGGCGACGGCGGGACAAGTTGTCCTCTTCGCCGATGGCGTGGGCGTGGGCATCCGCCAGGTCGCCGGCACCATGTCCGGGCTCGGCGTTTCCCTGAACGCAACGGCCCCGTCGGGCGGGTCGATCGTGCAGGAGGGCGGTAACATCGTGGCGGGGGGCATCAATGCGAATGCCACCGGTTCGGTCGACCTGCCGAGCCCGACAAACAATGTCGGAACGCTGGGCGGTGGCGCCGATGGCGACTTCCGCTATGTCGACGCCGACAGCCTGGTGATCAACGTCCTCGTGCTCGGCATCGGGCGGTACGCCGACATCGCTGCCGACCAGATGACGTTCCAGGGACCTGTCGGCATCACGTCCACCGACGGCGACAACCCTACGGCCGTCGTCGTGCTGCGGCCCGCGACCGCCGGCACGGCGATCACCCTGGGCGGCGCCGGCGGCCTCAGCCTCCTGCAGACCGACCTGGACCGGGTCTTCGCCGGCACGTTGCGCATCGGATCAACCGGTCGCGCGGCCGGCCTTGTGTTGGGTGGGGCGACAACGACGGCCGAGAACGCCGCCGGTGCGATCAGCATTGCGGGCGTGGATCTGTCCACGACGCGCGTCCGGACACTGGTCCTGGAAACCGCGGCGTCGGCCACCGCCATCAGCCAGAGCGGCGCGCTGGTGCTGGGGACGACGGGAACCCTGGCGACCTCGGTCGCGAACACCGGCGGCAGCGTGGTCCTGACCGACCCGGGCAACAGCATCGGCACGATCGTCCATCTGACGCTCAACGACGATACCAGCCTCGGCACGCAAAGCGGCGGCTACACGCATCGCAGCACGTCCGACCTGATCGTGGGCAGCGTGGGTAGCACTGCCACGCCTCTGATCGGCTCGCGCAACGGCATCGTGACCGGGGCGGGCGACATCGGCATGCTGGTCGATATCGGCAGCTTGACGCTCAACCAGCAGGTCAACGCGGGTGCAGGCATCGTCCGCCTGCAGGCCAGCGGCAGCATCGGTCAGGACGTCGCCGGGGCTGTGGTAGCGGCCGGCCTGCTGGCGCGATCGATCGATGACAGCGTCACCCTGGTCCGCGCCGGCAACAACGTCACGTCGGTCGCCGGCAGCGCCGCCGGCGGGTTCCGCCTGATAACCGTCAGCGGCCTCACGGTTTCCGCATCAGGCATCACGGGCGATACCATCCTGCCGATCGCGGGCGCGGTGGGAGTCGCCGCCAACTCGTCCGGCAGTTTCCCGAGCACATTGGAGCTGGCGGTCGGCGGTGGCGACCTGACGATCAGCGGACCGATCTCCTCGCCCGACGGCCTGGTGCTGCTGCGGCGCACGGCGGGCGCCAGCGCGGGCAGCATCGTGCTGGACAACACCGCATTCGGCACGTTCACGTCGGATCCGCAGACGGCCGACGCCGGCACGGCGCCGCGGTTGGTCGTGGTCGACCTTACCGGCAGCCCGGTGTTCTCCGAGCCCGACCTGTTCCCGACCTTGATGAACAGCAGCACGCCGGCCACCCGGGCCACGACGTTCCAATTGCTGGACGCCAGCGGCCTCCCGGTCGGCGAGACGGTCGATTTCAGCAATGCCGCGTCGACGCCGAATGCGGGCGGCGGCATTTCGCTCACCGGCGTGCGCGCCGGCAGCTCGACCTTGTACCTGTTCGGCGGCTCGGGATCGCAGATCGCCGGCAGCGGCACGTTCGGGCTCCTGGGCGTCTATACGCCGCATACGAATCCGATCCGGCTGACCGGCGACGTGCGCCGCGTCGACCCGCCGACCGACCCGCGTTCCGTCGCCACGCCGTTCACCGAGCCGTTCGCCGACCTGCAGGCGGGCGCCCAGTTCGTGCGTCGCACCGGGCCGGCCGCTTTCAATCAGACGTTCAACGGCTGTACGATCGCCGGCACCACGTGCGTGCCGGCCGCAACGGCGCCGGTCTTCGAGCGGCCCCCCGCCACCATCGATGACGCGGAAGCGGTGGTGCAGGCCGCCGGCGGCGGCTCGATCAGCTTCACCTTCAGCGAGCCCAACACCAGCCAGGTACCGGCGCCCGCGGCGCTCGACGTCTCCGGCACGATCGTCGTCAACCAGGGCAACGAATGGCTGTTCAACGCCGACGAAGAGGAGCGGCGCCAGCGCGCCGACCAGGGCGGCAAATGATCGGGCCAGTGGACATCACGCCCGTGGGCATCAACTCGGCTCCTCACCCTGAGGAGCCGGCCGCAGGCCGGCGTCTCGAAGGGGGGGCTGCATCACCGGTCGGGCGGCCAAGCTCGTCGAGCTATAGTGTCTGTAGCCCACCCTTCGAGACGGCCGCTGCGCGGCCTCCTCAGGGTGAGGAGTGTGTTTGGCGCACGCCGGTGGAGCGCTGGTGCGCTCCGATCGCCGCACTCATCCTCGCCCTCGTGGCGGCCGGCCCCGCGGCCGCGCAGCAGTCCGCGCCGCCGGTGACCAAGGCCGGCCAGACGCGGGCCGGCGAGCCCTGCGAGTTCCGGCCGGGCAGCGGCGAGGCCGCCCTGCGCGCCCGTCTGTCCGTCAACATCCATTGCGGCAAGGGCAGTGACCCGGTGGCCCGCGTCTTTCAGATCGACGGCGCCGGCGATCCCGCCACCCTGTCCAACCTTGCGGGCGGCGGGTCGTGGCGGGCGCTGGTCGATGGCCAGGCCAACTGCGAGGGCACCACCCGCATGACACTGGCAGGCCAGCCCGCGGTGGTGCTGGCCTGCACGCGCCGATCGGGCGGCGTACCCTATGTCGGCGTCGTGACGACGCGCGGCGGCTCGGTGTTCCTCGGCGACGGGCTGTCGACGGCCACGCCGGCGATCGAGGCGACCATCGCCGTCCTGAGCGGCGGACAGCCTGCCGCTGGCGGCCGCGGCGCGATCGCCGATACGCTGGGCGGGCGCTTCGCGGCCGGCTTCGGTTCGGGCGACATCGAGCGCTACCAGAGCCTGACGCGCATTGGCGCCCGCCACAACCTAGAGGAGCAGTACGGCGAGGCCGAGCGCGCCTATCGCGAGGCCCTGGCCCTGCACCAGCGCCTGTTCGGGCCCAACAACCCCGACCAGGCCGACCCGCTGGCCAACCTGGCGATGAACATCAGCAACCAGGGCCGCTTCGAGGAGGCGACCGAGCTGTTCCGCCGCGCCGAGCGGCTCGATGCATCGGTGAAGGATCCCGTCGCCAAGGCCCGCCTGCGCCAGTACATCGCGCAGCACCTCGCCAACCAGGGCAAGCGCAAGGAGGCGTACGCTGCGCTCGACCAGGCCGAGGCGCTCTACGTGGCCTCGGCGCCGGCGCTCAAGACGTTCCTCGACCAGCCGCCGGCGGAGCAGCAGCAACGGCCGGTGATGTCGACGCCGTCCTTCAATGTGCGCAGCCAGCGCTTCATCGAGCCACGCCGCGGCGGTGGCGGCACCGAAGAGACCCGCAGCATCACGGCCAGTCCGGTCGTGCAACTCGCTGCCCAAGGCGTCGCCGAGATCTATCGTACGCGCGGGCTGCTGGCGATCGGCGAGAACCAGCCGGCGCTGGGCCTGGCGCACGCCAACAAGGCGATCGCGTTGCTGCAGGCCGTCGGCGTCGACCCCGGCGGCGTGCGCTGGCGATCGATCCGCGTCGCCGGCCTGGCCATCGCCGGCAAGAACCCGAACCAGGCCAGCACCGACCTGCGCGGCTCGGCGCGCGGCCTCAACGAGGCGCTGCCGCAGTCCCAGCCGGCTGGCAAGACGTTCCTCGAGTCCGGCCTGATGCACATGCGCAGCGGCAACACGTCCCAGGCGCTGGTCGAGTTCCGCCGCGGCGCGCAGATCCTGAGGGCCCGCCGCATCACCGTGGCCCCGTCCATGGTGTTTCCCTATCTCGATGCGCTGGCCCCGCGTACGGGCGTCGTCAGCGGCGGTATCGCGGTCGAGATGTTCGACGCGGCGCAGCTCATGAGCTCGGGCGTCACCGCCGCGTTCGTGGCCCAGGCCGCCCTGCGGCTGGGCGACGGCAACAAGAACGTGCGCGAGTTGCAGGATCTGGAGCAGCGCCTGACCGAGCTGTACCAGCGCCGCGACCTGGTCAGCAACAGCGGCGCCGACCAGTCCCTGCTGGCGCCCATCGACAGCCAGATCGGCGAGGCCTCGCAGCGTCGCGACGCCGTCGAGCAGGAGGTGCGGCGCACGTTGCCGAACTACTTCCAGCTGCTGCAGGGCCAGCCCAAGGCAGCCGATATCGCCGGCGTGCTCAAGGCCGGCGAGGCGTTCGCGCAGATCGTGCTCGGCGACAAGAGCGGCTACGGCCTGCTGGTGCGCGACGGGCAGGTGGTCGCGTGGCGCATCGACCTCACGGCGCCGCAGGCTGCCGACATCGTGAAGAAGCTGCGCGCTGCCTTCCTGCCCGATGCCCGCGGCAACCTGCCGGCCTACGACGTGGCGCTGGCGCACGATCTCTACAAGCGCCTGCTGGGTCCGGTCGTGCCGCGCCTGGCGGGGTTGCGCGAGCTGATCGTGACCACCAACGGCGCCCTGCAGTCGCTGCCCTTCGCGCTGCTGGTCAGCGAGCCGCCGCCGCCGGTCGCCGAGCCGGGCGACTACAAGAAGGTGGCGTGGCTGGTGAAGTCGACGACGCTATCCTACGTGCCGGCGCCGCAATCCCTGATGCTGCTGCGCCGGGTGGCGGCGCGCTCGCGTGCGCCCAGCGCCTATCTCGGTTACGGCGGGTACGCGCCGATGGGGCAGGGGGCGGCGGCGCAGGCGATCCAGCTGGCGCGCGGCGGCACGGCGACGACGACGGGCGGTGCTGGTGGTGCGGCCTGCGTCGCCGACGCACGCGAGCTGGCGTCGCTGCCACGGCTGGCGCTGGCCGAATCGGAGGTGGCCCTGACGGCCGAGAAGCTCGGTGCCGGCCGGGCCGGCGCGCGCACCGGCGGTGCGTTCAGCCGCTCATCGGTGCTGCGCGGCAACCTGGAGCGCTACCGCATCATCCATTTCGCGACGCACGCGCTGCTGCCGACGGAACTGCGCTGTCTTCAGCAGCCGGTGATCCTGACCGGCGCCGGCACAGGTCAAGAGGCGCTGCTGACAGCGGCCGACATCGCCGCCCTGCGGCTGGATGCCGACCTCGTGGTGCTGTCGGCCTGCAACACCGCCGGCCCCGACGGCCGCAGCGCCGGCGAGGCGCTCTCCGGCCTGGCGCGCTCGTTCTTCACCGCCGGCACCCGCGGCGTTCTGGTCTCGCACTGGAACGTGGCCGACGAGTCGACGACGCTGATGATGATCAACCTGATCGGCGATACCGGCAAGGGAACGTCTGCGGCCGCGGCCTTGCGCAAGGTACAGATGGCGCTGCTCGCCGGCGCCGGGGCGGACGGCGACCCGATCCGATGGGCGCACCCGTTCTACTGGGCCCCGTTCACGTTCGCCGGCGGCGGGTCGTCTTAGCCGCTCCTTTGGACCGCGGGCAGCCTGCCCTGAGCCTGTCGAAGGGGCCACGCCCGCATTCGCTCGCAGCGAAGCGAAGGCCGAAAGCCATCAGTGCCGACGCACCGGTGCGTGCCGTCGAACTGGTTGATACCCGATGAGGCTGTGGGCATTGTCCATGCTGTCGTGTCACGTTGACGATCACACCCTGAGGGAGAACCGCCCATGACCGAACTCACGCCCGAGCTCCGCGAGGTGCTGGCCCGCGTCGGCACGTCGACCCTGACCGGGGTGCTGAACCGGCGCGGCCTGCGCAGCATGACGCTGCAGGACGTCTGGCCGATCCGGCCTGATATCCCGCGCATGGTCGGGCTGGCTTTCACCATGCGCTTCATCCCCTCGCGCGAGGACAAGGACGGTCCGACCTCGACCAACCGCAGCATGGTGCAGCCGCAGGCGATGGAGGAATGCCCGCCCGGCCATGTGCTGATGGTCGACTCGCGCGGCGACTATCGTGCCGCCTCGGCGGGCGACCTCTATGTCGGACGACTGAAGGCGCGCGGTTGCTCCGGCATCGTCACCGACGGCGGCCTGCGCGACACCGACGGCATCTTCAAGACCGGCCTGCCTGCGTATTGCCGCCGCCCGTCGTCGCCGCCCAGCCCCATCGTTCACCGGCCGATCGACCTCAACCTGCCGATCGCCTGCGGCGGCGTCGCGGTCTATCCCGGCGACGTCATCGTCGGCGACCGCGATGCGGTGGTCGTCATCCCGCCCGACATCGTGGTCGCGGTCGCCGAGGAGGCGCTGGCCACATACGAATACGAGGAGTTCGCCGAAGCCGAGGTGGCGCGTGGCCGCTCGCTGAAGGGCCTGTTCCCGGCCGCCGGCGAAGAGGCCAAGCGCGACTACGAAGTGTGGAAGAAGGCCCGCCAGGGCAAGGCATAGGCATCCTGGGGGCGCCACTCATAGGCGCTAACTCTCGCTGGCCCACACTGCTCCTCACCCTGAGGAGGCCGCCCCGAAGCGCAGCGGAGGGGCGGCCGTCTCGAAGGGTGGGGAACAGTCGAGGTAGTGCGTCAGGCTTTCGAACCGCCGGTGCGGTTCCCCACCCTTCGAGACGCTCGCCCTCATCCTGAGCAGCCCAGCCCCTCATCCTTCGAGACGGCCGCTCCGCGGCCTCCTCAGGATGAGGAGCAGGGCTTGTCGAAGGACGCTCGCTCCTCAGGGTGAGGAGGTGGGTGAGCGGGCAGCGTTAGCCCACGGGCGCGCCACCAACGGGTCACGCCGCGAACTGTCGGATGACCTTCTCGCCGAAGCGCGGCAGGGTCTCCTCCAGGTCGGGCAGGAACCCTGATACCGGCACGATGATCCGGCCCACGCCCATGGCGATGCGTTCCTCGATCGCCGGGCGCGGGTCGCTGCCCGCCTTGGGCGAGAGGCCGGGGCACGACGTGGTGATCTCGATCGCGCCGGCGTCGCGGCCCGCCGCGTCGGCGGCGCGGCGCATCATCTCGATCAGCGGCCCGATCTCGCCCTGCCCGGCGCTCAGGGGGAAGAAGCCGTCGCCCAGTCGGCCGGCGCGCTGCGCCGCCGCCTCGGAGTGGCCGCCGACCACGATCGGCACGCCGCCGCGGACAGGCTTGGGGTTGCTGCTGACGCCGGTGAAGTTGACGAACTCGCCCTGGAAGCTGGCATCATCACCGGCCCACAGCGCGCGCATGGCCGCGACATGTTCGTCGGCGCGCTTGCCGCGGCGCTCGAACGGCACGCCGAGCGCCTCGAATTCCTCCTTCAGCCAACCCACGCCGATGCCCAGCTCGATGCGGCCGCCGCTCATGTAGTCGAGCGTCGCGACTTCCTTGGCCAGCACCAGCGGGTTGCGCTGCGGCAGGATCACCACGCCCGTCATGAAACGAAGCGTGCTGGTCAGGGCGGCGACCCAGGCCATCCAGATCAGCGGATCGGGCAACGGCGTCGACGGATTGCCCGGCACCTTTCCGCTGGGGGCATAGGGATATCGCGAGGTGTACGAGCTCGGCCAGATGACGTGCTCGACAGTGATCAGTGAATCGAATCCCGCGGCCTCCGCGAGGCGGCCCAGGCGGCCGGCGCCCTTGGCGTCCGGGAACGTGGGATTGGCAAACATCAGAGCAAATTTCATGGTGGTTCCTCCGGCGAGCAGAGAAGCATATTTCGACGCAGAGCGCGCCTATGGGTCGTGCCTGCTATCGCATGACGGCACAAAAACGGACCGCGCGCTCCCGGCGGGCTCATGAAGCGTCGCGTCAGGAAGAGCGCGGCAGGAGCCGCGCGGTCCGATTATGCCATCGTGCGATTCACGTCACGCGGCCCGAGCCGTCCGGCGGCGACGGCGGCCGGCCGGCGAGCACCGTCGCCATCGCCATCAGCTCCACGGCGGCGGCGATGGCCAGCACCGGGCCGTAGCCGCCGAACAGGTCGCGCAGCACGCCGTAGAGGCCCGGCCCGAAGGCGGAGCTGAACTGGGTGACCGTGGCCGCGACGCTGTAGATGGCGCCGAACGATGCTGCGCCGAACTCGCGCCGGACCACGATCGGCGACAGCGTCGTGATCTGGCCCAGGCAGAATCCATAGGCGAGGCTGGCGCCGATCAGCATCGTCGCGCCCGGGACCAGCGCGAGCAGGGCCAGGACCACGGCTTGCAATGCCAGGACGCCGGCGGTGTAACGGCGTGCGTCGATCCTGTCGGCGATACGGGCCAGCAGCAGGCGCCCCAGCAGTGCCGCAAGCCCGGTGGCGCCGACCAGCCAGCCCGCCCCGGTGACGCCAAGGACGGGCTCCGCCAGCGTGATGTGATGCGTCAGGAATCCGACCTGGACGAGCAGGCCGAGTGCGAAGCCCGCCGCGGCGGTCCACAGGGCGGACGTCGCCATGGCCGTCCTGCGGCTCCACCGGGGCGGCGGTGTGCTGTGCTGAGCGCTGCCTGACGGCGCGGACGGCGCATCGCCATCGGGTGCCAGCCCGAGCTCGCGCGGATGGCGGTAGCGCAGCACCACGGCGGCGAGCGGCACCATGACCGCTGCCGTGAGGCAACCACCGCCCAGCACGGCGGCGGCGAAGCCGAAGCGTTCGATGGCCAGCACGAGCAGGGGCACGACGAGCATGGCACCGACGCTGGCGCCGGTCAGCGCGATGGCGACGCTGCGCCCCTGGTGGCGCTCGAACCACGGTGCCAGCGCCGCGCTGATGCCGGTCAGCGACAGCGCGGCGTAGCCCAGGCCCATGACGACGAATGCGGCGCAGAGCTGCCACGGCGACGCGACCTGGCCGATGCCCGCGACCCCCAGGCCCAGGGCGAGGGCGCCGGCGATGAACACCAGCCGTGGGCCGAAGCGGTCGATGACGCCGCCGATCGTCGTGAGCGCCAGCACGTTGGTGAGGTAGAATACGGTCACGCCGCCCGAGACCAGCGCCACCGACCAGCCGTGCGTGCGCGTGACCTCGCTGAGATAGACGCTGGCGCCGAAGACGCCGAAACCCCAGGTGAACACGGCTGCCGCGAAGCAGACCGCGACGACTCGCCAGCCGTAGAACAGGGACGGTGGCGTCCGGGGTGACATGCGTGCTCAAGGGGGTGATCGCGCGACAGGTCGACTCTTGTAGCGGATCACGCGCGGGTTGCCCATGACCCGGCCGGCAGAGGCGTCAGGACGATGCATCGTCCTGACGCAGGCGCGCCGATTGACGCCGTCGAACCGACCGCACATCATGTCCGTATAGCCATGAGATCCAATGCCGCCCCCTAGCGCGCTCGCCTGTGTCCGCTGCGGCGCGCACTATCCGACCGATCACTTTGCGCAGGACTGCACCGCCTGCCGATCGGCACGAGCACCGGCGAACCTGACGGTCATCTACGAGTCGACACCGGGCGAGGGCCTCGATCGCGGTGACCTGCGGCAGCGACCCGCGTCGCTGTGGCGGTGGGACGCGTTCCTGCCGGCGGCGGCAGGCGATGCCGTATCGCTGGGGGAGGGCAACACGCCGCTTCTCCCGGCGCCGGCGCTGGGTCTCGGTGACGTCTGGATCAAGGACGAGTCGCGCAATCCCACCTGGTCGTTCAAGGATCGCTTGGCCTCGGCGGCGCTCACCATGGCGCGGCGCTTCGGTGCCAGGGTCATCACCTCGAGCTCGTCCGGCAATGCCGGCGCCGCAGCGGCGGCGTATGCCGCCAAAGCCGGCCTGCCCTGCGTCGTCTTCACCTTCGTCGGTGCCTCGCCGCCGCTCGTTGCCCAGATGCGTGCCTACGGTGCCATGGTCGTGACGGTCGAGGACAAGGCCGATCGCTGGCGACTGCAGTCGGCCGGCGTGCGCGAGCTCGGCTGGTACCCGACGTCGCCCTTCTTCGGTCCCGTCGTGGGCAGCAATCCCTACGGCATGGAGGGCTACAAGACCATCGCCTACGAGATCGCGGAGGCGTTCGACTGGGAGGTGCCGGACTGGTGCGTGCTGCCGGTGTGCTACGGCGATGCGCTTTACGGCATGTGGAAGGGCTTCGAGGAACTGAAGGCGCTGGGCTGGATCGCCCGCACGCCGCGTTTCGTCGCCGCCGAAGTATCGGGCTCGGTCACGGCGGCGCTGGCCAGCGGCGAGGCGATGCCGCCGGACCGGCCGCGCAATGCGCCGTCGATCGCGACGTCGATCGCCGCCAGCCAGGGCACGGTGCAAGCGCTCGAGGTCCTGCGCCGCAGTCACGGGGTCGCCGTCGCCATCGGCGACGACGAGCTCGCCCGCTGGACCGTGACCCTCGGTGCGAAGGAAGGCATCTGGCCGGAACCGTCCTCGGCGGCGCCGTTCGCCGCGATCGAACGGTTGCGGGCCGAGGGCGTGATCGCGCCGGATGCGCGGGCGGTGGCGCTGATGACCGCCAGCGGCCTCAAGGACACCGCCGTGACCGAGACGACCCTGCCACCGGCGCCGGTCGTGCGTGGCGGCCTCGACGATGTGATCAGGGCGCTCCACGATGTCTACGGGTTCCGGCATGGCTGAGTTCGGCCTTTCCATGGACGGGCGCGCGCCGATCGCCGACATCCCGGCCCAGGCCCGGGCGGCGGAGGCCGGCGGCGCGTCGACGCTGTGGATCGCCTGCCACCTCTATCTGCGCGACCCCATCACCACGGCCGCCCTGGCGCTCGGCGCCACGAAGCGAATCAAGATCGCGCTGATGGCGATGAGCCCGTATTCCACCCACCCCGTATTCATCGCCATGGCCGCGGCGACGCTCGACGAGATGTATCCCGGCCGGGTCATCCTCTGCCTCGGCGTCGGTGCGCCGGCCGACCTCAAGGCCGCCGGCATCGACTCGCCCCGGCCGCTGGCCACGATCCGCGAGAGCATCGGCCTGTGTCGATCGCTGCTCGCCGGGGAGACCATCGATTTCCAGGGCCAGATCTTTCGCGCCGCGGGGCGCCGCCTGGTCAACGGTCGCCGCGACGTGCCGATCGTGCTGGCCGCGTCACGACCCAACATGATCCAACTCGCCGGTCGCGAGACCGATGGCGTGGTGATCTCGGCCGCCACGTCGCCGCCCTTCGTCAAGGCTTGCCTCGAGCACGCGGCAACGGGCGCAAACGGCCGGCCGTTCCGCAAGCTGGGCATCGTCTACACCAGGCTCGGCGGCTCCGAGAGAGAGGCCATCGACCCGATCCGCCGGCCCATCGGTTTCGTGCTGCGCGGCGCGCACCACGCCGAGAACATCCGCCTCTCGGCTGCGCCGCTGGACCAGGCAGCACTGGCCGCCGCCTACGCCGCCGAGAACTGGACCGAGGTCGATCGGCTGGTGAGCGACGACGTGGTGCGCCGTCACGCCGCCTGCGGCACCGCTGCCCAGGTCAAGGCGAAGCTCGATGAGTACCGCGCCATCGGCCTCGACGAGGTGATCATCGGCGGCGTCGACGATGCGCCGTCGATCGCCGCTGTGCTGGCCGCGGCGCGCGGGCAGGGCGCCTTGGTGTAGCCCCGGCCACCCGGAATTTTCGCCAGCGCGCACAGCAGCTTCAGAGATGCCCGACGCCGGGCGGCCTGTCCGTCCGGCGCTGACTCACGGCCTCGTGACGGTGCAGATCGCACAGACCATGAAGAAAGACGTTGACATTGTTTGGCTTATAATTGAGTGTGTGCTCGCTTATAAATTAGTGTCGCGAATCGGAGTGTGAGAGTTGGTCGCGTCGTGCCGATGGGCTCCCTCTCCGGCGCTCCAGGCTGTGCAACCGAACGGCAGCAACGAATCGGCGCGCTGCGGCATCATGGGGGACAAACGTGGGCGATCTGCCAGCCGGCAACGAACGGCACCCGTCAACAAGGGGGCGCATCCTGCACGGCGACCTGGCCACGATCCGGGCCGAGCCGGGTGAGCCGATTCCCGCCCTGCAGAGGCATCGCCTCGAAACCGCCCTTGGCTGCGACTTTTCGAGCGTCCGGCTTCACGAATCGGAAGCTGCAAGCACGGCATGCCACCGTCTGGGTGCAGCCGCCTTCGCTGTCGGCGACGACATCTTCCTTGCCGAGGACACTCGCCGGTGGCACGCGCCTCGACGACTGGCACTGCTGGCGCATGAGCTCGCGCACGTCGTTCAACAAAGGCTCGGGGCCGGATTGTCGCGGCGGCCGCGCTCGGCGATGGCAGGCGCGGCGCTGGAGCTGGAAGCGGATCTTGCCGCCGCCGCTGTCCTGAAGGGCGAATCGTTCAGGGTGTCGCTGCCGGATGCCAGCCGGGCGCCCGCATGCTGGAACATCGCCGGTCACTACTATGTGCCCTACCTCGTGTTCCTGAACGCGGGCGTGGATACGGCGATTGCGCAACGCATCGCCCTGTGGTGTTGGCTGCCGGACCAGGTCGAGGAGTTCGATGCCAAGCATATCGGCCTGAACTGGGCGGGAAATCTCTTCGCCGATCTGCCGCTCGTGAACAAGGTCACGTCCCCGCAGTGGCGAAACGCCCAGCGCGTGTATGCAAAGTACGACACGGCCACCTACGCCAGCGAATCCCAGTACGTTCGGGCGGTGCATGAGGGGCTGCACGTATTCACGGGCGGCA
>Ga0187894_10003329_pt1 | contig 18122 bp, 14 predicted proteins | sample GBC1701081metaG_FD_136650 | JGI IMG/M metagenome (GOLD analysis project Ga0187894, IMG submission 136650) | White microbial mat communities from a lava cave in the Kipuka Kanohina Cave System on the Island of Hawaii, USA - GBC170108-1 metaG ...
TAAGCAGGAAGTAAAAAGTAAAAAGTAAAAAGTGGAATGCGGACGTAAATAGTTGAAAAATAACGTAACTCCCAACTTTTTCTGAATTTGATAAAACCAGCTTACTTTTGCTCACCTGCTTATGGAGAAAAGGTTTCGGATATAAAGATTAAATAGAAGCATTTTCGTTACTACCTTTTTACTTTTACCTTTTTACTTTTTACTTATTTTTCTTCGTTTTCTTTCTTTTTACCGCCCATCAAAACCTCGCGCATCATGTCCGCGCCCGGAATGAGTTTCTCCCACATTTGCGGTGCAGATGCAGTCATTTCCAGAATACTGCGAAAACGTTTATCAAATTCTTCTTTGGTTTTTAAGTATGCCTCAAAACTTGCTGACAAATGGTTCTTGAAAAAATCTTGGACGGATTCTTCACGTGAACGCAAGAGTTGAAATAGAAAAGGCGTTGGCAGAATCGGCTTATGGTTTTTTTCTTCTTCCAGGATGAGTTGAATAAGTACGGCTTTTGTCACATCTTCTTTTGTACTTGAATCAATGACTTTTATATCCTGACCGTCGCGCACGAGTTTTATCAAATCTTGATAATTAACATAACTGCGCGTTTCCGTGTTGTAGAGTCGGCGGTTGCCATAACGCTTGATAACAATGTGGTCGAGTTCTTCTTTTTTCTTTCGTGGCATAACAGTTCGCAAAATAGCATAAGTGCGACAAGAACGTCTATATTTTTCTGCTAAGTGTTGAAATAGCGAGGAATAAGTTGATGTTGCATCTGCGAAGTAAATAAACTGATTCATTGAACTACCGATTTATCAAGAATAAGTCAAAATACGATAAACTTTGCGGCATAAGGACACTATTACGAAATAAAACATTACGTTAAAGTAATAAATAATTAGAGTTATCATTTTTATTTCGCATTTGCGAAATTTTCTGTTGACAAAGCTTTTTTCATCGTGTATTCTCCGCTCCGTCAGTCAGGAATTGACCAAGGCAAAGAAAATCAACAGCAATAAAATTTAGGAGATATTAAAATGAAACAAGCAACGAAAAAAGCAACAGAGACAGCGGAACAAACAATTGAAAGCGTCAATTCGGTGATTGGGCTTTCGCAGAAAACAGCGAGCGTCGCATTAAAGAGCGCGGTTCAAACAACACAGGTTGCGGAAGGTTACGTTCAAGGTTTATACAAAGTCGGCTATGACACGCAAATCGCTGGCATGGAAGTAGCCAAAGGTTACTGGGATGGCATGACACAGATTCGCCAAGAGTGGGTTAAACTCTTTGCTGAAACAGGCGAAAAGGCGATTGCGTCAACATCAGATTTAGAATTTCCTTTCCAAAAAGAAACATTGGCATTTAGCAAAAACCTTTTTGAAAGCACACAGAAAGTTGTCGAAAACTTTACAGCACCGTTGAGAAACACAACCAAGTAAATCTAATAACAGATTGACGCGAAGTCTGGAGTAGCAATAAACTCTCCAGACTTCTTTTTGTATCTGCCCGCAATAATTTTTCAAAGGAATTTTTTACAATGCCTGAAGCAAAGAAATCTGCAAAAGCGAAAGCAAAACCATCAGCTGAAGAAGCGAAAGAACAAACTGCTTCAACCGCTTCTGAAGAAACAAAACAACAAGAGCAATCATCTGCACAAATGCCCACGGATTGGGCAAAGATGGTTGTAAATCAATTGGTCGAAGCCCAAAAGATGTGGCTTGAAATCACATCTCAACAGAACGCACTTGTTTTCAAGACGGTTTCGCAAGTGATGGGAATGTCACAAAGCGCACCGACTGAATCACTTGCCGAGTGGGCAAAACAAGGCGTCGAGGGTTTTGTCGAAGCTCAAAGGCGTTGGTCTGAAATTGCTATGCAACAGAGCGTGCAACTCGTCAAAGCGGTTCAATCGGGAGCAAATTTCACAGACCCGAATGCTTTGGGTGGAATGCAGGCATCGGCGGGACAAGGTTTTGAAACTTTGGTGAAACTGCGAATGGCTTGGCTAGATTTTGCGGCACAGCAAAACTCGCAAATGATGCAGATAATGAAGAAAAGTCTGAACATAGACGATTCATCACCTGCGGCGGCTCTGGCGGATTTTGCACAGCAGACGATGAACAGCTATGTAGAAGTGCAAAAGCGTTGGTTGGATTTGGCAATGCAGCTTCCGTTTTTGGGTGGTGCAATGGGTGAGCAGAAAAAATAAGTGTTTTGAGTACCGCCTTTATGCGGCAAATTTTTAATTAGAAAGAAAGCCGACTAAAATCGGTACTCAAAACTAACACAATTGGAGCTTTAAGTATGGCGAAAGAATCAGCCTCGAAAAGAACATATCCTTGGACTACGAAAGTAAAAGATGCAACCGTAACTTTGCGTCTGATGACACCCGAAGACAAAGAGGCGATGTTGTCGTTTGCACGTTCTTTGCCCGAAGACGATTTGTTATTTCTGGCGATTGATATAACACAAGAAGAAGCGGTTGATACTTGGATTCATAACATAAAAGCGGGACGCCTTCATACGCTTCTTGTCGAAGCGAACGGAAAACTTGTCGGTCACGGAAGCCTCTTGCATGAAGAACAAGTCTGGACGCGACATCTGGGCGGAATGATTCTGTTAATCAGCCGCGAACTGCGTGGGCTTGGGTTGGGAAATGTGTTAGCGGGCGAACTTTTTGCGCGTGCGCGTGAGTTGAAATTGAGAAAAGTTGTGGCTCGTATGGCTTCCGAACAAAGAGGCGCGATACAGGTTTTTGAGCGTCTTGGTTTCAAAGCCGAAGCACTTCTTACGGATTGCGTAATTGACCGCAACGACCGCACACACGATTTGATAATCATGTCTTACGACGTGACAGGATTCACGGAAGAATAAAAGATGTCACAGCCTGAATTAAATCGCCGTTTATCCACGCTTGATGCGGCGTTTCTTTATTTGGAAAAGAAAGAAGCCCCGTTACATATTGGCGGGACAAGTGTTTTTGATGGCGAAATTTCGTTTGACGAATTTGTTAATCACGTCGAAGAACGGCTTCATATTTTCCCGCGATACACACAAAAAGTAGTTCCTGACCCTTTTAATCTAAGCCATCCGACATGGGAGTTTGTACAAGACTTCGACATCAGAAATCACATCTTCAAAGTTGATGTGAAAAAGCCCGTCAAGCAAAAAGATTTAATTGAACTTGCGGGAAAACTTCTCAGCGGCGTAATGGACAGGAACAAACCGCTCTGGGAGTTGTACATAGTCAACGGCTTGGAAGGCGGTCGTTCGGCTATGATTTCAAAAATACATCACTGCATGGTTGATGGGATTTCGGGTGTTGATTTGATGAAAGTCCTTTTTGATATTTCTCCGAAAGTTTCACCGGCACCGCCAAAGCCCGAAGCAAAACCCGAAGAGCCAAAACCCGACGCGACAAGAGTTTTTCTCGATTCATTGCTTGGCAGTATGCAAGAGGGAATGAATCGTTTTATGGAATTGCAGGCAGGGCTTTTGCAGTTGACGCAAACCTTTACGAATCCGCAGATGATAGCCGCTCTGCCGCACATCAGCGGTGTTCTTCCTGCTGTTTCGACTCCGCCGCCTTTACTGCCATTTAACAGACAATGTTCAGGCGAAAGGCGTCTTGCGTGGAGCGAGTATTCTTTTGCCGAGGCGCGTTCGATTCGCGGAGTTTTGAACGGAAGTGTGAATGATGTTGTATTGACGGTTTTAAGCGGTGCCGTGTCGAACTATGTTGAGAGTCACGGACAATCAACGGAAGGGCGAAGCGTGCGTTTCATGGTTCCCGTAAGCCTGCGTCAAAAAGAACAACGCGGTGCTTTGGGAAATTTGATTTCAATCTTGCCCGTCGAGATTCCTTTAGACATTAAAGACCCTTTAGCTAGATTCAAGTATGTCAATCAAAAAACGTCAGTGATGAAGGCGGCGAAACTTGCCGAAGGGTTGGGAATGTTAGGTGCTTTGGTTGGAATTATGCCTGCACCTGTTCAAGCCGCTGTTGGTTCAATTGCCAATTTGCCTGTTCCGCCATTCAACATGGTTGCGACAAATGTTCCCGGTCCTCAAGTTCCGCTTTATTTGCTTGGTAAAAAAATGATTGCACAATATCCTTATGTCCCAATCGGTTATGCAATCGGAATGGGATGCGCTATTTTTAGTTATGACCAGAAACTCACGTTCGGTCTTTCGTCAGATGCCCAAGCAATGCCCGATGTAGAAAAGTTCAAAGAGTTTCTCGACGCATCGTTTGAAGAACTCAGAACAAAAGCCGGCGTTGAAAAAATTGAGCCTCAGGTTATGGGCGCAACTGCATCGAAACAATGAAAAGTTTTTCGTGCCTTCAGGCGGCTTCACACTTCATAACATAAGCCGCCTGAAGACGGGGCTCAAAACAATTTGTAAGGAGTGAAAACTTGGCAACAGTAGAATCCGCGTTTGAAAAAGATATGAAGTCGTCGGCGCGTCCGATTTGGCTTGAATCGTTCGTTGGTATTGATTGGACTTTGCTTCATCTGTCGCCTGTTTATTACGGGTTAGGTGTTCCAAAAGGCGACGGCTCACCCGTTGTGATAGTACCGGGATTTCTCGGTTCAGATTTTTATCTTTATGAACTTTATCTCTGGCTAAACCGAATCGGTTACAAACCCTATCTTTCAAACATTGGTTGGAATGCAGACTGCTTAAACACGCTCGCACATAAACTCTCGCGGACAATCCACAAAGCCCATAAAGAAACAAGAAAAAAAGTTCATCTTGTCGGACACAGTTTAGGTGGTGTTCTTTCGCGTTCGTCTGCCGCACAAAAACCTGACCGCGTTGCTTCGATTATCACTCTGGCATCACCGTTTCGAGGCGTTCGTTCGCATCCCTGCGTTATTGATATGGCTGAAAAAATCCGACGCCGTATTTTCAGAACACGCGACACAACAAAACATCCCGATTGTTACACGGGATTCTGTGATTGCGCGGCCGTTACAGCTCTGCAAAACAGTTTTCCGTCCTCCGTAAAGCATTCTGCAATCTATACAAAGACCGACGGTATAGTTGATTGGCGTGCTTGTATCCACAACAACGCGGAAAGAGATTTTGAAGTAAACGGAACACATATAGGTCTGGTATTTAATCATCAGGTTTACAAACTCATAGCAGAGCGTTTGGCGCTTAATGGAAATTAACTCAAACTCAAACTCACTCAACACCGGAGTTATAAATATGCTCTTGGCGACGTTGTGCTTTTCATTGATGAACGTCGTGGTCAAAAAAATCTCTCATCTTCCGGCAATCGAATTGGTCTTTTTTCGTTGTTTTATAGCAATGTCAATCGCGCTTGCTATGTCGAAAAGATTGAAACTCAATTGGCTGGGGAACAATCATAAGCTTTTAGTTTTGCGTGGCACGTTCGGAACAATCGCCCTTTTCGCGCTCTTTCTTTCGCTTCAAAAAATACCTCTTGCAAGTGCAATGACAATCCAATATCTATCCCCGGTTTTTACAACCGTAATAGCCATTTTTTTATTAGGCGAAAGCGTTCGCCCGATACAATGGATTTTCTATCTGATTTCATTTGTAGGCGTGTTTGTAATTAAGGGTTTTGATACAAGAATTTCAACCGTATATTTTTTGATTTGTTTGTCGTCCGCACTTTTTTCGGGGCTTGCGTATAACATGGTTCGCTCTCTTAAAGAGAAAGAACATCACTTGGTTGTTGTGCTTCATTTTCAATTCGTGGGTGTTATTGCCGGACTTTTATTTGCGATTTTCAATTGGAAAATGCCGCAGGGTACAGATTGGGCGTGGCTGATATTGATAGGTGTTCTGGCACACCTGGGACAGATTAGCCTGACAAAGGCTTTTCATAACGAAAAGGTTTCGAGCATTTCAATTTTGAACTATACGGGAATCGTTTATGGTTTGCTTTTCGGGTACTTTTTCTTCAATGAAGGTTATACAATTCAAACCTTAATCGGTATTGCGTTGGTTGTCGGCGGTGTGATTTTGAGTATCATCTATCAAAAAAGAAAAACGGCATTGCCCGCCGATTTAACCGAAGCTTAAAACTAATTCGGATGTGGTGTGAAAGAAGCAGAGACTAAAGTTTCAAGGAGGGGTAAAGGTGAAATTGAGTTTAGGTTTTGAAAACAGCGAAGAAGTTATCAAACTCATTTTAGCCGAATGCAAAACTATCGCAGTCGTAGGTTTATCTTCAAATCCGTTGCGTCCGTCGAATGGTGTTGCAGGCTACATGAAAAGACATGGCTATAAAATCATTCCTGTTAATCCTAACGAAACAGAAGTTCACGGCGAAAAGGCTTACGCATCTCTATCTGATGTTCCCGAAAAGATAGATTTGGTTGATATTTTTCGTCGTTCGGATGAAGCGGGGAAAGCCGTTGACGAAGCAATCGCAATCGGCGCGAAAGCCGTTTGGCTACAAGAAGGCGTGATTGACGAATCAGCCGCCGAACGCGCACAAGCAGAAGAGCTAATGGTTGTTATGGACAGATGTTGGCTAAAAGACCATTTGCGTTACAAATAACAAAGAGCGAAACTCCAAATTAAATTACTTACAAACGGAGATAATAAATGATTGCCGAAGAAATTGATTACATGACAGCAATTGAATCACTCCCAAGAGGCGCGTCGCTTGTTTTTCCTTACACGACTTGGGAAGACTACGAAGCCGTCTTGAAAGAACTCGAAGAGCGTTCAAGATTCCGCGTCAATTACTACAAAGGAAAGCTTACGGTTATGAGTCCCTTACCTGTACACAAAGAATACAAAGACACGATTTTTAGATTGGCTTGTGTATTGGCAGAAGAACTTGATATTGAAATGGAAACAAGAGGTTCAACGACTTTCAGAAGAAAAATAAAAGAGAGTGGTGTTGAGCCGGATACCTGTTTTTATGTTCAGCACGCGCAGAACCTGATTGGACAACGCACGATTGATTTGGACTTTGACCCGCCGCCCGATGTTGTGGTCGAAATTGATAACACAACCGATTCGGAAAACAAGTTTAAGATTTATGCCGCATTGGGTGTTCCCGAACTTTGGTTTTACGATAAAAGTGAGGTTCATTTCTTTAAGCTAAAAAATAATTCATATATCGAAATTAAAAAGAGCATTGCCTTTTCGTTGCTGACCCCCTATCTGCTGAAAGACTTTATAGAGCAAAGCAAAACAACGGGACAAACGGCCATGTTAAAAGCCTTTCGCAAGCGGATAAAGAAAGAGTTGAAGAGCAAATGAAAGCTGAAATCCGCGCAGTCGCAATCACAGTGAGCGACCGTTGTTCACGCGGCGAACAAGAAGATGTTTCGGGAAAGGTTTTAGTCGGGTTGTTAGAAGAAACGGGCGCGACCATTGTTGAATATGTAGTTGTTTCCGACGAATTAGAACCATTGAAAGAAACTCTCAAAACGTATTCAACGCGTAGCGATGTGAATTTGATTTTGACAACAGGCGGGACGGGTTTTGCGACACGCGACAACACGCCCGAAGCCACACGCGCCGTTATGGAAAAAGAAGCACAAGGTTTGGCGGAAGCAATCCGTTATGAATCTTTGAAAATTACACCGATGGCTATGATTTCACGCGGCGTTTGCGGAATCAGAAACGGAACTTTGATAATAAATTTGCCGGGTTCACCAAAAAGCGTGCGCGAAAGTTTCGCAGTTATAAAACCTGTTATCGGGCACGCAATCAATTTGCTTTCGGGAAACACGGCGCATTAACAATCGAATTTACCAATCTAAAATATAAGCGAAGACAAGCGGCGCGACGATTGATGCATCGGATTCGATTATGAATTTTGGCGTATCCGTTGCGAGTTTTCCCCAAGTTATTTTCTCGTTCGGGACTGCCCCCGAATAAGAGCCGTAAGAGGTTGTCGAATCGCTTATCTGACAGAAATAAGCCCAAACGGGAACGTGTTCGCGTTGCAAGTCCTGATGAAGCATTGGCACAACGCAAATGGGAAAATCTCCGGCGATGCCGCCGCCTATTTGAAAAAATCCAATCGGAGTTTGAGTTGAATTCTCGGTGTACCAATCTGCGAGCGACATCATGTATTCAATACCTGTGCGGACGGTGTGAACATTTTTTATATCTTTTGTGATGCAGTGTCCCGCGTACATATTTCCCATAGTGGAATCTTCCCAACCCGGCACATACATCGGTAAATCTTTTTCCATAGCTGCCATCATCCAGGAATCTTTCGGGTCAATCTGATAAAACTCTTCCAGCACACCCGAACGCAAAACGCGGTACATAAACTCATGCGGAAAATATCTCTCACCCGCAATGTCTGCGCGTGTCCATTCGTCAACGAGTGCTTTTTCAAGACGGCGCATTGCTTCCATTTCGGGAATACAGGTGTCCGTGACGCGGTTCATATGCCTGTCTAAAAGTGCCTGTTCATCTTCCGGGGTCAAATCTCTGTAATGAGGGACGCGCTCGTAAAAATCATGTGCGACCAGATTAAACAAATCTTCTTCCAGATTCGCGCCAGTGCAGGTGATTGCGTGAACTTTGTCCTGACGAATCATTTCCGCCAGAGACAAGCCCAATTCTGCCGTGCTCATCGCTCCGGCAAGTGTCATGAACATTTTGCCGCCGTTCTCTAAATGGTTAATGTAGCCCTCAGCCGCGTCAACAAGTGCAGCGGCGTTAAAATGGCGATAATGGTGTTTTATAAATTTACTAATAGTTCCTTGATTCATTATTTCACTCTCCCATCTGTAGAATTTTCGATAAGACTTTTATGACAGAAACGGGAATGTTTTTTATCATTTTCAACCGTGTGCGACAAACTTACAGGCGTTAAAAAAAAGATTAAAAACAACAAAGGGTCAGGTGTTTGAAGTTTGAAAACGAAATAAAAAAAGCGGCATTAACAAACCGCTTTTTTACGCAAAAATTGTAACGGATTTTATCTTTACGGGAATTTGTTGGCGGCTGAACCAATACCTTCTTTTGTCATTCCCGAACCGCCCTGTGTCTGTCTTTCTATCTCGCCATAAACGTAAAACTTTGGTGATTCATATTTCTTTAATTGCGTCGAGGGTAACTTTTTGCCCTCTTTTGCAGCGGAAGAATTTTCATTTGTTTTCATCATGTAGGTTTTCTCCTAATTAAGCCTGAATTTAATCTTCATAAAGCATTTTGATACAAAAATAGGTTTCAGAGCATTGGCTTATCATTGTTTTTCCTGATAAGCCAATGCTCTGAACTTTTCACTCATCAATGTGAGTTGTAGTAACCGACAGGATAGTCGTTTATTCCTCCTAAAAGAAATACGACTTCAGCCCCGCCGGAAGAAGGTAAGTAGCGGAATTGTGACGATGCAAGCGGACGCCAGATTGCATAATCTATCTTTCCGTCACCGTCATAATCGCCTTGCACTGTGTAATCCGTGGCAACTACGCCATGCACCTGTGTCACATTGTTCGTGAATGCAGTGCTACTTTGCAGAACTCTCCACATTATATTTGTTCCGCCCAAATTCACTTGGGCAATATCCGTCTTGGTGTCTCCGTCGTAGTCGCCCGGGACGAGCGCAAACGAATACATACCGAAGTTTTGGATTATGTCCGGAGTAAGGTCGGTTCCCGCAGTTCCGTCGTTAAATGCCACACCGAACCGGGCAACCAGCGGATTGCCCATTGCCTGACGTTGAAGACTGAAATCATATATTCCGTCTCCGTTGAAATCTCCGGGGTTCGGGAAATCGTTGGGTTGCCCCAAACTTATTGATACCGGATTACTGTGTGTTGGTCCGCCCAGATATCTCCAATTTCCTGTAGCGAAATTGAACACGGCAGGGTCGGCACGTCCGTCACCGTCGTAGTCACCGACAACACTCGGGTCACTGTCTGCATTGCCGATGTTATATGACACGACTAATCCGTTTGAACTTTGCCGAACTCTAAGCAATCCCGAATTTGGTGCAGCAGTTCCCGGCGTCCAAACAGCCGGGTCCCATCTGCCGTCGCCATCATAATCAGACGGAACAAAGTAATCATCAAATGTTCCCAAAATAATGGATGTATCAGTCGTGTTAGTACCGCTTTGATGAATCACCCACTGTACATTTGACGGCGGAATTCCTCCTTCGGATTTGGGTGCGGTGTTTATAGTTCTGTCACCGCCGCCGCGACTGTTTTCCAGCCTTTCTCTGGTTTTGAGCCAGCGGTCCTGACGTTGCTCTGACATCAACGAGAAAAGCGGTTTGCTTGTACGTTCGCTTGCAATCGGCGGAACAATTTCTCTTACAATTACGAAATCGCTCTTTCCGTCATTATCGAAATCAAGCACCGGATGATAGACATTCGGTGCCACCGTACAAGTTTCTTGAATCGGTCCCTGAAGACCCAAAGTGTAGTTGCAACCTGTCGCTCCTGCCGGAGTTACTTCATGTGCCACAACCACGTAAGTCTGGCCCGAAGTTACATCGAAAGAAAACGGAACGTCTGCCGCAATAGTGCTACTACCACCACCATCAGCCAGATAGTTAGTACTCGGATTTGCCGGTACAAAACTGCCCGTATAAGCGACCGCATACATAGCTGGTGCGGTGCCTGTACACTGATTGATAAATGAAACCTGCACACAGCCCGAAGCAGACGCAGTGAATGTGTATGAATCGTAACGGCGCGAGCCTGTTGCAGTTTGCAATCCCGGATTCGCTTTAGCACTTCCGCAACTACTTGATGGAGCAAAACGATTGACACGCCCTGTCTGTGTTCCTGTCGCAGCTGTTATACTCGCATTAGGCGAAACAGGTGCTGTTGTATCAAGTGTAGTTGTTATTGAAAACGGTGGTGAACCGGTTTTTACCGTAAAGTTAAATGTTTGAGATGGGTTTGCCCCACCTGTATATGTTACGGTCAATGTAAAGTTGATTGTTGCTCCGCACATAAAGTTATTAGCTAATCTAAAGCGGAACGGCGAAGCATTTGTTGCGTTTCCACTCGCAGGAATATCCGGATAAGATTTTGTATCCGGTTGCAATACAGTGACACCCGTTGTCGAAGTTGTGAGAGTTGCCGATATAGCGGTTGCGCTCGCCAATCCTGTATTGTTCAATTGAACTGTAAGATTGCCGATTTCGCCCGGGTCAATATTGCCATTACTGTTTCCTCCGGTAGCTTCTGTTGCCGTAACCGTACCTCTTTCAAGAAAAGCGTAAGTTGTGACTCCGCCCAGAGCGTTTATTGCAGGAATCGGCATAAAAATACCGTAGCCTGAATCTCTGTCATAACCCGCTGCTTCGATGTCAATGGCGGTGGATGTCATCGCGTTGTAAAGCTGTGTTCTGGTTGAACCGGGGCTTGCGGATTTAAGAAGTGCCATAAGCGCGCCCGCGTGTGGAGCCGCCGCTGATGTTCCGAAGAACGGAATAAATCCGGGAGTCGTTGTATTCGTTCCGTCCGCCGCAGTTATATCGGGCTTTGCCAGAACTTCTCCGCCGCTTGATGAAACATTACCGGGTGTTATTGATGTACCGTTTGCCTGGTAAAAGATTCTTCGTGGTCCGTCAGAACTGAAAAGTTCGACAGTGTTGGATGCGCTGTGTGCATTGGGAAAAGGTCCTGTAGGATTAGGCGGTGCGCCAAAAGGAACACTTGCCGGTGTTGCGGCGCAGCTGATTGTATTCCTGCCCGCGTTATGACCATAAACAACACCAGCGGTGTTGTTAGCAAGCCGTCCACGGTTAGTGTTCAGATGTAGAAAACGGGCTGCCGCCGCTGTCTTTTTAACAATCACCATTCTTTGATTAACGGCACGGTTTCCTACGTCTTCGACAGGGTCATCATTTCCGTCTTGGATGTTTGTTGCTGATGTTACAACGGTAGTTCCTGTGCTATTCAAGGCATATAAATCATAATCATTTGCTGAACCGCCTATCGGGTCTGACCATTTAAGCAAAACTCTGCCGGCAACTGTTAACGTATTAAATGTTGCACCGCCTCCGAAGTCGTGTAGTCTGTTACCCAAAGTTATCGGAGCAGCAGTTGCACCGCCGTCAACAAAGTCACCTTCCCATACACCGGATGTATTATCGTTTTTATTTCCGGAGTTTGCTGCGGACGAAAAATAAAGCGCACCTGCCTGAGAACCGATAGTTACATCGTTCACCGCCTCAACAACAACACCCGGGTTTCCCGGAGAAATCACTGACGGTGCTTGCCCGTCCTGAAACGGTGTTTCGACAAAATAACTAACGTCATCAATGATGATGTCACAACCTGCCGTTCGCAAATCCCTGATGTTTTGCGCGAAACTCGTAATGCCGTTAAATGCGGTTGCAAAATAGAGTTGTGCACCGGGGGCAACATCGTGAACAAGTTCGAGCATTGCCGTTCCTTCATCACCGCTTCCGGCTTGTCCCGGCAGAACCGTTACAACAGCGGGCAAGTCTCCCGTCCCCTGTCTCGCGGCAAGTGTATTAACGCCATCGGAAAGAACACCGATTCTAACACCCGTTCCATTTACGTTATATCCGGCTCTGGCAGAATTGGCGCGATGTGTTGTATCGCCCTCGGAATTAACGCTTCCGGTTTCCGCACTTGGTCTTTGTGCGAGTGTTTCCGAAAGATATTTGCGAACTGCCTGAGCGCGTTGTTGAAAACTTGCATTTGAATTAGGGCGCACAACAAATGGATTTGTTTGACGCGGGGAATTTGTAACAGGCAAATCATTTTGTGTTGCGGGTTGATTGCTATCTGACCTGTTGGTTGTCGCATCAAGTTTTGGTTGGATGAAAATTATTGCTTCCAATTCAGCGAGGGTTTCTATCTCTCTAAGCGGAAGCCGTGCCGTTACACTGTGATACTGCGGGAAAGAAAGAATAATCTCACCTTTTAATTCGTTTATTCGTGCCAACAGCTTGTCTGAGACATGAGCCGAGATGTCAACTTCAACATAACCTTTGCCATCAATTTGAACTCTCGTTTCAAGCTTTGGAACACCTTCGGCAATGGGTTCGCCGCGTTCCATCTTCATTGCGTAAAGAAGTTGGGAATCAATCTTCTGTTGTGCAGGAGTGCGTGATTCTTTCTCGCGTTGCAGAGCAGCAATTTGACTTAATGCTTCGGGGCTTATTTGTTGGTTCTCATTATTATTTGCCGATTGTGTGGGTGCGGCTTTGTCTTTATTGTCAGCCGCAGAGGTTCTGAACAATTTACTTGTAAGAAGACCGCTTGCGCTTAGTATTAATACGCAACCTAAGATTAAGAGCAATAACGCCAAATATCTTGGCACAAACTTTCTTGTTGTACGTTTGTTGTTTTTTCCCGACGACAGTTTCTTTTTCATAATTCAAGTTTCCTCTTTATTAGTTAGAGATTTCTGAATTCAATGTTTTAGGCACATGACATAGTTGTTATTTTGGTTGACCACCAAATAAAACTATGTCGTAGATTTGTCTTGCTTAAAGAACTAACTGGATTTCTGTATGAAATATATGCTTAAAGTTTGAGAACAATGGGTGTTGACACAGACATTTACAGGTTTTCAGTAAAGCAAAAGAACCAAGTAAAGCTTAATTTCAATACTAACCATTGTTCAGCCGTTAAATCAGAAACCGTAAACATATATTTCTGAATGTTGATGAATTTGAGGGCATTGTACCTGTGATTGATTGAAATGCAAGAACTCTTTGTACTAAAACGATTTATTATTTCCGGTAGTAGATTCAATAGTCTGTAAACTAAATTATCTAATGTTTTGAGTCTCGCCTTTAGGCGGCTGTTTCTAAATATTAGCCGCCTGAAGGCGGGACTCAAAACTCTTAAAAACTTGAAATCGAAGAGTTGATTTTGTGTAAATCTGTACCTGTGAATTCTTTGTGTGAAGCATTTCAAAAACTAAACGCACACTTGTCTAAACCGATGTTTCCAGATGTTTTTTCAAAAAATGTCCTGTCAATGAATTTTCATTTTGCATTATTTCTTCGGGTGTTCCTGTCGCAACAATTTCGCCGCCGTGAATGCCGCCGTCAGGTCCTAAATCAATGATGTAATCGGCTGTTTTTATAACATCAAGATTGTGTTCAATTACAAAAAGTGAACCGCCCGCATCAATCAAAGCGCGAAACGCCGTGAGCAATTTATTTATATCGTCAAAATGTAAGCCCGTTGTCGGTTCGTCAAAAATATAAAGAGTCTTTGCGCCCGTTCGTTTCGCAAGGTGTGCGGCGAGTTTAACGCGCTGTGCTTCGCCGCCCGAAAGCGTCGTTGCGGATTGTCCCAGATGCAAATACCCTAGCCCGACTTCATCTAAAACGCGCAGTTTATTCACAATTCGGTTTACGTCTTTGAAGAAACCTAAAGCCTCGCGCACAGTCATATTCAAAACATCGTTGATATTCTTGCCGCGATAACGAACATCAAGAATTTGCTGTTTGAATCTTGTTCCTTTGCACTCTTCGCAGACCAATTCAACGTCAGCCAAAAACTGCATTTCAACCGTGACGGTTCCGTCGCCCTGACAGACTTCGCAACGTCCGCCCGGAACATTGAAAGAAAAGTGCGACGGGTCATAACCGTGCGCTTGTGATTCGCGTGTCTGTGAGAAAATCTCACGAATCGCATCATAGACTTTTATATAGGTGACGGGATTCGAGCGTGGTGTGCGTCCGATTGGCGATTGGTCTGTAAGGATAATATCGTTAAGAAAATCTTCGCCCGTTAATTCTCTGAAAGAACCGACTGCACCCTGCCATTCGCCGCGTTGTTTTTTCAATCCGGCATAAACAATATCGTGAATCAAAGTTGATTTACCCGAACCGCTCACGCCCGTAACACATACCAGCATATCAAGCGGAAATTCTACGTTAATGTTTTTAAGATTGTGTTCGCGTGCGCCCGTGACAGTGATGTTTCTTTTTGTAGGTTTACGTCTGTTCTTTGGTTCTTTGATTGAAGATTCGCCGCGAAGATAACGCGCTGTCAAAGACGATTTGCTTTCTATCAACGAATCAAAATCGCCCTCGAAAATGACCTGCCCGCCGAGTTCGCCCGCGTGCGGTCCTATGTCTAGGATGTAGTCTGCTGAACGCATCATTTCCGCGTCGTGTTCCACTACCAAAACTGTATTTCCTATGTCTCGCAAATTGTGAAGAAGCCGAATCAGCCGTGCGCCGTCTCGCGGATGTAACCCAATCGAAGGTTCATCCAAAACATAGAGCGCACCGACAAGCGATGACCCTAGATTTGTTGCGAGTTGTATGCGTTGTGCTTCGCCGCCCGATAGTGTCGAAGCTAGACGGTCAAGCGTTAAATACTCAAGCCCCACATCAACCATAAACTTCAAACGCTGACGGATTTCAGCCAAAAGCCTTTCGGATATTTTTGTTTCTTCTTGGGTTAATTCAAGTTGACCAAAAAACTCTGTGGCGTCTTTGATTGAAAGCGATGAGATTTCTGTCAACGCTTTTCCGCCGATTTTTATGTTTCGCGCCTCTTCCCGCAAACGCCCGCCTTTACAATCGGGGCAGGTCGTATAACCGCGATATTTGGCTAGAAAGACGCGAACATGAAGCTTATATTTTTTTGTCTCAAGCCAATCGAAAAAGCCGCGAACGCCGCGCCACTTTGCCTTGCCTTCAAGAATCCATTTTTGATGTTTGTCTTCAAGGTCTGCGAACGAAACATCAAGCGGGATGTTCTCGCTCTTACAAAATCGTTTTAATTCTTTCTGTGCCCAATCATGTTGGGGCTTTGTAAAAGGGTCAATCGCGCCTTCTTCAATCGTAAGGTTTTCATTTGGCACAACCAAATCGAAATCAACGCCCGTTGTGTTGCCAAAACCCTGACAGGTCGGACACGCACCCGTCGGGCTATTGAAAACAAACAGATGCGGTTCAGGTTCGGCGTAAATTGAACCATCGTTTTTACATTCAAACTTGTCCGAGAATTTATAGAGTTTTGGTTCGGTTTCAACGGTTTGAATAAATGCCCGCCCGCCGCCTTCCTGAAAACAAATCTCAAGCGAATCAACAAGACGTTGGCGTGTTTCTTCGCGTGCAACAAGCCTGTCAACAAGTACAAAGACATTTTCAAAATTATCAAGTTTGTAATCTTCCGGCACGCGAAGTTCAATCGTCTCTCCATTGTGAAAAAGCCTTGTGAAACCGCGTTGCATAAGGCTCATTAAATGAGCGATTACAGATTGTTGTGATTGCGGGTTGCGGATTGCGGATTGCGGATTGTCTTGTTCTAAGGTTGATGGGAACAAAACATAAAATCTTGTTCCTTCGCCGAGTTTTTCGAGAATGGCGGACGCCGCAGATTCGGGTGAATCTTTTTTGACTATTTGCCCGCAGATAGAGCAATAGGTTGTTCCTACACGGGCAAACAACAATCGAAGGTAATCGTAGATTTCGGTTTGCGTCGCAACGGTCGAACGCGGATTTCTGGTTGAGTTTTTTTGTCTTATCGCAATCGCAGGAGCAATGCCGCGCACTTCGTCAACATCGGGTTTATCCATGCGCTCTAAAAACTGCCGCGCATATGCAGATAATGATTCGACATAACGGCGTTGCCCTTCGGCGTAAACCGTATCAAAAGCGAGCGACGATTTACCCGACCCGCTTACGCCCGTCACAACTGTCATTTGCCCTACCGGAATTGAAAACGAAATGTTTTTAAGATTGTGAACCCGCGCACCGCGCACTTCGATTGCTTCTTGATTATTGTCCAAAGATGATAGCCGCATATAGAGATAAATTTCCGTTAGCAATAAAACGCTGATAATAACCCGAAAGTGTGTCAAACGTGAAACGGACAAGGAAAGCTAAAACAGAGGTTAGGTTTTTAGTAGATTTTGTAGGTTTTACAGGGTGGTTGCCGTATTTAGAATGCGAATCAAGGGTAGAAGTGACAGACAGACAAAGAGTTATAGAATTGAGATATGCAAACACAACTCGTTGAACTCTATGTCTTAGTCTGTCAATTGTACGATACAGAACCTGTTTTGAAATATCAAAGTTTAAGCCGGAATTTACTGACCAAGAAATTATTACGATTTATTTGTTCGGTCATCTTCAAAAGAAATTCACTGTGCGAGAAATTTACGATTACATCTTGGGACATTGGAATTGTTGGTTTCCACAACTTCCTTCATATCAAGCATTTAACACACGCTTGAACAACTTGGAAGTAGCATTTGAACTTCTTATTGACAATCTTTTGCAAAAAACACAGGTGGATATTTCAATTTTGATGACCGACTTGTTGATTCTTTACCTGTGATGGTCGCTCGTGGCTCACGTTCTTCTACTGCGAAAGTTGCAAAAGAGAAAGCAGACAAAACCTTTTGTGCAAGTAAAGGTGTTTGATATCACGGAGTTAAATTGCATATTGAATCTGCTCGCAGAATTGGAGAACTTCCCATGCCTGAGAGGATTTTCTTAACCTAAGCCTCGTGTCACGATTTACCTGCATTACAACAAATGAATTTATATCTTTCAAACTCTGTTTTGTTTGCTGACAAGGCTTATACTTGTAGCGAAACAAAATCGGATTTTGAAAAGATGGGCGCAACTTTGGCTACACCTGATAAAAAGTAGAAGAACCAAAAACTTGAACAAAATGGCTCTTTATGGTCAAAGTTTGTCTCTTCAACACGTCAGCCAATAGAATCAATGTTTAATTGGATAATTGAAAAAACAGGAATCCAGAATGCTTCAAAGGTGCGTTCTACAAACGGACTGATGATTCATTGTTACGGCAAACTTGCTGTTGCTTGTTTGATTTTGGTTTTCTACACTTGATTCGCATTTAGAATACACATATTGCAAATTACTTTGAAAATGTTTAAAGGCAGTTCATTTAATTGAAGCGTGCGCGTAATTCATTTTGACTTAAACCCTGGCTTTTTAAGGCTTTCAGTATCTTCATAATCTGAGCCTTGAACGAAATTTTTAAGGTGCAAAGCAAAACCAGCTAAAATGCTGAGAAAAAGCGACTTAGAATTACGCGCACGCTTCATTTAATTGAAGCGTGCGCGTAATTCATTTTGACTGATTCCCCAGCTTTTAGGGCTTTTTCATAGCTTCTAAAGTTTGGTATTTCATGAAAATTTTCAAGCGCATTGCAAAATCAGCTAAAACACTGAGA
>Ga0187894_10003330_pt1 | contig 18118 bp, 18 predicted proteins | sample GBC1701081metaG_FD_136650 | JGI IMG/M metagenome (GOLD analysis project Ga0187894, IMG submission 136650) | White microbial mat communities from a lava cave in the Kipuka Kanohina Cave System on the Island of Hawaii, USA - GBC170108-1 metaG ...
TAAAATATGATTGGCTGACTTGGGACGCATACAGTTCTTACAAAAACTTGTGCCAAGAACTGGACAAAGTTCTTTCACAAATTGGTTCATTATATCGTATTACTTTTGCTTAGGTGCTTAACACGGTCAATAGTTCCGGCATGTGCTCAACGCCTTTCGGCATCAATGGAATCATCACTTGATATTCATCACGCGCCGATTCACGCACAAGCAAGTGCTCAACGCCTTTCGGCATCAATGGAATCATCACCCCGTTCGACTGTCGTCAATTAACTAACTAACTAAAGTGCTCAACGCCTTTCGGCATCAATGGAATCATCACAAGCATTCGCTCAGAGACCGATAGAGGATTTAAGGAGTGCTCAACGCCTTTCGGCATCAATGGAATCATCACGAGAAACCCTTTGCTTTGAAGCATGAGGAACATAGGTGCTCAACGCCTTTCGGCATCAATGGAATCATCACTACGGCTTCAACCGTATATGGTTTGCCGCGCTTTAAGTGCTCAACGCCTTTCGGCATCAATGGAATCATCACAGGGAATGACAGGTTCTTTCAAGGTCAACCCGTAACCGGTGCTCAACGCCTTTCGGCATCAATGGAATCATCACTTTAATTCAATTGCCCGCTTTGAATAATCTTGTGTTTGCGTGCTCAACGCCTTTCGGCATCAATGGAATCATCACCCGCTTCAATCCCCGTTGGTTCGACAGAAGCACTAATGTGCTCAACGCCTTTCGGCATCAATGGAATCATCACCAGTAAGCCCGCGCCGCCTAGTAATAATAAATTGTTGTGCTCAACGCCTTTCGGCATCAATGGAATCATCACTTACTGTCACGGTCAAACAAAAAGAAACCACAGTCAGTGCTCAACGCCTTTCGGCATCAATGGAATCATCACATTTTTCAGGTTGGACAAGCGCGGGAACGGTGACGAGTGCTCAACGCCTTTCGGCATCAATGGAATCATCACGAGGAAACCCAAATAATGTACAATCAGAGCATCCCAAGTGCTCAACGCCTTTCGGCATCAATGGAATCATCACAAGTTGAAGCTATTGCTCATTGTCGTATTTGAATAGCGTGCTCAACGCCTTTCGGCATCAATGGAATCATCACCATTAGGCGTTGCAAATACTTTCGGGCGTGAGTTGTGCTCAACGCCTTTCGGCATCAATGGAATCATCACCAGACGTGAAATGCCCTGCCGCGACGCCGACGGCTTGTGCTCAACGCCTTTCGGCATCAATGGAATCATCACTTGCAAGTTCAACTTTTGCCCGACCTTGATAGGAAGTGCTCAACGCCTTTCGGCATCAATGGAATCATCACTACCGTTCCGTCTTTCCTTAGTATTCGTTTTATTTGTGCTCAACGCCTTTCGGCATCAATGGAATCATCACTGATTTAAGGTTTGTGGATAATTATTGGCAAGCGGGTGCTCAACGCCTTTCGGCATCAATGGAATCATCACAAATTACATCCTGCGTATCTCTGCGCCTTAACGTGAGTGCTCAACGCCTTTCGGCATCAATGGAATCATCACTTCCGCAAGAATTGTTTGAAGTAGGATTTAGATATTGTGCTCAACGCCTTTCGGCATCAATGGAATCATCACGTCTTCCGTTCCGATATAGAATGCATGTTAATTAAGTGCTCAACGCCTTTCGGCATCAATGGAATCATCACCTAAACCTAGTCGCATCTTCACCCTCTTTAATCACGGGTGCTCAACGCCTTTCGGCATCAATGGAATCATCACCTACGGCACGTAGTTTCTCTCGTTCTTCTCCAGCCGTGCTCAACGCCTTTCGGCATCAATGGAATCATCACGGGCGTAAGGGGCGTAAGGGGTGTACACCGTCGCCGTGCTCAACGCCTTTCGGCATCAATGGAATCATCACATTAGCCAACGGGTGTAAACAGTCTGCCGACCAGCGGTGCTCAACGCCTTTCGGCATCAATGGAATCATCACCTATCGCTTTCAATAAGTGCCGCGCCTCTATCCGTCGTGCTCAACGCCTTTCGGCATCAATGGAATCATCACTCGAACATCTCTGCCTTAATTTTTAACGGTTCGAGTTTGTGCTCAACGCCTTTCGGCATCAATGGAATCATCACCGTTTAGAAGGAGATAATCAATCATGGCTAATTCAGAGGTGCTCAACGCCTTTCGGCATCAATGGAATCATCACTCCTTTAACACTCCAAGTTCAAAATAAATTCGTCACGTGCTCAACGCCTTTCGGCATCAATGGAATCATCACCACCCCATCGGAGTTATTTGTCAAAGTCTTGCGTTGGGTGCTCAACGCCTTTCGGCATCAATGGAATCATCACACATAATTGTTAAAACACAATTCTCAACTCTCTAAAGTGCTCAACGCCTTTCGGCATCAATGGAATCATCACGTCATAAAGTTTAACAATAGCGAATCAAAATTCCTGTGCTCAACGCCTTTCGGCATCAATGGAATCATCACCGCTCCGCAATCGAATATAGTCTGCGAAAACTGCAGTGCTCAACGCCTTTCGGCATCAATGGAATCATCACGTCTCGGATGGGAGGCACGGGAAAACGTTCTTATTAGTGCTCAACGCCTTTCGGCATCAATGGAATCATCACCAAAAGATGTTGAAATTCCAAACAGAGTGGATAACGTGCTCAACGCCTTTCGGCATCAATGGAATCATCACTAAGGAAACTTACGACTATTTGAAATACCTAGAAAGGTGCTCAACGCCTTTCGGCATCAATGGAATCATCACACGAAGTCCACACCACAGTCGCCACCCTCGCTTATGTGCTCAACGCCTTTCGGCATCAATGGAATCATCACACAAAAACGCAAATGGGTGGATGTCAATTAAGACTGAGTGCTCAACGCCTTTCGGCATCAATGGAATCATCACGCGAATTATTAGTTAAAATGTTTGACGATTTAGGTAGTGCTCAACGCCTTTCGGCATCAATGGAATCATCACAACAAGTGTTGAACAACAAGGTCTTTTTTAATTAAGGTGCTCAACGCCTTTCGGCATCAATGGAATCATCACACCGCAAGCTGTTTGCGACAAACAAAGCGCGAGAGTGCTCAACGCCTTTCGGCATCAATGGAATCATCACTACAAGACCGACTGCGCCGTAAAGTGCGGATTTCGTGTGCTCAACGCCTTTCGGCATCAATGGAATCATCACCAAACCTTTCAGCATTTAATTTGAAAAAAGCCATAGGTGCTCAACGCCTTTCGGCATCAATGGAATCATCACTCGCTATGCCGTTTGATGTGGTTGTTGGGTTTGTGTGCTCAACGCCTTTCGGCATCAATGGAATCATCACACTATACTCAGTATTCTTGTGCGCAAGTTCTATTCTGTGCTCAACGCCTTTCGGCATCAATGGAATCATCACTTGTACTCCTTCTACTGAATCTCCTCTCCTTACTGGTGCTCAACGCCTTTCGGCATCAATGGAATCATCACTTCGATAACTGCGATTGTTAAAGATGATTCAATCAGTGCTCAACGCCTTTCGGCATCAATGGAATCATCACTTAAGAGTTTTCATGTTCTGCTCATGAACAAGCCTCGTGCTCAACGCCTTTCGGCATCAATGGAATCATCACGAGGTATCACGCAAACTGGCAGAAAATCTGTGCTACAGTGCTCAACGCCTTTCGGCATCAATGGAATCATCACCGGCGAGGCTCAAATCCTGCCGCTTCTCTCTTTTGAAAGTGCTCAACGCCTTTCGGCATCAATGGAATCATCACTTTAGCAGTCGCTTGATTGGATTATAGACCGTAGTCTTGTGCTCAACGCCTTTCGGCATCAATGGAATCATCACCCGCGAATAGCGAAATTATTTCACCCTTCTCGATTTCTCTGTGCTCAACGCCTTTCGGCATCAATGGAATCATCACCTTTAACACTTCCATCGGTCGAAGCCCTGTATTGAGGTGCTCAACGCCTTTCGGCATCAATGGAATCATCACTTAATGCCTTCGTTCGGAGTTCCGTTCCATCCGTACGTGCTCAACGCCTTTCGGCATCAATGGAATCATCACTCAAGAACGGCTTTTATCTTGCCGTCCATCTCAACGTGCTCAACGCCTTTCGGCATCAATGGAATCATCACACCAGACCCTGCTCTACCAGAACTTACCAGACCAGTGCTCAACGCCTTTCGGCATCAATGGAATCATCACACTCAACACGAAAACGGACAACAGTTCCCGCATCAAGTGCTCAACGCCTTTCGGCATCAATGGAATCATCACAATTCAGATGTTGCCCGCCACTCGCCGCGGCGAAGGTGCTCAACGCCTTTCGGCATCAATGGAATCATCACCCGCGAAAAAGAACCCGTGTTCCGGCTGAAGAAATGGTGCTCAACGCCTTTCGGCATCAATGGAATCATCACCGCCCATGGTATTCCCCGTGTCTGAACTTCCTCTTGTGCTCAACGCCTTTCGGCATCAATGGAATCATCACGATATAAGCCAATACTATGACCACGATTGTCCTGAAGTGCTCAACGCCTTTCGGCATCAATGGAATCATCACAATTGATGTAAACGAATCTGCACTCACGCTCAATAAGTGCTCAACGCCTTTCGGCATCAATGGAATCATCACGAAAAGCTTAACTCTCTGAACGATAGGAGCTTCAGGGTGCTCAACGCCTTTCGGCATCAATGGAATCATCACAAAACGTAGCTCTGCATATTGAGAACATTAACGAGTGCTCAACGCCTTTCGGCATCAATGGAATCATCACAATCAAACGCCGTCGCACGCGAATTTGATTCTTGGGTGCTCAACGCCTTTCGGCATCAATGGAATCATCACGATGACCAAGTACTTGACGGAGCGAATCTATTTATGTGCTCAACGCCTTTCGGCATCAATGGAATCATCACTTGATAGGGGCTTTTTTGGCTACTTGGCTTGATTAGTGCTCAACGCCTTTCGGCATCAATGGAATCATCACTATCAAAAGGGTTACGGCTTTCTTCGATAGCTCGAAGGGTGCTCAACGCCTTTCGGCATCAATGGAATCATCACTACGGAACGCACAGGGGCAAACTCTCTGCTTTTTGAAGAGTGCTCAACGCCTTTCGGCATCAATGGAATCATCACACAGCCACAGAGCTGGCACGAAGACGTGTGGACGGAGTGCTCAACGCCTTTCGGCATCAATGGAATCATCACTCGAAGCATCGGTTTCTTATTCGCGTGTCTGGGGCAACGTGCTCAACGCCTTTCGGCATCAATGGAATCATCACACAAACTCTTTGCCTATCTCAAAGCAAAGCTTTCTGTGCTCAACGCCTTTCGGCATCAATGGAATCATCACGAGGGCACGCTTTTCGCCCAACCGCAAAGAAAACATCAGTGCTCAACGCCTTTCGGCATCAATGGAATCATCACTATTCGCGCCCGGTCTTGTGCGCTTTGTTGTTCGATTTGTGCTCAACGCCTTTCGGCATCAATGGAATCATCACGAAAAACAACAAACTGAGGGTGGCGAAATGAACGAAGTGCTCAACGCCTTTCGGCATCAATGGAATCATCACGCTTTTCCGTTGCCTTGACACTCGCCTTCTTACTGTGCTCAACGCCTTTCGGCATCAATGGAATCATCACATTGAAATCCCGCTAGGTCCGACAACATTTGTTTTGTGCTCAACGCCTTTCGGCATCAATGGAATCATCACCAAGTCCGGCAGTGTACGGACCGCTCGACGGATTTGGTGCTCAACGCCTTTCGGCATCAATGGAATCATCACTGCAGACCGCCCGCGTAAAGCTTGCCGCCTAACGTGTGCTCAACGCCTTTCGGCATCAATGGAATCATCACTGTTTGCCTTTGTCGTTCCCGATTCTTGCGGGACGTTTCGTGCTCAACGCCTTTCGGCATCAATGGAATCATCACCAAAGCAGTTGAATATTGCAATCAACACGGCATGGGTGCTCAACGCCTTTCGGCATCAATGGAATCATCACATTGTCGTTGCCGCTCTTATCGCTTGGTTTGTCTTCTGTGCTCAACGCCTTTCGGCATCAATGGAATCATCACAATTCCCTGCGGCGAAAGATTGAACGCTATGCGGCTAGTGCTCAACGCCTTTCGGCATCAATGGAATCATCACTCTTGAATTCTTTCCTGAATGCTAGGATTTGCTAGGGTTTTATAGAGTGCTCAACGCCTTTCGGCATCAATGGAATCATCACCAACTACACGGCGCGAACATCTTTGCCACCGCATCGTGCTCAACGCCTTTCGGCATCAATGGAATCATCACTTGCCTGAACATTCCCTTCGAGTAAGTTTTCAATAAGTGCTCAACGCCTTTCGGCATCAATGGAATCATCACGTGCGATGAAATCTTTTGCTTCACTTACGGAAAAATGTGCTCAACGCCTTTCGGCATCAATGGAATCATCACCCGGCGAAATAAACCTTTTGTCTATTTTTACCTGGGTGCTCAACGCCTTTCGGCATCAATGGAATCATCACTTGTTTCGATTCTGTCTGAAAGCGTGTCGCGCTTTTGTGCTCAACGCCTTTCGGCATCAATGGAATCATCACGTCAATCGAAGCACAAAACGCGGAGACACGATTTTGCTCTAGTGCTCAACGCCTTTCGGCATCAATGGAATCATCACAGTGTAGTTTGCAAAAATGTTTTCGCAAATTCATGTGCTCAACGCCTTTCGGCATCAATGGAATCATCACATGCCAGCCGCTTCCAGCTCCTGTGCGAAAAGGTGTGCTCAACGCCTTTCGGCATCAATGGAATCATCACGATACCTGAACAAAAAGCAGGTGAGCATTTTGTTGTGCTCAACGCCTTTCGGCATCAATGGAATCATCACATTGAATTTCGTGATTGTGTAAGCGCACGCATATTGTGCTCAACGCCTTTCGGCATCAATGGAATCATCACCAGGGTCAATAAATTGAACTTGAATCGGAAGAACTTGTGCTCAACGCCTTTCGGCATCAATGGAATCATCACCAAGACCTCGCGCCGTAAAGTGTCGGCAATTTTAGCGTGCTCAACGCCTTTCGGCATCAATGGAATCATCACTTATCCTTTGGAATTGCTTTTGTATTGTTATGACTGTGCTCAACGCCTTTCGGCATCAATGGAATCATCACGATCTAAAATTCTTCGGCAGTTTCCGGGCGCGGAAGTGCTCAACGCCTTTCGGCATCAATGGAATCATCACGCGAGCATGAGAACGATGGAGATGCCGCCTGATGTGTGCTCAACGCCTTTCGGCATCAATGGAATCATCACAATCAAAGCTTGGTCGGAATGCGCGTCTTCCATATGTGCTCAACGCCTTTCGGCATCAATGGAATCATCACCGAGTGCGTAACCTCTCTTTGCCATAACTCTTTCTCGTGCTCAACGCCTTTCGGCATCAATGGAATCATCACACGCGCCTGAAGCTGAACGACTTACAGGCAGACCTTGTGCTCAACGCCTTTCGGCATCAATGGAATCATCACTAGACGCAAGTTCCATTTGCGTCACAGTTATCTCAAGGTGCTCAACGCCTTTCGGCATCAATGGAATCATCACTTTTGCCATGAAAAACGCACCTTTTTCTTCGTCGTTGTGCTCAACGCCTTTCGGCATCAATGGAATCATCACTTTTTCCATGCTTTTTTTCTCGGCAACCACGCCCGGTGCTCAACGCCTTTCGGCATCAATGGAATCATCACGCGCTCGCGCCCGCGCCTGTCGGCAGGGCGAACGCGTGCTCAACGCCTTTCGGCATCAATGGAATCATCACGTCAAAGAATATGGAACGCTTCGTTAATAGACTTTGAGTGCTCAACGCCTTTCGGCATCAATGGAATCATCACGTGCGTCCGCTCGCTTGGAAAAAATCTTGCCATGCGTGCTCAACGCCTTTCGGCATCAATGGAATCATCACGCCGTTTTGTTTTCATCGTGTGTTTGCAATAGTTTAGATAATAACTTGCGAGTACCTGCACTTGATTGTATTGAAAATTGTAGATTCCTCCTTTGAAGCAACTCTGTATTGCTATGTAGATTGTTGGAAAGCAAAGGCTTAACGATGACGCAAGTATCCTCGCTTGTACTAAAATCAAATAAGCCCTTTTTATAACTTTGGTTTACATTCATTAGTCTCTTACTTTTCATCAAACAGGCATATATGCTTGCGCGTCTTTCGCGGGTAAAATAAAAGCAACGCGAACTCATTAAAGCTCATTCGTTGCTTCAAACTATATCGAAGTTTCTGTCTTCTTCTTCCCAACTTTCCGGACGATTATGTGCTTTGACGCGCCGTTCGCAACCATCGCACAAACTCAAAATTAAAAGTTTGTCTTCGGTTGTCATCATCTTTTCCAACTCCCAACGCAGTTTCTCCATCTGTCGCATAGTTAAGCGACAACGAAATATAGAATACTGCAAACGCCGCCCGTAACCGTTTATCTTTTTATAAACGGAACGCCATCGGCGTGGCTCTGTTATATCGTAACAGATAACGTACCAATTTTTGTTTTCGCCACTCACATTTATCTCAAACGCATCCTTGCAAACAAACCACCTTCATTCATCCATTCTTTTTCTAAAAGTCTTACTTCCAACTCAATCAAGCGAGAATATGAAAGCGAGTAGCCAATAACAGGATGTTTCCATTGGTCTGATTTGCGCCGCTCGTAAATCTGTATGAATTTCTTCTTGCCTTCATCCGACAGCCAAACCTGTTGACCTGCAATAGCAAAGTCTCCGTCTTCATCCCACTGCTTTCTATTGATAGAAGCCAAGACAGGTATATCAACCATTGGCACTCTAAACAATTCCAATAAATCCAAGGCTAACGGATGAGCCTGTGAACGTGGTTGATGATAAAAACCCAGAGACGGGTCAAGACCAACTACTAAAATCGCGCTCATCACATCTTTGTGCAGCAACGCATAGCCGAACGAAAGCAGCGCATTGCATCTGTCTTTAGGTGGACGGCGATTGCGACCATCCGGCTTCATCAGTTCGCCAGCCTCTTCCACAATCAAATCAGGCAAGGCTTTGAAATAGTGCGCCGCTACGTTTCCTTCGTAACCACGCAAACTGTGTATGTTAGTTGCCCGATTCAAAGGCGAGAGAAGTTTGCGTATGCTGCTGATGCTATCTTTAACGGTTTCCGTAGCGCGTCCTTCATCCCGCGCGGCACGCAACAAAACACTCAACTGACTTCGCGCACGCGCCTCTGCAAGTTGTTTTGCAAGGCGCAAACAAAATGCTTCTTCTGTCAAAGCTTTGTATTGACGTATGCGACGTTGCACAGAACCCGCGCCGCTTGTCCATGACCCTATATATTTCCCGCCCGTCGTAACCCAATGAACTCCAATTTCTTGGTCGGCACAAAACCTCAATGCCTGCGTGGAGATTTGCGAGAAACCGTGCAGAACAACTTGCCCGACCTCTTGCGAAGGATGAAGACTTGAAGGTTGGTCTTTAGAAGAAATTTCCAAACGGTCACCCTTTTTTCCAACCCTCGCGCCCTGTGTCAGTACGTGCAACACGCGGCGACTGTCATAAACAGGAAAAAGCCTAACCGTCTCTTTCTTTACCTTTTTTTCGTCTTCAACAAACTCTGCAAGCCGCGCCTCTTCGGGCAAACAAACTGGAGCAAGCGAGCACTTCGCACAAAGCCTCTCATTCTCCGTAACAGGCGGACGCTCAACCGAGGATTGAAGTTGTCGGGCGCGTTCAATAGCAACACGCAACTCGGCACGCGCAGCATCATCAACAGCCACACGCACCATCACGTTATCGGCGTGATAACGCACACGACCTTCTTTGATTTCGCGCCCCGTGTGTTCCTCAACGATCACGGCGTAAGCAACGATTTGAAGCCTATCACTTCGCCAACACTCCGCCACACCATCGAACGAACGCGCACTTCTTCCTCTTTTATGTTCGTAAGGAATTATCTGCCCGTCACGTCTGCGAACACAGTCAACTTTCCCGGTCAACCCCCAAATCTCACTCTCAAGATTTAGAGTGAGCCATTCCTCCTCATCCTCTTCGCGCTCAATCTCCGCATGAAGCCTACGCCCCGCAAACACACGCGCATCAGCCACACGCATCTCTTCGACCTCTTCAAGATAGAAAAGCCTCTCGCAGTAAGCGAGTGCATGAAGTGACATAATGCGGAGTGGTTCAGACATAGTGATTTATTGTAGGTTTTGAAATCTTTGGATTTTAGTCCAAGCCTTGATTGGAATAGATTCCGTAGTTTCAAAATTAATGTTCGTAAATCTGAATTGTCCCCAAGTTGTTTTCGAGCCTACATGGTCAGTCCAAATCGGAAGAGATAATTCTCCCTCTTCATCGTTTAACAAAAGTTGTCCAAAGGATAGATTTGAAATTTCCAGTAACTTAACTTCATTAACAAGATGAGTACTCTCACCCAGGGAAAGTCCTCCGAAGCGATTTATCAAGGAGGGATTTGAGAGAGTTTCTTTGATTCTGCCAGCCAAACTAATTTGATTTTTCTCTGAATCACCCCGACGAATCCAAACAACTAATTGTAAATCGGTTAATAATTCTTGAAAATCAGGTCTGCGATTTTCACCTAACCCTAGTCCGCTATCTTTCTTTTTGACTCGCCACATAGTTCGTAGAACAACTGAGTAAGAAGGTTCGGAAACAAGAGCAATAGCAACTTCCGCACCTTCATAAATACGACGATTAACTTCGCCAATCATCGAAAGCAACATTCCATAAACAGTTGCTGGTGGTGGAACAGGAAAAGTTTCAAAATATTCTCTTGCTCTCGGCACACGAAAACTTGCTATAGGAACTGAAACGTAAAGTCCAACTGTTTCCATTGCTACTCTCCTGTAATACGTAAATCATTTTTGATTCGTTGTTTCAATTCTTCGGCAGTAGCTTTTACGCCTTCGTGCAAAAACGCTCCGTTCAATATTTCTTTATCAGAATCTGAAAGTGTTTGAACAATGTTGCCGCCAACGAAAAGTTCTTTTGGCGTTATGTCCCCACTCTTAACTTTTTCTAAAACGCTTGGAAATGAAAGATTAGTTTCCGAGTCCATATCAAAACCATAAAGGAAACGCGGAGCAAAATCGTCCGTCCATCGAAATACAACAGACTCAGGCGCAAAGTCATACAGAAAGCGGCTGTGATTTCCCGCTACTTCTGCCAAATTAACAACAGCATCAACTACATCCAACACTCTTTTTTGTTCACGCAAAGATTCTGGAGTTATTGCAATCCCGTATTGATAGCGCGTGGCGTGAACTTCCGTTCCGTAAAGGCTCGTGTTTGATTTTGTGCCGCTTTTGGCATTGAAAGTAATATCTCCGGCAAAAGGTAATAGTGAAATTGCCCGTGTAACTTCTAACGCGCCGCGACGTTTATCAGTTGTGCCTTGCGACATTATTTTTAGTTTGTCAGCTATTATTTTCGATTGCTCTTTCAAAGACTTTCCATGTTCGTCTTTTTTTTCCTCATTAGAAAGTTTTTTCAGCTCGGCATCAATTTTTTTCTTGTCTTCTTTCAAGGTTTCTAACAAATCATTTCCGTCCGTACTGGCAGCTTCGGCAAGCATAAAACCCATCACATCGTCATCAATAAATGTTGGTAAATTTCTTACCTCATCATCATTACTTGTCCAAGGCTTCCAAGTTTGGTCTTGCCAATCGTGGTCTTCTGTTAATTTATTCCAGCGACGATTAACTGCATCATAACCGCTTCTTTCTTGCCAAAAGTAACGAAAAGCCCAACGAATTGCTTCAGCAGAAACAGTTGTGTGAACTTCGTTCTTCCATAAGATTTTTTGCAAAGTTGTTATATTTCCTTCATTTTCGCCGCGATTATTAGCGGCTGTGCCGTAAGGTGTTACAATCAATCCAAATAAATGTTTGCTCATTAATCACTTTCTCCTTCCGAAATCGCTTTATTGTTAAATACTTCCTTTTCTTCTTCGTTCTGTGGTTGATAGCTGACTAAAGCCAGCAATGCTAAATCTTTTGCTTTGCGCCAATTCTTTTCGCTAAAGAGTGGCAAAACCTGCATTAAACCGTCGCCTTGTAAAAGTTCATTTGCGCCTCCACGCGACCAAAAATCAACAACGGTTTCGCGCAAAGTTTCAGCGTTTTTGCAACGTGCATAAGACGTTCTCAATTTTTCCATCTCCTTTCTAACGAGACTTTGAAAACTAGCATTTTCACTTCTTGCGCGTTCGCCTAACTTGCCTAATCTACGTCGCCAACTTTCATGACAGACTTTTATAAAAAGGCTTTCATTCTCATTCTCATAAATTGCTTTTTCAACCATTTCTCCAATTTCCTTTCTTTCGTAATAAAGTTGTTCACGAGTTTCTTTATTTGCTAAGAACTCTGCGGTGTTGTGATACCAAGACTTATTGTTGGCAATGTTGTCTGCAATCATTTCGCGTGTACAGAAAGTTGTCACAAAAAAACGCTTTGGCTCTTTCAGTTCACCTTTTCGGTCACGTTTTTCTTGAATTTGTTGCCATTTATTTTTGAAAATTGTGTTTGCTAATAAGTAATTTTCAAAACCGTTTAATTTGCCTGAAATAACTGTGCGCGTTGATGTGCGAGATTTCTGTTTTTCGTTCCAACTGACAATACCGAAAGTATTAACCCGACATAGAAAATTATTCCTTAACTGTTTAGCAAAATCATTACTTGTTGAGTTTGTTTCAAGTGCTACTAACATTCGTAAAGCAGCATCAGTCGAACTGCTTGCTGTTAAATCAATGACGCCTTGTGAAACAATAATTTTACGTACTTCAAAGTAAGTTTGTAGATTTTTGATTTCAGGAATAAGTAAAGCTAAACGTGCCTTTCGACCTTTGGTTTTTGAACGAATCAAATAATAAATCACGCCAACAGGAGCAAAAAGTAAAGGCAATGCAAGATAAATAGGCTCACTATGACTGCTAACACTATGAGCGTTATGACGTTTGCTTGCTCCGGGAAAAAGCCAACCTGAAACCTCGACTTCCCTTATAAAAGTATTGTTATTATCAAACCAGCTATCGCCAATTTTTTGGTGTACAAATTCACTAATTGGTTCAAAATCTTTTATCCAAATCTTTTTCTCATCAATCTCATAACTTAAATTTTTCTTACCTTTTTTTTGGCGATGCTTGCCATATTGCAAAAAACTATTTAGTAGAGAATCATAAAGTAAATGTCGTTGTTCAAAACTCATCTCCCTTTCAGGTTCAAGCCCCGACAAACGAATGAAGCCATCTTTATCAATCCAAAAGGATTTCTCAATAAGTGTTTCAAAAGCTATTTTTGGTGTTTTGTCTGTCCATGTTAACTTTATTTCGGTTGCATCAAGTTGCCATTCTAAGCCTTCAATTTCTTCTTCTCTTTCGGAAAAAGATTTTAGAGTTAAGTAAAGTCCCGCTAATCCTGCTTTGTGCAAACTTGTCATTCCTGCTTCGTTAAGTTTGAGAATCATTTCTAAAGCCATCGCGCACCTCGCTCTTTGTCGTAATCAATTGTATTTGGCGCAGCAATTAGATTTCCTTTCAACTCACGCCAATTTTCCATTTGTTTGTTATAGTTCATTGGTATAGCCTTATTGATAATTGCCTTGTAGCTTTGCTCACATTTCTCTTTGTCTTCGGGTAGAATTATTGAAACTGACACATTTGGTTCGCGCACCGATTCAGGCTCGGCAAACCAACCCGAATCAAGCCAGTTACATTTGAGATTCAATCTTTCCTCATCTTTGATCGGTAACCTCTGAAAATAATCAGCTAAATCGGCTTGGCTCAATGGACGATCTAGTTTGATAAGGTCTTCTATCCAAGATTCACCTAACACAATGTCAGCTTGCTCGTATGGCTTTGTTTGGTCTTTATCAAGCATCAGGAAATATGCTGTTCGCGGCTTTCCGCGATTGTCTAAATTGATACGTCGATTTAATCTGCCAAGTCTTTGAATCATTGATGGCACAGGAGCAACTTCGCTTATCAAAATGTCTGCATCTAAATCCAGAGACATTTCCGCGACCTGTGTAGTAACTGCGATAATTGCCATGTCGTTTTTTGGTTCAAACCCGTCAATAACTTGCCGATGTCTTTCTTTGCGGTCTTCGTATTTGAAACAACTATGATAAGTTTGCACAGGCAATAGCTTTTTTTGTAGCTCCTCATATACAGCTTGTGTTCTTTTTACCGTGTTACAAATCCACAAAATTTTTAGTTTTTCATTTTTTGTTCTTTCCGCAATATCGTAAGCTTCTTCAACAGTTGCCAATTTCTCAAATTGATAACGTGGTAATTCTTCAAGTTTTTTTGGAGTTTGAACTGACTTAATGTCTTCAATGTGTTTAAGCAAAAAATCTTTACGTGATTTTGGTAATGAAGCGGTCATCAATAAAAAGTGTGCATTTGGCAAGGCTTTGATAAGCGCAATAACTGCTGTAAACATTCGGTTGTCATAAGCGTGTAGCTCGTCAAAGACAAAAGAGGCGGTGAGAATTGCTGGCGAATTATACAAACCGCGCCGATTGTTTCGCACTAACGCCAAAACTGTATCGGCTGTACAAATAACCACTTGCGGAAACCAGGCGTTGAGCGAGTTTATTCTTAATTTATTATCTTTCTCTTCATCTTCTTTAGATTCTCCATCGCCTTTGACAATTGCAACCTTGTCAAAATCTACTTTTGAACGAGAATGAATAAGTTCTGCTTCAACATCATTTTCTGCAACATAACCACGAAAGCCTTCGGTTGCCGTTCCGGTTGTCGGATAGCAAAAAAACAATTTCTTTCCTATTGCATGATTTTCTGCCCAAGCGTAAGCCGCAACTGTTTTACCTGTTCCGCAACCAGCTTCTACTAAAGTTACTTTGGCACTTGAATCAGCAACGGCTTTCTGAAAATCACGTAATTCTTTTCCAGCAAGTCTTACCTCTACAACTTCACGCATCTGTTTTTTTGTCAGAAATTGGCTTTCCGCCAAATTAGCTTTAACCCATTTACTAGGTGAGGTTTTATTTTCTAATTTGTTTGCTTCTTCGGAAACAGCACTACCCGCAACATCCGCCGCTGTTGTTAAGGCTTTCAACACTGCGGTAAACCGCCACCAATCAAGATTGCGCTTGAGATTTTCCTTGAATCTATTACTCGAAAATTTGAAAGGAATATATTTATCCTGTAAAGAGTTCGCTTTATCTTTGATTAAATCTAGACAAATTTCTTTGGTAACTTTTTCATGAAATAAAGGTTTCAGATTTTCGTGAGTCAAAAGCGTTCGGACGGTTTGACCACAAGCATTGCCAGCAATAGCTCTTGAGGCTTTTTCCCAAGCTTCATCAAGTTTAAGATGATGACCACCAACCGCTGCAATTACACACTCTAAAAGTTCTATGGAATCATCAAATTTATTGTTGTCGCTTAACTTGTCTAACGCCCAAAGTCTTATTTCACTACCTTCTTCAATTAATAACAGAGCACTTAAAAGTTCATGTCTAAGTGGTTGAGGACTTCGCGAACCCCTTACCATTTTTTGAAAACCTTCATTGGCTTTGCCAATGTCATGGCACAAACAGGCAATAGGCAAAGCTCGTTGTAATCTTGAATTCCATATCTCATTGTCTAAGTCTGTTTGTTGCAAAACTTTTTTGCCAACGGTTTCAAAAATTGCTTTTCCGGCATCCTCAACTAAACGCAAATGCACCAATAAACGTGCATAGGATGGAACAGACTCATTTGTGTTGAGTTCATCACAACTTTTTGCCAATAAAACATCAAGCTTCATTTTTTGCTCCACTATCCAAAGTTTTGGAAATCGGATTGAAGATTCCGCAGCCCATTGTGCGGCGTCCGCCTATGCCTATGGTTTGGAGTTTTATTGAATCTTCGTCGTTAAGCCCGTGTGCGACCAGCGAAAAGCCTACGACCTTTTTGTCGTGGATTGTGACGATGCGGCGCGTGCGTGTGCGTCCGTTGCGCGGGAGTTCAAGCGTGGCGTTGATGTTTATTTGTGCGAGTTTGCGCGTGGCGGCTTCTAAAAATGTGTCGGGTTCTGTGTGGTTCTTTATGGTTACAACGCGGGCGTAAACGGATGAAGCGGGTGTAAGCGGGCGGGCGAAAGGAATACCTAAACACAAAATGTGCCCTTCAATATCGAGACGTTTGCCCGCGAGCGGCAAAACTGACGCAAACTTGTCTGCGGGGATTCGCAGATGAAGCATTGCTCCTTTGCGCGGCAAGGCTATTATTCCTTTGTCCCACGGGATGCCGCTAATCATCTCAACGGCAAGCCATGATGCGCCGTGCAGGTTTGGCAGTGCTTTGGTAACACACGCATAGAGCGCGTAGGCGTGGTCTGCCGGAAGTTTGTTACCTTGTAATGGAAAAGTGATGTTGATGTATGGTTCACTAATTTCTAAAGTTGATTGATTTTTTCCATTTGTATCGCTCATATTAACTCCTAATAAAAATGGTGCGGTTAAACCGGAAAATTTTGCGCCAAAGTTTTTTCTAATTTTTCACGAACAATTTTTCTAAGTGCGGCGGGTTGTTCCACGCGAAAATGTCCCGCGTATGCTAGGCAGAAACGCGCAACTGCATCTAATCCGTCGCGTCCGACATGAAAAGAAAGTCTCAAACTTCCATCAGGTAATTCTTCCCTTTGTTCGTTCGGGTGAAATGTGTTGCGTTCGCGTATCCAACGCGCTTGATATGAATCAAAAACAATGCTGACTTTTGTTTGTCGTCCACCGCGCGTCATAAAGAAACCGCGTTTCAGATGTTCGTTAGCATCCCAACTTTCAGGTAAGTCAAAGTATCTGTTCGTAAGATGGAGTTGTTTGATTCTTCCTACATGAAAATCACGAACTTCTTTTCGCAGATGGTCAAAAGCAATTGCGTACCAATCTCCTGCGAAATTGTGAAGACACAAAATATCCAAATCACGATTTGTATGTTCGTTTCTATGTTGTGAGTAGTAGTTGACATTAACAGTCCGACGTTCAGCCGCAGCAGACGCGAGTTCTTTGAGTTTGTCGGGTTTAACTTCTACGAACGCAGTGGTTTCAAACGAAAGAGATTCGCCTAAATGGTTGAGGTTTATCATCACTTCATCGGGCAAATATGTTGCAAGTTTTGCAACAGCGGATTTCAATATCTTGGCTTCGGGCGTTCGTCCCAACACTCGCAACATATATTCTGCGGAAAAGAACGCCAACAATTCACCTTCAGTCATTTTCAGGTATGGCGACCAAGCAGGATCAAGATAACGCCAACCGTTCTGTTTCTTATCAAAATGGAGTGGTGCTTTATGTTGGTCACGTAGAGCGTTTATGTCACGTTTTACGGTTTTCTCGCTTCGCTCTAAAAGGTGAGCTAGTTGTTTTGTGGATGGATGTTTGCCCGAACTAATCTCTTTATGGATAAGCATAACGCGCTCAAATGCACGAATATGAACCCTAGTATCATTTATTCTATTAACAGATGTGGTCATGCGTTTGTCACCTTAACAGATGAAGGGGTACAACCAATGTCCCTTACAACTGACTTTGTAAAAAAAATAAATTAAGACAGTTCCACCAACTTAGTTTACAAGTTACAACTAAGCCAATAGCTTCACAGACGAGACTTTTGAAATAGAATTAGCCGCAGGATTGAGATATGACTCGTCTGAATCTGAATTCTAATTTGATAGGGATTCTAGCATGAGATTGTTATCGTAGAGAATACTTTGACTGTTTTTACCATTTAAGACTTGGGGAAATGAAAAGAAAATATATCACGCGGCTTTTACCTCACTAAATGCCATAACCGACTCTAATACTTTGATGCGTTCTTCCATCTCAAGCTGCTCTTTGGTTTTCAAAGATAGCTCAATGATTTTTGTTGCCGCTGAAACGCGGCTTGATGAAGGTGATTTCTTATCAAGCATAATCTGTCTCAGCACTTGGACGGCTTCTAGTGTTCAGTCAAGTTTCAATTGACGGACGAGGTCAGAACCGCCTGCGCCTACGGGCGGTTTTCTTCTTTGCCGCGCTTAACCCGCCCGTAGGCGCAGGCGGTTCTGACCCGTCATCACAA
>Ga0187894_10003331_pt1 | contig 18114 bp, 19 predicted proteins | sample GBC1701081metaG_FD_136650 | JGI IMG/M metagenome (GOLD analysis project Ga0187894, IMG submission 136650) | White microbial mat communities from a lava cave in the Kipuka Kanohina Cave System on the Island of Hawaii, USA - GBC170108-1 metaG ...
CGGACAGCCCGCAGATGGAGAAGGAGTACTTCACCGAGTACCGGCTGGTGCGCTCGGCCCTGTTCCAGCTCGACACCATGGAGGTGCTGGTCTCGATCCTGGCGTCGGGTGCCTGCGAGCGCTACCCTGACTTCAAGTTCGTGCTGGGCGAGTCGGGCGTGACGTGGCTGCCCTATGTGTTTGACCGCCTCGACACCGAGTACGAGGATCGCGCGAAGAGCCTGGGTTTCAAGATGAAGCCCAGCGATTACTTTCGCCGCCAGGGTTTCGTGACCTACCAGCAGGATCAGTACCTCGAGCCGATCGTGCCGCTGATCGGCGAGGACACCATCATCTGGGGCGCCGACTACCCGCACCCGGACTGCCTGTGGCCGGAGTCCCGCAAGATCCTCGACGAGAACCTCGCCAACTTCTCTCCTGCCGTCCGCCGTAAGATCACCCAGGAGAACGTGCAGCGGCTGTACGGCTTGAACTGAGACCTGTCATCCCGCCGCTGCGCTCGGGATGACGTGCGATCCTTGTGCCGCTGTGCTTAATTGGCCCCGTGCGCACAGGACAACACGATAGGCTCCAAATACTGCGCGCCGGCGGCAAGACGGCGCTGGCGATGGCATTGGCGCGGTTGGAACGCCAGCCCGACGCCGATGACGTGCGCCAGCAGTTGGACGCGGCCTACGCCGCACCGCGCGCCCACGTGGTCGGAATCACCGGCCCGCCGGGTGTTGGCAAGTCGACGCTGCTGTCGGCCTTGATCCAGGAGTGGCGGTCGGTGGGGCGCAGCGTTGGGGTCATCGCGATCGATCCGTCGTCGCGGCGCACCGGCGGCGCGCTGCTGGGTGATCGGGCGCGCCTGGTCACCGACCCGGCCGACGAGGGCATCTTCGTGCGCTCGATGGCGGCGCGCGATCGGCTGGGCGGACTGGCTGAGCTGACCCTGGGCGCCATGGTGATCATGCGCGCGCTCTACGATCTGGTCGTGATCGAGACGGTCGGCGTCGGCCAGTCGGAGACGGATGTCGCCGGCGTTGCCGACACGGTACTGTTCTGCGTGCAGCCCGGCTCGGGCGATTCGCTGCAGTTCATGAAGGCGGGCATCGTCGAGATTCCCCACATCGTCGCCGTCACCAAGGCCGATCTCGGCACCTTGGCCGAGCGCGCCCGCGCCGACGTCGCCGGTGCGCTGAGCCTGGGCGAGACCGGCGGCGATGGCTGGTCGCCGCGCGTGCTGGCGGTCTCCTCGCAGCAGCGCGCCGGCATCGCCGCGCTCAGCGACGCGCTTGCCGCCCACGCCGCGCACCTGGCCGACGCCGATCGGCTGGCGCGCTCGCGGCATGCACAGGCGCAGCTGTGGGTCGAGGAAGCGATCCGCGAACGCTTCGGCCGCGAGGGCCTGCGGCGTGCCGGCGACCTCGCGCTCGTGCCCGGCAGCTCGCCGTTCGCCCGCATCGCCCGGCTGGCAGCACGCCTGGCGGTGCGCTAGCCAACAAAGAGGAGTCCGCCATGTCGCATCCTACCGACGAGACCTGCATCTTCTGCAAGATCGTTGCCGGCACCATTCCGTGCTTCAAGCTGCACGATGATGCCGCGACGATCGCCTTCATGGACATCAACCCCGCCAACGAAGGCCATGCGCTCGCCGTTGCCAAGGGGCACTGGCCCACGGTGCATGACATCCCGGCCGATGCGATCGGCGCGGTCGCGGCGACGGCCAAGCGCGTGGCGACGGCGGTGAACAAGACGCTGACGCCCGACGGCATCAACCTGATCCAGGCCAACGGCGCCGGCGCGGCGCAGAGCGTGCCGCACTTCCACGTCCACATCCTGCCGCGCTGGAAGGACGACGGACTGCACGTCAACTGGCATCCCAAGCCCGGCGACATGGTCGCCATCAAGGCTGTCTACGAGCGCATCCTGAAGAACATGTGAGCTTGCAAAAAGCCTGTGACCTGAATGCCTGGCTCTGTAGAATCCTTGATGGTCCGTTATGTCGTTCATTCGACGTCGAGCAACTTTTTCGTAGATCGCATAGCTGCCGGAGATCGCAGTTTCATGACGCCGTATCGGCGGCCTTGAGCGCTTCGACGCGGCGGCTGATCTCGTCGAAGTCCGTCAGGCCGACCGGATTGTCGTGACGTGGACTGAACAGGCGAGCATAGGCGAAGCGCTCGCGACTGACCTGCTCCAGCCGCGTCAGTTCGGCCAGCGGCTCGGCATGATCGTCGACGCGGAAGTCGAGGTCGGAATATTCCTCGGTCGAGTAGATCTTCAGCGCTGCCGACTGCTTGCCACGCTTGTCGCCGCCGACCGCTTCGCCGGCACGCAGCGCCGCGATCAGCCGGCGCGGCAAGGGCAGCGATGCATTCGCCGCGAAGGCCTTCGCTGTTTCTTCGATCACCTGCGGCCCGGCCAGCATGTTGCCTGCCACCGAGAATCCGTCGCCGATCAGGTGGCCGCACCACGGCACGCACCGGGCACCCGTATGGGCCGCGCTGCGGCCCTGGGCGTCGCGAACATGAAGCTGACGGTGATCGCGCCCGGCATCGGCCTCGGTCAGCAGGCGCACGACGTCGGGTGCGGGCACACCGGCGCGCAGCAGGCGCAGGCCGCGCGTGCCGTAGAGCGCATTGGTGTTGGCCTGTGTGGCGATGGCCCCGACGCCGCTCGCGATATGCGGCACGCGGGCGCCGACGGCGAAGGCCCGGGTGGCGACACAGATGCCGAACGCGCCCGTGGCAGGATCATGTGCGACGATGGACCAGGTCATGACATTTGCCCCTCAGAGCCAAAAAAGCGCTTGAGTCGCGCGGCGGAAACGCTCACCAAGGGTGCTCCATGGTCGCGTCGCCCGAACGCAAGCTGACAACCATCCTATCCGCCGACGTCGCCGGCTACAGCCGGATGATGAGCGCGGACGAGGCTGGCACGTTTGCCGTGCTGAAAGCCTATCGCGAGGTCATGACCAAGCTGATCGCGGACAATCGCGGCCGTGTCGTCAGCACGGCCGGCGACGGCCTGTTGGCCGAGTTCGCCAGTGTCGTGCAGGCCGTGGAATGCGCCGTCCAGAGCCAACGCGAGCTGGCCGAACGCAATGCCGCCTTGCCCGATGAGCGGCAGATGCGGTTTCGCATCGGCATCAACCTCGGCGACGTGCTGGTGGAGGGCAGCGACCTCTACGGCGATGGCGTGAATGTCGCGGCGCGCCTGCAGGGCATGGCCGAACCCGGCGGCATCCTGATCTCCGGCACCGTGTTCGATCAGGTCAAGGACAAGCTGTCGCTGGGTTTCGATTACCTTGGCCCGCAATCAGTCAAGAACATCTCTGCCCAAGTGCCGACCTATCGCGTGTTGCTGCAGCCCGGCGCGGCGCCACCCCCCGAGTATCGCGAGGCGGTGGAGCCGGGCAACGATCGACGTACGCCTCGTCGAGACGACCCCTGGCGCCGTCTCTATATCGATGCAGCGCGGACCGGCGCGATCATCGTTCTGCTGGTAGGGATCAACCTGCTGTCCAACAGCGCCCGGCTGTGGTTCCAGTGGCCGGCGCTGGGCCTGCTCTTCCTGTTCGCCCTGCGCGCGATCCACATCTTTCGCCGGTAGATTTACGCCGCCGGTTCCGGTCGTTTCAGCCAGCCGGGAAAGAGCGGCTTCAGCCGCGTATCGCCGGCCTTCAGCGTGCCGCCGCCGGCCGCAACCTTGTCGACCGCTTCCAGCCGCAGCAGCGCCAAAGCGCGTCCGGGTACACCCGAGCGCATTTCCCCGGCCTCCTGGTCGTCCAGCGTCACCAGCGTGCCCGCGGCCGGCAGGGGTCCTTCGACGGCGACCGGCAACAGCCGCTTCCTGACCAGCGCGCGGTACTTGGTGCGTGCGGTCAACTCCTGGCCCATGTAGCAGCCCTTGTTCCAGTCGACGCCGTTGAGCTCGTCGAACCCGTTCTCCAGCAACAGGGCCTTGTCCACCGGCAGGTCGCGGCTGCCGTCAGGAACGCCCAGGGACAGGCGCAGCGCCTCATAGGCGTCAAACGGCGCCGGGGTAAAGCCGCCCGCCGCCAGCAACGCCGCGGCATGGCCGTCGGGCGCCATGACCCGCACGCCCAGGTCAGGCAACCGAGGATCGACATAGGCGATGGCGTCGTCGATGGCCTTGGCGGCGCCGGCCGTGGCCGGCAGGCCCAACGCAGCGGCAGCACCCGGCCCGTAGGCAACGACGATCTCCATTCCGTCGCCTGGGTTCTGCAGGGCGACTTTGGAGCGCAGCTTGTAGATGCCGAGCTTCCTCATCAGGTCGGTCGCGCGGTCGCGCTCGACGTCCAGCAACAACGTCTCGTCCGCGCCGGCGACGAACATATCCCACTGGAACCGCCCCTGGGGCGTCAGCAGCGCCGCATAGATGGCCTGCGTCGGCGCGACGCGGGTGACGTCGTTGGAGATCAGACCCTGCAGGAAGCTGACCCGGTCCTCGCCTGCGATGCGTAGCGCACCCCGGTGGACGACAGTGGAAAACCTCAACTCGCTCATGGTTGTTCGTGCCTTGATCGCGGCCACTATATCTCGAAGTGGGGAAAGGTGGCACCTCCCGCAAGGGGTGGTCACGAGTCCGGTGCACGCGCTACAAGGCCGGGGCAGGGAGATGCGGATGGCGGCTGAAACCTACGACCTTATTGTGCGCGGCGGGCAGGCCTGGACGACGGCCGGACTGGTGCCTGTCGATATCGGTGTGCGCGGCGGCAAATTCGCCGCCTTGGGCGACCTGCCACGGGCGGCGGCCGGCACCGTCGTGGACGCCACCGGGCTGACGGTTCTGCCCGGCGTGATCGATAGCCAGGTGCATTTCCGCGAGCCCGGCCTGGAGCACAAGGAAGACCTCGAGAGCGGCACGCGCGGCGCGGTGCTGGGCGGCGTCACCGCCGTCTTCGAGATGCCCAACACCAAGCCGAGCACGCTCAATGCCGACGATCTGGCAGCCAAGCTGAACCTGGCGCGTGGTCGTGCCTGGTGCGATCACGCCTTCTACATGGGCGGCTCGGCCGAGAACGTCGAGCACCTGCCGGTGCTCGAGCGGCTGCCGGGCTGCTGCGGCGTCAAGGTGTTCATGGGCGCTTCGACCGGCACCTTGCTGGTGCCCGACGATGCCACGCTCGACCGTATCCTGGCGCACGGGGCGCGCCGTATGGCGGTGCATTGCGAAGACGAAGAGCGGATGAACGCGCGCAAGGCGCTGGCGCAGGCACCCGGCGCCACGCCGCATCTGCACCCCGTCGTGCGCGATGTCGAGTCGGCGCTGCTGGCCACCCAGCGCCTGATCCGCCTGGCGCGCAAGCACGGCCGGCGCGTACACGTGCTGCACGTGACGACGGAGGAGGAGATGCTCTTCCTGCGCGATCACAAGGACGTCGCCACGGTCGAGGCGACGCCGCAGCATCTCACGCTGGCGGCACCGGACTGCTATGACCGGCTGGGTACGTTCGCCCAGATGAATCCGCCGATCCGTGAGACACGCCATCGCGAGGGCCTGTGGCGCGCCGTGCGCGACGGCACGGTCGACGTGATCGGCTCCGATCACGCACCGCACACGCGCGAGGAGAAGTCGAAGCCCTATCCCGAGTCGCCCTCGGGCATGCCCGGCGTACAGACCCTGCTGCCGTTGCTGCTCGATCACATGAATGCCGGCCGCCTGTCGCTGGCGCGGCTGGTCGACCTGACTTCGGCTGGCGCGGCACGCATTTTCGGCCTCGCCGCCAAGGGCCGCATCGCGCTGGGCTACGACGCCGATCTCACGCTGGTTGATCTCGCGGCGCGGCGCGAGATCACCGAATCGTGGATGGCCACCAAATCGGGTTGGACGCCGTTTGCCGGCACGACGGTGACGGGCTGGCCGGTGGCCACGATCATCCGCGGCAACGTGGTGATGCGCGATGACGCGTTGCTGGGCACGCCCATCGGCACGCCGATCCGCTTCGTCGATACGCTCAGCAAGGAAGGATAAGCCGTATGGGTACGTTTCGCGCGCTGCTGTCGGAGCAGGGAGCCGATCGCAAGGTCACGAGCGCGGTTCAGGAACTCGACGACAGCCGGCTGCCGGCCGGCGACGTCACCGTGAAGGTCGACTACTCGACCCTGAACTACAAGGACGGCCTGGTCCTGACCACCGGCGGCGGACTGGTGAAGACCTGGCCGCATGTCGGCGGCATCGATCTGGCGGGCACTGTCGAAGCATCTGACAATCCCAGCTTCAAGGCCGGCGACAAGGTCGTGCTCAACGGCTATCGCGTCGGCGAACTGCACTGGGGCGGCTATGCCACCCGCGCCCGCGTCAAGGGCGACTGGCTGGTGAAGCTGCCGGACGCGATCTCGACCAAGCGCGCGGCGGCGATCGGCACGGCAGGCTACACCGCGATGCTGTGCGTGCTGGCGCTGGCCAAACACGGCGTGACACCGGCGCGCGGCGAAGTGCTGGTCACCGGCGCCGCCGGTGGTGTCGGCAGCGTCGCCGTCGCGATCCTGGCCAAGCTCGGCTACGCCGTCGTGGCGGCCACCGGCCGGCCGCAAGAGGCCGACTATCTGAAGGGCCTGGGTGCTGCCACGATCATCGAGCGCAAGGAGATTACCGAGGCGGCCGATCGGCCGCTGCTGGGTGAGCGCTTTGCCGGCGTCGTCGATACCGTGTCGGGCGTGATGTTCGCGCGGGCGCTGGCGATGGTGAAGTATGGCGGCACAGCTGCCGTGTGTGGCCTGGCAGGCGGTGCGGCGTTCCCCGGTAGTATCGTTCCCTTCATCCTGCGCGGCATCACGGTGTGCGGTATCGACTCGGTGATGCTGCCCATGGCACCGCGGCTCGAAGCCTGGACTCGGCTGGCGACGGACCTGCCGCTGGACAAGCTCGACGCCATGGTGGTCGACAAGAAACTCGACGACTTGCCGTCGCTCGCGAAGGCCATCCTCGGCGGCCAGGTGCGTGGCCGCGTTGTCGTCGACGTCAACGCCTAGGCCGTCATGGCCGCACGCCTGCCGCCGCTGGGTGCCGTCGAGGCCTTCGCGGTGGCGGCACGCACGCTGAGCTTCACCGAGGCAGCGCGTGAGCTCAATCTCACGACATCGGCCGTCAGCCGCCGCGTCGCGGCGCTGGAAGCTGGCCTCGATGTCCGCTTGTTCCATCGCCTCAACCGCGCCCTGCGGCTGACCGCCGCCGGCGAGAAGTATCTGGCGGCGATTGGGCCGGCGATCGAGGCCCTGCGGGCAGCGAGCGCGGCGATACGGCCTTCGGCACGCGGTGCCCGCCTGACGCTGTGCGTGGTGCCGTCCTTCGCAACCCTCTGGTTGCTGCCGCGCCTGGCCGGCTTCACCGCATCGCATCCGCAGATCGATCTGCGTGTCGCCACGGCACCGGGTGCGCCCGACGCCGGGCGCGGTGATATCGACCTCGCGGTAGCCATCGGCACCGGTGACTGGCCCGGCTGGTCGGCCGAAAAGCTGCTGCCCATGCGCTGCCGGCCGATCTGCGCGCCCAAGCTGTTGCGCGGGCCACGCGGACTGAGGACGCCGGCCGACTTGCGGCATCACGCCCTGCTCGGCGTCTCGCGGCCGCGCGGCTTCTGGCGCCGCTGGTGTGCGGAGGCCAAGGTGCCGCCATTCCGGCCAGCGCGCACGCTGCGTTTTGACGGCCTGCATCTGCTGTACGAGGCCGCTGCCGGCGGCTTGGGCGTTGCCATGGCGTTCGACGATCTCGCGCAGCCCTATCTCGACGATGGCCGTCTGATCGAGCCGTTCGATATCAGCTTTGCCCCGAGCGAAAGCTGGTGGCTGCTGTATCGCGCCCGCGACGCGCGCTCACGGAGCATCCGCGCCGTCCGTCGCTGGCTCACGACCGAGGCATCGCGGCCCTAGGCGAAGCGGCGTTCGGTTGCGCGGGATGCAAGCGACGTTGTTGTCGCTGCGATTGCCCGCTCGTCCGGTCCGCGCGACGGTGCTGCCCATGGTCGAAGGAGCAGGGAGCATGAGCGACGGCACTTTCGCGGCACCGGACCCGGGCTTTCGCGAGCGCGCCGCACAGTTCGCGCAAGCGATGCCGATCTTCGGCCACCTTGGTCTGCGCATCCTGCGGCTCGAGCCTGGCACGTGCCATCTTGAACTGCCGCGGCGCGTCGAGTTCACGCAGATCCAGGGCTATTTCATGGCCGGCATCGTGGGCATGGTCGGTGACATCGCCGGCAACATGGCTGGCGGCACGCTGCTGGCGAACGGCTGGACGCTGGCCTCGCTGGACTACACGGTGAAGCTCCTGGCACCGGCGCGCGGCGAGGCACTGGTGGCGGAAGGACGCACTGTGCGCCCCGGACGTACGGTCACGGTCAACGCCGCCGACATCTACGCCGTCGATGGTGGTCAGCGTACGCTCTGCGCCAGCATGCTGATGACGGCCATGAACCTGCCGCTCGGAGGGCGCTCATGAAGGCGATACCCGACGGGTTCCGGCCGTTCTCCTATTCCAGCGCCTTCCTCGACGCTGTGGGACCGCTGTACGAGGGTAAGGCTGCAGACGGGACACTCGTTCTTGGGCTGCGCATCGAAGAGCGTCACTGCAATCGCCGCGGCTTCGCTCATGGCGGCTTGCTGGTGACGTTGGCCGATCTGGTTCTGGGGTACTCGCTGATCAGCGCCTCAGGTCGCCGCGGCGGCCTGACTGTCAATCTTACGACCGACTTCGCCGGCTCGGTACAAATGGGACAGTGGGTGGAAGCGCGTGCCGACATCCAGAAGGCGACGGGTGCTCTGGCCTTCGCCAACTGCTACCTCACGGTCGACGGCAAGCGCATCGTGCGCGCCAGCGCCATCTTCAAGACACCGCCGGAGGCGGGTGCTAGCGCGTCGCGCGCCGCAGCCGATCCAGCGCCGTCGGCGGTGCGTGACGGTTGATCACTTCGCGGATGGCAAAGCTTGAATGGATGCGCGCCACGCGCGGCAGGGTCGAGAGCTGGCCCTTGTGGATGTGCTCGAAATCCTCGATGTCGCGCGCCAGCACGGTCAGCAAATAGTCGTCGTCGCCCGACATCAGGTGGCACTGCACCACGGACGGACAGCGCGCCACGGCCTTCTCGAAGGCATCCAGCGCTTCCTCGCTCTGGCTGTCGAGCGTGATGCGCACGATCACTGTGGTCGAGAAGCCGAGCTGCTTGAGGCCGAGCGTGGCATGGTAGCCCGTGATCAGCCCGTTCTCTTCCAAGAGCTTCAATCGCCGGGCGCAGGCTGTGCTCGACAGTCCGACCTGCTCGGCAAGCTCGACATGACTGGCGCGGGCGTTGCGGGTCAGCGCCGCCAGCAGGGCAATATCAATGCGATCGAAGCTCATACGCCTCTTTCCATCGCGATTTAGTCATTCTGCGCAGGATTCTTGCGGTACGCCATCGGCCTGTCACGTACTTTTCGGGGAACGAAACATCGGATCCGGCGACACTGCCGATACTGCCCAGGGAGGCTCTGCATGCGTGTCGGTGTGCCGAAGGAGATCAAGGTTCACGAATATCGGGTGGGCCTGACGCCTGCTTCGGTACGGGAGTACGTGGCGGCCGGCCACGACGTCGTGGTGGAAGCCCAGGCTGGTGGCGGCATCGGCGCCAGCGACGACGATTATCGCGCCGCCGGGGCGCGCATCGTCCAGGCGCCGGCGGAAATCTTCGCCACCGCCGACATGGTCGTGAAAGTGAAGGAGCCGCAGCCGTCGGAGTGGGTGCAGCTGCGCGAGGGCCAGATCCTCTTCACCTACCTGCATCTGGCATCGGATCCCGAACAGACCAAGGGCCTGATGGCCTCGGGCTGTGCGGCCATCGCCTATGAAACCGTCACCGACACCCAGGGCGGGCTGCCGCTGCTGGTGCCGATGAGCGAGGTTGCCGGTCGCCTGTCGATCGAGGCCGCCGCGCTGGCGTTGCGCCGTCACACCGGCGGTCGCGGCCTGCTGCTGGGCGGTGTGCCCGGCGTGCCGCCGGGTCGGGTTGTGATCATCGGCGGCGGTACGGTCGGCATTCACGCCGCGCGTATGGCGGTCGGGCTGGGGGCGGAAACCACCATACTCGATCGCTCGCTGCCACGCCTGCGCGTGCTGGACGACGTCTTCGGCGGCCGGGTGCGCACACGCTATTCGCACATGGAAGCCGTCGAGCAGGAGTTGCGGGCCGCCGATGTCGTGATCGGCGCCGTGCTGGTGCCGGGCGCCAAGGCGCCGAAGATCGTGACTCGGCGCCATCTGGCGACCATGAAGCCGGGTGCCGTGATCGTCGATGTCGCCATCGACCAGGGCGGCTGTTTCGAGACATCGCACCCGACAACCCATGCCGATCCGACCTATGTCGTGGACGGCGTCATCCACTATTGCGTCGCCAACATGCCGGGCGCCGTGCCGCTGACGTCGAGCCACGCACTTAATCACGCCACACTGCCGTTCGGTTTGCGACTGGCCGCCAAGGGCATGGCCGCGCTGGACGAGGATGCCCATCTGCGGGCCGGCCTCAACGTGCACCATGGCCGGGTCGTCTACCCCGCCGTGGCCGAGAGTCTTGGCCTGCCGTCGGGTCCCAAGCCGCTCGCCGCGTAGTTGGAATGTGATAAGGTCCGCCCGCCGTTTTTTCTCAAACCCAGCGAAAGAGTCCGTCAATGGCCGCCAGCACCGTCCCCGTTGCCAACAATCTCGAAGCCTTCTTCATGCCGTTCACGGCGAACCGGCAGTTCAAGAAGAACCCACGGCTGCTGGCCAAGGCCAAGGGCATCCACTACTGGACTCCCGAAGGGCGCAAGGTGATTGACGGCACAGCCGGTCTGTGGTGCGTCAACGCTGGCCATGGCCGCGAGGAGATCAAGCAGGCGATCGCCGCCCAGCTCGAGGAGATGGATTACGCACCCACCTTCCAGATGGGCCATCCCAAGGCGTTCGAGCTCGCGGCACGCCACGCCGCCATGCTGCCGGGCGACCTCGACCATGCCTTCTACTGCAACTCCGGCTCGGAAGCCGTCGACAGCGCGCTCAAGATCGCACTCGCCTACCAGCGGGCTCGCGGCGAGGGCACCCGCACGCGCCTGATCGGCCGCGAGCGCGGCTATCACGGTGTCGGCTTCGGCGGCATCTCGGTCGGCGGCATGGTCAACAACCGCAAGTTCTTCGGCAGCCTGCTGCCCGGCGTCGATCACTTGCCGCACACGCACCTGCCGGCCAAGAACGCCTTCACGCGTGGCCAGCCCGAGCATGGCGCCGAGCTCGCCGACGAGCTGGAGCGCATCGTGGCGCTGCACGACGCCTCGACCATCGCTGCCGTCATCGTCGAGCCCTGTGCCGGTTCGACCGGCTATCTGCCGCCGCCCAAGGGTTATTTGCAGCGGCTGCGGGAGATCTGCACCAAGCACGGCATCGTGCTGATCTTTGACGAGGTGATCACCGGCTTCGGGCGCTTGGGCGCCTCGTTCGCCGCCGAGTATTTCGGTGTCATCCCCGACCTGATGACGGTGGCCAAGGGTATCAGCAATGCCACCGTGCCGATGGGCGGCGTCTTCGTGCGCAAGCCGATCTACGAAGGGCTGATGACCGGGCCGGAGAACGCCATCGAGCTGTTCCACGGCTATACCTATTCGGCGCACCCGCTGGCCTGTGCCGCTGCGTCGGCCGTGCTCGACATCTACAAGAAGGAAAGCCTCTTCCAGCGTGCCGCCGAGCTGGCGCCCTACTGGGAAGACGGGCTTCACTCGCTGAAGTCCGTGCCGGGCGTCACTGACATCCGCAATCTCGGCCTGGCCGGCGGTATCGACCTGGAGGGCAAGCCGGGTGCTGCGGGCGCACGCGGCTACGCTGCCTTCGTGAAAGCCTTCGAGCTGGGCTTGCTGGTGCGGCAATCGGCGGATACCTTGGCCATGTCGCCGCCGCTGGTCGTCGAGAAGAATCAGATCGATGAGATCATCGACATCGTCGGCAAGGCGATCAAGCAGGCGGCCTGACGGCCCAAGAGGTGTGATGATCGATCGTCGTCTTTTCATGGCCGCCGGTGCGGCGGCCTTGGTCCTGGCCGGCTGTGACCAGGCTCCGAGCAAGGCCGAGATCCTGAAGAAGGCGGAGGGCGCTAAAACCAAGGCCGAGCTGGAGAAAGTGCTCGGCAAGCCGTCCGAGCTCGACAAGGTCGGGCCGATCGAGAAATGGACCTACAAGGCCTCCGACGGGTCGGTGACCTATATCATCGTCGCCGACCAGGTGACGCTCGACATGACGGGCGGCGGCGGCAAGAAATAAACTTGCCCTCACGCCACTGAGCCGTTTCGGGCGAAGCGAAGGATCGCCTGCGCTCGGGATGACAGTGGAGCGCCCGGTTCACTCCTGTAGAATGCCCGCAATACTGAAGGCGGGAGGATGTTCATGAAAGTCGTGATCACCGGCGGCGCCGGCTTTCTCGGCAAGAAGCTGGCACGCCGTATCCTCGCCGGTGCCGAGCTGATCGGACCGTCGGGCCGACCTGAGCCGGTCAAGGAATTGATGCTGTTCGATGTCGGCCAGGCGAGCGGACCAGGGCTCGATGATCCGCGCGTGCATGCATTGGCGGGCGACATCGCCAATTTCGCCACCGTGCAGACGATCATGCAGGGCGCCGCCTGCGTTTTCCATTTCGCCGCCGTGGTCAGCGCCGGCGCCGAAGCCGACTTCGACCTCGGCTACAAGGTCAATCTCGACGGCACGCGCCATGTGCTCGAGGCTTGTCGCGCGCTGGGGACCAACCCGCGCATGATCTTCACCTCGTCGCTGGCTGCTTACGGCGGCGAGCTGCCGCCGGCCGTCACCGACGACACACCGCTGACGCCGCAGACATCGTACGGCGCCCAGAAATCGATGGGCGAGTTCCTGGTGCGCGACTACACGCGCAAGGGCTACCTGCGCGGCACCGCCGTGCGCCTGCCCACGATCTGCGTGCGCACGGGCGCGCCCAACAAGGCGGCCTCGACCTGGGCCAGCTCGATCGTGCGCGAGCCGCTCACCGGCGTCGATGTCATCTGCCCGGTGACACCGCAGACCGTCATGGCCGTGCTGAGCCCGCGACGCACCGTCGATGCCTTCGTGCAAGCCCACAATCTCGATGTCGATGCCTTCGGGCCGGGACGCACCTTGCTGCTCAACGGCATCAATGTCACGGCACGCGAGCTCGAGGCTGCCATGAAGCGCCATGCCGGCAATCGCCGCATCGGCACGGTGGCGTGGCAGCATGACCCGATGATCCAGCGCATCTGCGATGGCTGGCCGCAGGGTATCGACAGTGCCCGCGCCCGCCGGCTCGGTTTCGAGACCGACCGTGATCTCGATGAAATCGTCCGTCACTTCATCGCCGACGACCTCGACGAGCAGATGAAGCTGGTGACGCGCGCCGCTTGACATCGTCGAACGTTCCTTCTCATGACAACGGGCGTCACCGCCGGTGTTCGCGCGCGCGTGCTGGCGGCGCTGGTCCTGACGACCATTTCCAGCCAGTTCTTTCGCGCGTCGACGGCCGCGATCGCACCCGACCTGATCACCGACCTTGGGCTCTCGGCGCAACAATTCGGCGCCGCCAACGGCGTCTTCTTCCTGGCCATCGGCTTGGTCCAGATCCCCGTCGGCATCTTGTTCGACCGCTATGGCCCACGCCGCGTCACCACCGCCCTGACCGTGCTGGCCGTGGCCGGTGCGGTCTGGCAGGCGGCCTGCACCAGTGGCGTCGAGTTCCTGGCAGCCCGCCTGCTGTTGGGCGTTGGTTGCGCCGGCAGTTTCATGAGCGCCGTGCTGTTGAGTTCGCGCTGGTTCGGTGGCGACCGGCTGGCAACCGTGCTGAGCTGGGTCTTCGCGCTCAGTCAGATCGGCTTGATGCTGGCAACCATGCCGCTGGCCGCCGCCAGTGCCGCCCATGGTTGGCGGACGGCATATCTGGTCGCTGCCGCTGTTGCGCTGATGATCGGCGCGGCCTTTTACCTGCTGGTACGGGATACACCGCCCGGCAGCCCGCCGGCGACCACGCGGCACGAAACGATCCTCGACGCACTGCGTGGCGTGACACAGGTCTGGCGCACCAAGGGCCTGGCGCCGGTGCTCGCGATCCACACGGTCGCCTACGCCAGCATGGCGACCGTGCTGTCGGTGTGGGCAGGAAAGTACCTTGCCGACGTGCACGGGCTTGATGCCGTGCAGCGCGGCAACGTGCTGTTGGCCATGACCGCATTCCAGATCGCCGGCACCCTGGCGTATGGCCCGCTGGACCGGCTTTTCAACACGCGCAAATGGATCATCGTCGCCGGGGCGGTGTTGAGCCTGTTCACGTTGGGGCCGCTGGCACTGGTGGCCGGTACCGGTTTGTGGGCCGCGGCCGCATTGCTCTGTTTGCACTGTGCCGTCACGGCGTACGGCATCGTGATTGTCGCGCACGGCCGGTCGCTGTTTCCGGCGCACCTTGCCGGTCGCGGGGTTACGACCGTGAACATTGCCCAGGTTGCGGGTTCCGCCGGCCTGCCGTGGCTGACCGGTATCGTCATCGGCCTGTTCCCCGATACCGGCGGCGGCTATGCCGACGGCGCCTACCGCGCCGCCTTCGGCACGATTGGCCTGGCGGTGACAATCGGCCTCGCCGTCTACCTCACGGCACGCGACGCCAAGCCACGCGGCTAGTCTAAGCCTTTGCGTGTTGCCCGCTGATCTGCTGCAACAGTTGCATGATCAACCACATGCCCAGGCCCCAGAAGCCATAGACCAGCGGTGCCAGCACGACGCCAGGCATATTGAAGCCGCCGCCCACCGGCGCACCCTTCAATGGCAACACGATGAACCAGTTGGCCAGCGTTGGCACGATGGCGGCGAACAGGATCCAGCCCAGGACGCCGCTCAACGCGCCGGGCAAGCGCGGCACGATGAGCGCCGCCGCGATACCCCACAGTGCCGTCCAGAACATGTAGGAGATCACGACCGGCACGGCGAAGGGCTTGGTGGCTGCCATCGACCATGTGTTGGCCTTGAGCAAGCCGGCCTGGGTTAGGGCCCAGAACCCACCCTGATGGAAGACCAGGAGTGCGATGGCACCAGCGATGGCGCCGAAGATCACAGTGCGGATGGTTGTGTTGGCCACGGCGTACCCCCGTTTTGTTTGTGAGCGCCATCATCATCGCCTGCCGGCGCAGCGCCAATACCGAATTCGACAACGAGGTTACTCGCGGGATACTGGGTCCTGCGCCGCAGGCTCTCGCCGCGCACGCGCTTTTGAAAGCGATCGAGGCGCTGCCGCGATCAGGACCGCTGTCCAACCCGCAGGGGTGGTTGTTTCGCATCGCCCACGACGCGGCCCTGGATTTCCTGCGCCGCCGCGCGCGCCTTGAAACCCCGCACGCCGATGAGGATCTGGACATGATCGCCACGCCCGTCGATCCCGATGACCCGACGGGACGGCCGATCTATTTCATTCTGCTGGACTGGAGCGACGAGCGCGTCCTTGCCATCCGCGACTTCCGTTTCGCGCGCTACGCGGTCGACGATGCGCAGATACAGGTGTTGAGGTGAACAAATCCTCCCCACGCAGTGGGGAGGTGCCCCGATACGACGTTTCGACGCTTCGCGTCGAAACGTCGGTGGGCGGAAGGGAACTGTCGTGGTCTACATAATGAAGACCGCGTCGGGTCTCCATCCGCCCTTCGGGCACCTTCCCCGCGAGCGGGGAAGGGAAATCACGGTCGCATCCAGAAGCTGGCCTTGCCGGCGCGTACGGGCGCGGCGAGGTTGGCGAACTCGCAGAGCAGGGTGCGGGTGTCGCGCGGATCGATGATCTCCTCGATCCAGAATTTCTCGGCGCTGCGGAACGGCGAGCGCAGTTTGTTCAGCCGATCCTCGATCTCCTTCAGTTTGGCGTCGGGATCGGGCGCCGCATCGATATCGGCGCGGTATGCTGCCTCGATGCCGCCCTCCAGCGGCAGCGAGCCCCAGCGCCCCGATGGCCAGGCATAGCGGAAGCTCATCCGGCCGGTGTTCTTGTGCGCAGCGCCGGCGACGCCGAAATTGTTGCGCACGATCACCGTGCACCACGGGATCGAGGTCTGGTGCATCGCCGCCATGGCGCGCACGCCTTGGCGGATCACGCCGCTCTTCTCGGCCTCGAGCCCGATCAGGAAGCCCGGGCAGTCCTCGAGATAGACCATCGGCAGCCGGAAGGTCTCGGCCAGGTCCATGAACCGCGTCACCTTCTGGCAGGTATCGGCCGTCCAGGCGCCACCATAGTGCATGGGGTCGCTGGCCATGAAGGCCACGGGCCAGCCGTCGAGGCGCGCCAGACCGGTGATCACGGCACGACCATAGAGCTTGCCCATCTCGAAGAAGCTGCCCTTGTCGACCAGCGCGTTCACGATGGTGCGCATGGCGTAGACCTTGCGCGTGTCGCGCGGGATCACCGACAGCAGCTTTTCCTCACGCCGCTGGGGATCGTCCTGCTGCGGTCCGCGTGGCGGCGGTTCGAGCGCCGACTGCGGCATGTAGGACAGAAACCGCTTCGCCATGGCGAAAGCGTCGTCCTCGCTGTCGACCGCCTCGTCGACGGCACCGGCCCGCAGCTGGATCTCCCAGCCACCCAGTTCTTCCTTCGACAGCGGCTGGCCCAGTCGCGCTACCACCGGCGGGCCGGCAACGAACATCGCCGACAGGCCTTTCACCATCACCGAGTAGTGCGCCGCCGCCACGCGCGCGGCGCCCAGCCCTGCCACCGAACCCAGGCCCAGCGCCACCACCGGCACGGCACCCATGTTGGCGGCCACGACATCGAAGCCGATGACGCCGGGCACGTTGGCGCGGCCCGTGGTCTCGATGGTCTTCACCGAGCCGCCGCCACCGGAACCTTCGATCAGGCGGATGAGCGGCATGCGGTACTCGTAGGCCATGCGCTCGACCAGGAGGTTCTTCTCCTTGATGGTGGCGTCGGCCGATCCGCCGCGGACCGTGAAGTCATCACCCGACACGGCCACCGGCCGTCCGTCGATGGTGCCGCGACCGGTCACCGAGTTCGATGCCACGAGATCCGAGAGGTCGTTCTTGCCGTCATAGGTCGCCATGCCGGCGATGCTGCCGAATTCGCGGAACGAGCCAGGGTCCAGCAGCCGGTCGATGCGCTCGCGCACCGTCAGTCGTCCACCGTCGTGCTGACGCTTGACCTTGTCGGGCCCACCCATGCGCGCCACCAGCTCCTGGCGGCGCTTCAATTCGTCCAGTTCCGGCTGCCAACTCATCGCGATGGGTCCTCGGTCGTTCCTGACGTCCATCCTACCTATACTGTTTTCCAGGGTCTGACGAGCCGGTGCTCATTTGTATCCATTGCATCGCGGCTACGCATTTCGCTCAAAGGGCAGCGAGAGACAGGCCGCAAGGCCGCCGCCGGAACGATTGGCGAGCGTCAGGCGACCGCCCAGCGTCAGCGCGAGCTGGCTGGCGATGGCCAGGCCCAGGCCGGTGCCGCCCGTATCGCGATTGCGCGATCGATCGAGGCGATAGAACGGCTGCAGCACGGCCTCGAGTTCCATCGGATCGATCCCCGGACCCCGATCGCAGACGGTGACGGAAAGAGTACCGTGCGCCACCGGTTCGACGTGGACCTCGACATCGCGTGCAAATTTCAGCGCATTGTCGAGAAGATTGGCCACGACACGGCGCACCGCCTGCGGCCGCGTCACGACGGGATGGTCGATCCGACCGCGGACGTGAATTGTCTCGCCGGCGTCGCGGTAGTCGCAGGCCAGGCTGTCGAGCAGGGCATCGAGGTCGACACGACACAGCGGCTCGATCTCGCCGTGATTGCTGCGCGCATAGGCGATGCCTTCGCGCACCAGCGTCTGCATCACGTCGAGGTCGGCGTTCAGCTTGTCGCGCAGCTCGGCGCTGTCCAGCAGGTCGGCGCGCAGCCGCATGCGGGTGATCGGCGTCTGCAGGTCGTGCGATACGGCCGCGAGGATGCGCATGCGCTCGCCGAGATGCTCGGCAATGCGGCGCTGCATGGCGTTGAAGGCGGTGGCAGCGCGCGCCACTTCCCGCGGCCCGTCTTCCGGCACGGGTGGCCCTTGCAGCGCCGGACCCAGCCGGTCCGAAGCGCGTGCCAATTGCATC
>Ga0187894_10003332_pt1 | contig 18112 bp, 3 predicted proteins | sample GBC1701081metaG_FD_136650 | JGI IMG/M metagenome (GOLD analysis project Ga0187894, IMG submission 136650) | White microbial mat communities from a lava cave in the Kipuka Kanohina Cave System on the Island of Hawaii, USA - GBC170108-1 metaG ...
ATCGAAACTGAACGACGCAAACTGCAGCACGCGGCTGTCGGTCCCGATCGCGAAGTCGTCCATCCGCGCGGTGACCAGATTGACGAGGCCGCGGTGCGCGAAGAGCACGCCCTTCGGCCATCCGGTCGATCCGGACGTGTAGATCACGCACGTGAGGTGATCCGGCGTGAGCGCGCCGCGCGGCGGGTTCATGGACGACCGCGCCGCCCACGCGGGCGCGATCGCGTCGAGCTCGAGCACCGGCCTGTCGGCGAGCGCGATCCGCTCCCGCAGATCCCGCTGCGTGAGCACCACGACCGGCGCGCTGTCCGCCAGCATGTAGGCGAGCCGCTCCGCCGGGTAGTTCGGATCGAGCGGCACGTACGCCCCGCCCGCCTTGAGCACGCCGAGCAGCCCCACCACCATCGCCACGCCACGCTCGACGCAGATCGCCACGCGCACGTCCGGCCCGACGCCAAGCGCGCGCAGGTGATGCGCCAGCCGGTTCGCGCGCCGATTCAGCTCGCCGTAGGTGACGTAGTCGCCCTCGCAGACCACCGCTATCGCCTCGGGCATCCGCGCCGCGTGCGCTTCGAAGAGCTCGTGCACGCAGGACTCGCTCGGATACGCCGCTTTCGTCCGATTCCACTCGTCCAGCACCTGCACACGCTCGCTCTCGGGCAGGATCGCAAGCCGCGCCACGCGCTGGCTCTCGTCCGCGACCATCTCTTCGAGCACGCGTCGCAGGTAACGGACGAAGCGCTCGACGGTCACGCGCTCGAAGAGCGCGGTCGCATACGTCAGGCTCCCCACGATCCGGCCGCCCGCCTCGCGCAGTCCGAGGGAGAGGTCCGTCTTCGCCTGGACCTGCAAAGACGCCGAACCCACGCGTTCCAATTCGAGGCCCGGAAGCGACAGTCCACGCTCGGGCGACGCGTGCCGCCAGACGAATACCACCTGGAAGAGCGGATGGTGCGCCAGGCTCCGCACCGGATCCACCAGCTCCACGATCTGTTCGAAGGGGATGTCCTGGTGATGTTGCGCGTCGAGCACGCGCGTCTTCACGCGCCCCAGCAGCTCCGCCACGGTCGGCGCGTCCGACAGATTCAGGCGCAGCGGCAGCGTGTTCACGAAGAAGCCGATCAGCCTGTCGATCTCGCGCCGCCCACGATTCGCCGTCGGCGTGCCAATCACCACGTCGGCCTGACCCGAGAGCCGGCTCATGACCACCGTCCACCCGGTCAGCAGCGTCATGAACAGCGTCGCGCCATGCCGCCGCGCGAGCGCCTTCAGTCCCGTCGTTGTGCTTTCGTCCAGCACCACGGGAATGCGTCCACCCGCGTGGTCCTGCTCCGCCGGACGCGGACGATCGGTGGGCAGCTCCAACAGCTCCGGTGCGCCCGCCAGCGTCCGCGTCCAGTAGCCCGCCTGCTCGCGCAGGACGTCGCCTTCGACCCAGCGACGCTGCCACACCGCGTAGTCGGCATACTGCACATCGAGCGCGGGCAATGGGTTCGGTTCACCACGGCGGAACGCCCGATAGAGCGCGCCCAGTTCCTGCGTCAGCACGCCGATCGACCACTCGTCGCTGACGATATGGTGCATGGTCAACAGGAGGACATGCTCCTCTGGAGCCAGCCGGACGAGACGGCCGCGGATCAGCGGACCGTGTTCGAGGTCGACGCGCGCACGCGCCTCGTCGACCATCAGCCGATCGAGTGCCGCAGCCTGATCCGCCTCGCCGGACAGATCGTGCTCGATGAGCGTGAAGCGACTGGTCTCGATCGACGTGATCCGCTGCTCGGGGACGCCGTCCACGGACGCGAACGTCGTACGCAGCGCCTCGTGACGCGCCACGATCGCGTCCAGCGTCCGGGCCAGCGCCGCCCCGTCCAACTCACCGCGCAGCCGCAGCCGCCAGGGCAGGTGATATGTGCTGCCGAGATCCCGCAGTTGCTCCACGAACCACAGTCGCTGCTGCGCGAACGACAGCGGCACGCGCTCGTCCCGCGAGGCCGGCTCGATCGGCGGTAGCTCCGTCCGCGCCGCCGTCTCCAGCTCGCGCGCGAAGTCCTTGAGCACGGGCCTGGTGAACAACTGCCCCAGCTCGACGTCCACCGCCAGCACCTGACGCACGCGCGCGATCACCTGCACGGCCAGCAGCGAGTGTCCGCCCAGCTCGAAGAAGTGATCGTGACGACCGACCCGCTCAGCGTGGAGCACCTCGGCCCAGATCTCCGCCAGCGCCTGCTCGGTCTCGCCCGCCGGCGCCTCGTATGCGCGGACGGGGAACGCGTCCCGCTCCGGCGCGGGCAGCGCCTTGCGATCCACCTTGCCGTTGGGCGTCAACGGCAAGGCGTCGAGCCGCACGTATGCCGCCGGCACCATGTACTCGGGCAGCGTCTCGCCCATGTGCGCGCGAAGCGTCTCCGCGTCCACGACGTCTCCCACCACATACGCCACCAGCCGCGTATCGCCCGGCGTGTCCTCGCGGGCCGCCACCACCGCCTCGCGCACGCCGGCATGCTCCGCGAGCCGCGCTTCGATCTCGCCCAGCTCGACACGGAAGCCGCGCACCTTCACCTGGTGATCGATCCGCCCGAGGAACTCCAGCGTCCCGTCGGGACGCCATCGCGCCAGGTCACCGGTTCGATAGAGTCGCGCTCCCGGCTCCTCGCCGAATGGATCGGCCACGAACCGTTCCGCCGTCTGCGCGGGACGCCCCTGATAGCCGCGCGCCACCTGTGCGCCGCCGATGGAGAGCTCTCCGGCTACGCCCGTCGGCACCGGTGAGCCGTATGCATCCAGCACGTACGCGCGGCTGTACGGTACCGGCCGGCCGATGTGGACGCGCCCGTTCAGATCTTCCGGACGGCAGCTCCCGCCGGTGACCGCGACGGTGGTCTCCGTCGGGCCGTACATGTGATAGAGCGTCGCGGTCGGCAGGCGCTCGTAGAAGCGTTCGATCAGCGCGGGTGAAAGAGACTCGCCGCCGCAGAGGACGCGCGTCAGCTCCGAGCATGTCGGCGATTGCGCGTGCCCGACGAAGAGCTGCAGCGTAGCCGCCGGAACGTGGAGCGTGGTGATCCGCTCCCGGCTCATGGTCTCGATCAGATACGCGACGTCCTTGTGCCCGTCCGGCCACGTCAGGACCAGTCGTCCTCCGGCGATGAGCGGCCAGAAGACCTCGCGCACCGACACGTCGAAGCTGTAGGGGATGTTCTGCAGCACCGCGTCACGCGTCCCGAGTCCCCACATCTCCTGACTCGCCGCCAGCAGGGCCGACACGGATCGATGCGTGTTCATAACGCCCTTGGGCCGGCCGGTGGAGCCCGAGGTGTAGATGACGTACGCCAGGTGATCCGGCGTGAGCGCGCTGCATCCACAGTCCGTCGCCGGTTGACCGGCCCATGCCGGCGCGGCCCCCTCCAGTGAGACCCTGTCCAATTCGACGATCGGCACGCCGGCCATCGCGACGCCGGCTCGCAGGTGCGTCTGCGTGAGCATCGCCGCCGGAGCGCTGTCCGCCAGCATGTACGCGAGCCGATCCGCCGGATACGCCGGATCGAGCGCGACGTACGCCCCGCCCGCTTTGAGCACGGCGAGCAGACCAATCACCATCTCGGGCCCGCGCTCGACGCAGACCGCCACCCGCACGTCCGGCCCCACGCCCAGCGAGCGGAGATGGTGCGCCAGCCGGTTCGCCTGCGTGTTCAGCGCCGCATAGCTGACATGCGCCTGCTCGCACACGACCGCCGTCGCGTCGGGCGTGCGCGCGGCCTGCGCTTCGAAGAGCTGATGGATGAACGACGCGGCGGGCGGCGTCCCCGTCTGGTTCCACGCCTCCACCACGCGGACGCGCTCGCGCTCCGGCATCAGCGCCAGCCGCGCCACCGGCTGGCTCTCGTCCGCGACCATCGCCTGCAACACGCGATGCAGATACCCCGCGTGACGCTCCACGGTGTCCCGATCGAAGAGCGCGGTCGCGTACGTCAGGGTCCCCGTCACGCGGTCTCCCGCCTCGAACAGCGAGAGCGACAGATCGAGGTTTGCCTGCACGTGCGACGACCCCACGCCCACGCGATCCAGTGCCACGCCCGGCAGCGACAGCGCGATCCCACGGGGCCCAGTCGCGCGCGTCGTGTGCTGCCAGGTGAACGCCACCTGAAAGAGCGGATGGTGCGACAGATTGCGTGTGGGATCGAGCCGCTCGACAACCTGTTCGAAGGGAATGTCCTGATGCTGCTGGGCCTCGAGCGCGCGCCTGCTCACGCGCGCCAGCAGCTCCGCGACGGTCGGCGCGCCGGAGAGGTCGATGCGGAGCGCCAAGGTGCTCACGAAGAAGCCGATCAATCCTTCGAGCTCCCGGCGCCCGCGGCCTGCCGTGGGCGAACCGATTACCACTTCCTTCTGGCCGGACAGTCGGCTGAGCACCACCGCCCATCCTGCCAGCAGCGTCATGAACAGCGTCGTTCCCTGCCGCCGCGACAGCGCCTTCAACGCCGTCGTCAGTCGCTCGTCCAGCGTCACGGGAATGAGCGCGCCCGCATGGTCCACCTGTGTGGGACGCGGACGATCGATGGGCAGCGCGAGGCGTTCCGGTGCGCCCGCAAGCGTCCGCGTCCAATACGCCGCCTGCTCCCGCAGCACCTCGCCGTCGATCCATCGCCGCTGCCACACGGCGTAATCGGCGTATTGCACGGGCAGCTCGGGGAGCTCCGCCTCACGACCCTCGACATACGCGCCGTAGAGCGCGGACAGCTCGCCGTAGAACACGCCTCGGGACCAGCCGTCGCTGACGATGTGGTGGGTGGTGATGAGGAGGACGTGGTCGGTGTCGTGCAGGCGGATGAGTCGACCGCGGATGAGCGGGCCGTGTTCGAGATCGAAGCGGGCACGCACCTCCTCTGCCATCAACCGATCGAGCTCCGCCTCCGCGTCCGCAGGTCCGCCCCGATCCGGCTCGATCTCATCCAGCTCGATCTCCTGCTCGATCAGATGGAAGCGACTCGTCGCCGCCGGCGCGATCCGCTGCTCGGGGACGCCGTCCACCTGCGCGAACGTCGTGCGCAACGACTCGTGGCGGGCCACGATCGCGTCCAGTGCGCGGACCAGCGCCGCGCGATCCAGCGGTCCCTGCAGGCGGATCCGCTTGTGGATGTGGTGCGTGCTGCCCAGGTCGCCGAGCTGCTCCAGGAACCACAGTCGCTGCTGCGCGAACGACAGCGGGACCCGATCCGGTCGGGCGACACCCTCGATCGGCGGCAGCTCCGCGCGCTTCCGCTCGAGGCCGCGCGCGCGCGCCAGGGTCAGGAGCGCTCGGCGCTCGGTCAGTGTCAGATCCGATTTCATGAGTTGCGCACTCCGAGGAACCGGAGGAGTCGACAGAGTCGAAAAGAGTCGACAGAGTGAGGAGAAACAGCCCGTCTCAACTCGCGGCCTGATGCGGTGGCGCCGGTGCTGGCGACTTCACGTCCTCGATGAAGCTGCAGATGCCGCGGATGGCTGGGGCGATCTCGGCGGTGTTGCGTTCGATCATCGAGATGAAATGGCTGCCAACGATGACGCCGTCCGCGCCCGTATCCCAGACCTGCCGGACCATCTCGGGATGGCTGATGCCGAACCCGACGATATACGGCTTCTCCGTGATCGTTCGCAGCACGCGCGCTCTCTGCAGCGTGTCGGGGCTCAACTGCCGATCGGCGCCGGTCGTGCCGAAGCGGCTGATGACGTACGTGAACGCGCGCGACTGATCGAACAGGACGCGCGCGCGATCCAGGGGCGTGTTGGGCGCGACCATGTGCACGCAGCCGATGCCATGTCCGTGCAGGCTGTCCACGTGGCGGCGGCTTTCCTCGAACGGGAGATCGGAAATGACGACAGCGTCGACGCCCGCGTCGGCCAGCTTGCGATAGCCCGCATCCTCCTGGAAGAACAGCAGGTTGTAATAGAGGAGCAGGCTGATCGGCAGATCCGGGAATCGCTGGCGGATGGCGGTCACGAGCCGCGTGCAGCCGTCGAACGTCGCGCCGGCGCGCAGCGCGCGCGCCATCGACTTCTGGTTCGTCGGTCCGTCGGAGATCGGATCCGCGAACGGGTATCCGAGCTCCAGCGCATCCGCGCCGGCCTGCACCGCCGACACGATGATCTCGCGGCTCGTCTCCCAGTCCGGATCGCCGAGCGTGAAGAAGGGCACGAACGCCTTGCGCCCGCGCTGCGAGAACAGGTCATCGAACCGATTCATCACGCGCCTCCACGAGCTTCCAGTAGGTGTCCAGATCCTTGTCGCCGCGTCCCGACAGGCACACGAGCATCACGCGATCGTCGGCACGTTCTTTCGCGAGCTTCATGGCGGCAGCGAGCGCGTGCGCGGACTCGAACGCGGGGGTGATGCCTTCATTCCGTGAGAGCAGCTCGAACGCGTCCACCGCTTCCGCATCGCTCACCGCGATCACGCCGAGGCGTCCGCGCTCTTTCAGCTCCACCAGCTCCGGCCCGATCCCGGGATAGTCGAGGCCGGCCGCAATGGAATGCGTGGCGGCAATCTGTCCATCCTCGTTCTGCAGCCAGAGGCTCTTCATGCCGTGGAACACGCCCGTCGTTCCCCGCGTCAGCGTGGCCGCGTGCCCGGTGCCGTCGAGACCGGTGCCGGCGGGCTCGGCCGCCCACAGCCGCACGTTCTTGTCATCGAGGAACGCCGCGTACGTGCCGATCGCGTTGCTGCCGCCGCCCACGCAGGCAATGACGTCCGTCGGCAGCGCGTCGCGCGCCTCGAGCATCTGCCTGCGCGCCTCGTCTCCAATGACTCTCTGGAAGTGCTTCACCAGCGAGGGATACGGAAACGGTCCGGCGGCCGTCCCGAAGCAGTGGTACGACTCGCCGACATTGGTGATCCAGTCGCGCATGGCTTCGTTGATGGCGTCCTTCAACGAGCCGCGGCCCGTGCTGACGGGAATGACGCGCGCGCCGTACAGGCGCATGCGCATGACGTTCGAGTGCTGACGCTCCATGTCGAGCACGCCCATGTAGACGTCCGTGGGGAATCCCATCTTGGCGGCCGTCATCGCGGTGGCGACGCCGTGCTGTCCCGCACCGGTTTCGGAGATGATCCGTCGCTTGCCCATGTACCGGGCGAGCAGGATCTGACCGATGGTGGAATTCAGCTTGTGCGCGCCGCCGTGCAGCAGGTCCTCGCGCTTCAGATACAACGGGCAGCCAATGCGCGCGGAGAGATTCTCCGCGCAGATCGTCGGCGTCTCACGGCCGCCGAACTCGCGATTCAATTGCGCGAGCCGCGCGAGGAACTCGCGGTCGACGATGGCACGCGTGAAGTAGTCGCGCACTTCTTCGAGCACGCTCACGAGGCTCTCGGGCACGTACGAGCCGCCGTAGCCATGGTCGCCGAACGTGCGTTTCATGAATCCGTACTCGTCTCCAAGCGCGACATCTTCCGCCCTGGAGTCGCTGGTCACCCGGTCCACGACGGCCATGGGAACTCCCTTGATGAAAATAGTCGTCAGTTGTCAGTCGTCAGTTATCAGTAAGAGCTTCTCCGGCTATCGATCGGCATCGCACGGCTTCGCAGGCTCCCTGAACCTGACTGACGACTGATGACTGATGACTGAGAACTGGGAACCGCGGCCCGGACGACCGCGTCAGCCGGCGATGGACCCTCGCAGCAGCGCGGCCAGTTGCGCGACCTCGTCCGGGTCGAACTGGGCCAACTGCGCGTCGACGATCTCCTGAGCGAAATCCTCGAGCAGGGGGTGGGCGAACAACCCGATCAACGCAACGTCCACCTCCAACACCTGCCGCACCCGCGAGATCACCTGCACCGCGAGGAGCGAGTGTCCACCCAGATCGAAGAAGTTGTCGTGCCGGCCCACCCGCTCGATGCCGAGCACCTCAGACCAGATCTCCGCCAGCGCCTGCTCGGTCTCGTCCGCCGGCGCCTCGTAGCCGCGCCGCGCGTAGGCATCGTCCGCCGGCGCGGGCAGCGCCTTGCGATCCAGCTTGCCGTTCGGCATCAGCGGAAACTGTTCCAGCCGCACGTACGCCGCCGGCACCATGTAGTCCGGCAGCCGCTCCAACAGGTGCGCACGCAGCGACTCCGCGTCCACGTTGCCGGACGCGACGTAGTACGCCACCAGCCTCTGGCCGCCGGGCCCATGCTCCCGCGCCATCACCACCGCCTCGCGCACGTGCGGATGGGAGGAGAGGCGTGCCTCCACCTCGCCCGGCTCCACCCGCTGTCCGCGCACCTTGACCTGGAAGTCGTTGCGCCCGAGGAACTCGATCTGCCCGTCCGCCAGCCAGCGGACCAGATCGCCCGTGCAGTACAGCCGCGCGCCCGGTGCCACGGAGAACGGATCGGGGAGGAAGCGTTCGGCCGTCATCGCGGCGCGACCCACATAGCCGCGGCCCACGCCCGCGCCGCCGATGTAGAGCTCACCCGCGACACCGATCGGCGCCGGCGCTCCGCGGCGGTCCAGCACATAGGCGCGCGTGTTGGCGCTCGGCCGTCCGACGGGCACCATCGATCCGCCCGCGTGCCCCATGCAGTCGATCACCGTCAGCGCCGTGGCCGCTTCGGAGGGGCCGTACACATTCCGGAGTTGCACTCCCGGCAGGCGCTCGCGCAGCCGCTCCACGAGCGCGGGCGCGATCGCCTCGCCGCCGCACATCACCTGGCGCACGAGCGGGCACTCCCGCAGCCCCGCTTCCTCCACCAGCAATTGCAGCAGGGAGGGCACCTGGTTCACCGTGGTGATCCCTTGATCTCGGATGGTGTCGACCAGATAGGCCGGGTCGCGGTGGCCGCCGGGGCGCGCCACGACCACACGCGAGCCCGATGACAGGGGCAGGAAGATCTCACGCACCGAGCCGTCGAAGGTGAGCGGGGTCATGCAGAGCACCACGTCGGCCGCGGTCAATCCCCAGGCCCGCCGCGCCCAGACGACACGGTTCACGAGCGTACGGTGCTCGTTCATCACGCCTTTGGGCTGGCCGGTGGAGCCCGACGTGTAGATGACGTAGGCCAGGTGTTCCGGCGTGAGTCCCCGGCGATCCGGGTTGGTCTCTGCCCGACCCGCCCAGGCAACGGCATCGCGATCGATCGCGATGGTAGCGATGTCCATCGTGGCGAAGCGATCCGCCAGCGACGCGTGGACCAGCAGCGCGGCGGGCGCGCAGTCGGCGAGCATGTAGCGCAGGCGCTCCTCCGGATATTCCGGATCCAGCGCCACGTATACGCCGCCGGCCTTGAGCACCGCGAGCACACCTTCGATCATCGCCGGGCTGCGCTCCAGGCACAGCCCGACACAGACATCTGGACCGACGCCGCGCGCGATCAGGTGATGCGCCAGACGGTTGGCCCGGGCATTCAGCTCCGCGTACGTCAGTCTCCGGCCCTCGTAGACCAACGCGGGTGCGTCTGGCGTCCGCGCCGCCTGCGCTTCGAAGAGGTGATGGATGCACAGCTCGCGCGGGTAGTCCGCGTCTGTCCGGTTCCACTCTTCGAGGACTCGAGCACGCTCGCTCGCCGGCAGCACCTCGATGCGGCCCAGCGGCCGCGCCGGCGCAATCTCCAGCGCCTCCACCAGCCCTTCCAGCGCCGTGCGCATCAACGCACACACCCGCGAGGCGTCAACCTGCGACTTGACCTTGGTCGTCAGGCACACCTCGTCCCCCAGGTCATCCACCGACATCGTCAGCGGGTAGTTCGACCGCTCCTCGGCGTAGATCCGCCGCATCCCGTCCGACGCCGGCCCAGCCGCCGCCGCGCGCGCCCGCACGCGCGTATGCCGGTAGTTCAGCAGCGACGTGAACAGCGGCGCCGGCGCCTCGACCGCGCTGCACCGCTGCGCCAGCGCCAGCGAGGCGTGCTCGTAACGCAGCAGCTTCGCGAGCAGCGCGTGCGTCGCCTGCACACTCGCCTTCGCTCCTGCCTCCACCCCGGCCCCCGCCACGCGGATCCGCACCGGCAGCGTGTTGATGAAGGGCCCCATCACGCGATCGGCTCCCTCTCCGGCGTGCATCCGGCCGAAGAGCAACGTGCCGAACACCACATCATCCCGGCCGGACACGCGCGCCAGCACCTGCGCCCACGCCACGTGACACAGCGTGGCGGCACTCACACCCAGCGCCCGCGCCCGCTCGCGCAGGCGAGTCGTGAACGGCCCGTCCATCCACAACCGCGCTTCGTCTATGCCGCAGCCGTCACCCCGCACGTCGAGCAGTCCGAATGGCGCGGTCGGCTCATCGACGTCGCCGAGCAGCTCCGTGAAGAACGCGCGATGCTCGTCCTGGCTCGCGCCCATCCGCGCCTGCGCGACGTAGTTGCGGAACGGCAGCGGCGACGGCAGATGATCGCTCTGTCCGTTCAGGTGCGCGTCGATCTCGTCGCGCAGGACCTCGGTCGCGGTGTGATCGATGATCAGGTGATGACGCAGGAGCAGGAACAGCCAGCGATCCGACGCGGCGTCGCGGGCGACGTGGACACGCATGAGCGGAGCCTGGCGCACGTCGATCCGGTGATGGCGTGGATCGAACCGCGCGTACAACTGCTTCCGCGCGGCGTCCTGCGCGGGATCTCGCTCCGCCTCCTCCAGCGCCACTTCCTCGATGCAGAGCGGCGCTCGCCGCCACACGACCTGCACCGGCTGTCGCAGCCCTTCCCACAGCACGGCGGTGCGCAGAATGTCGTGCCGGTCCACGACGGCCTGGAGCGCGGACAGGTAGCGATCCAGATCCGTACGGGTCTCGAAGCTGTTGAGGAACGCCAGTAGATACGGGTCGCCCTCGGTCGTGATCAGATGGTGGAAGAGGATTCCTTCCTGGAGCGGCGCCAGCGGGTAGATGTCCTGCACGTTGGCCGCGCCGCCCGGCACGGTCGCCACGATCGCGTCGATGTCCGCCTGGTCCAGCCATACCAGCGGGAGCATCGCGGGCGCGATCGCCTCGCAGCCGGCGGGGATCGCGTTCGCCGGCACGTCGACGTCGTGGGAATCGCCGTCCACTTCGACCGCCAGCGCGGCCAGCGTCGGCGCGGTGAACAGCGCCCGCACCTCCGCATGAAGGCCTCGCTGCCGCATGCGCGCAATCACCCGCACCACGAGGAGTGAGTGTCCGCCCAGCTCGAAGAAGTTGTCGTGCCGGCCGACGCGCTCGATGCCCAGCACCTCCGACCAGATCTCGGCGAGCGCCCGTTCCGCCTCGCCCGCCGGCGCCGCGTACGCCTGGACGGCATACGCTTCGTCTTCCGGGACGGGCAGCGCCTTGCGGTCCAACTTTCCGTGCGCCGTCAGTGGCCACCACTCCAGCCGCACGTACGCCGCCGGCACCATGTACGACGGCAACGTCCCGCTCAGATGCGCGCGGAGCGCGTCCGCGCCGGGCGTCTCATGGGACGTCTCGTCCCCGATGACGTACGCCACCAGCCGCGTGTCGCCCGGCGTGTCCTGCCGGGCGAGAACGACAGCCTCGCGGACGCCGGGGTGATCGACAAGCCGCGCCTCGATCTCGCCCAGCTCGATGCGGAAGCCGCGCACCTTTACCTGGTGATCGGTGCGCCCCAGATACTCCAGTGTCCCGTCCGACCGCCATCGCCCCAGATCGCCCGTGCGATACAGCCTCGCTCCCGGCTCACCCCCATTGGAATCGGAGCCGTACGGATCCGCGAGGAACCGCTCCGCTGTCAGCGCCGGACGACCGAGATACCCGCGCGCCACGCCCGCGCCACCGACGTAGAGCTCGCCCGCCACGCCCACCGGAACCAGCTCGCCCTCTGGATCCAGCAGATACGTGCGGAGGTCCGGAATCCGCTCGCCGATGGGGCTCGCACCCGCACGCTCGACGTCCGACCAGGCCAGCGGCCGCCAGGTCACGTGGACCGTGGTCTCGGTGATCCCGTACATGTTCACCAGCCGCGGGCACGCATCGCCATTCCGCGTGAACCACTGCCGCAGCATCGGCACATCCAGGGCCTCGCCCCCGAAAATCACGTGACGCAGCCGGTGCTCACGATCGCTCGACGCCTGCACCTTCATGAATGGATAGAAGGCGCTCGGAGTCTGGTTCAGCAAGGTGACCCCTTCGTCGCAGACCAGCTCGTGGAACGCCTCCGGGCTCCGGGCGATCTCCTGGGGCACGATCACCAGGCGCCCGCCGTAGAACAGCGCGCCCCAGATCTCCCACACCGAGAAATCGAACGAGACGGAGTGGAACAGCGTCCACACATCGGCCGCCCCGAACTGGAACCAGCGATCGGTCGCCGTGAACAGCCGCGCCACGTTGCCGTGCGGCACCAGTACGCCCTTGGGCTGACCGGTGCTTCCGGATGTGTAGATCACGTAGGCGAGGTGGGCCGTCGTGAGATCGGCGCGCGCAGGGTTCGTCATCGGCTGGTCGATCCACACCGGCGCATCCCCCTCCAGTGAGGCACTGTCGAGGTCGATCACCGGCACGTCGACGCGCGCGATCCGCCCTCGCAGATCCTTCTGCGTCAGCACCGCCACCGGCGCGCTGTCGGCCAGCATGTACGCGAGTCGCTCCGCCGGGTAGCTCGGGTCCATCGACACGTACGCCCCGCCCGCCTTGAGCACGGCCAGCAGGCCCACGATCATCTCGACGCCGCGCTCGACGCAGAGTCCCACGCGCACGTCGGGGCCCACACCGATCGAGCGGAGGTGATGCGCCAACCGGTTTGCGCGCCGATTCAGTTCGCCGTAGGTGACGTGCCGCCCGTCGAAGGTCAACGCCGTCGCGTCGGGCGTCCGCGCCGCCTGCGCGTCGAAGCGTTCGTGGATGCACGACTCTGCCGGATACGCCTCGATGCGATTCCACTCGTCCAGCACTTGCGAGCGCTCGCTCGCCGGAAGCACGTCGATGCGGCTGACGATCCGCTCCGGCGTCTTCTCCAGCGCTTCGACTACGCCTTCCAACGCCCGATGCATGAAGCCGCAGATGCGGATCGGATCGAGGGACTCGGAGAGCACCTGGGCCTTGAGACGAAATCCTCCATCATCAGCGGCGCCCAGGTCGTCCACCGACAGTGTCAGCGGATAGTTCGTCCGCTCCTCGCCGTAGACGATCGTCATCTCGTCGATTGCCGTATGTGGCGCCGCGGCAGGTGCGTGCAAAAGCGTCTTCGCGAGGCCGTGACGGTAGTTCAGGAGCGCCGTAAACAGCGGCGCGGGCGCTTCCACGCCGCTGCAGCGCTGCGCGAGCGCGAGCGAGCTGTGCTCGTGGTGCAGCAGCTTCGCGAGCACCGCGTGTGTCTGCCGCATGCTCGCCGCGACACCGACGTTCCCCACGCGCACGCGAATCGGAAGCGTGTTGATGAAGAGGCCCATCACCCGATCCGCGCCCGCGCCGCCCTGCATCCGTCCGAGCAGCAGCGTGCCGAACACCACATCGGCCCGACCGGACGCCCGCGCCAGCACCTGCGCCCAGGCCACGTGGACGATGCTGGCTGCGCTCACGCCCAGCGCGCGCGCACGCTCCCGCAGCCTGACCGCGAGCGTGTCGTCCACGTTGAACCGCGCCTCCTTCATGTCCGCCCCGTCACCCTGCACGTCCGTGAGCCCGAACGGTGTCGTCGGCTCATCGACGTCGCCCAGCAGTTCGGTGAAGAATGCGCGGTGTTCCTCCTGGCTCACGCCCAGCCGCGTCTGCGCGACGTAATTGCGGAACGGCAGCGGCGCAGGCAGCGAGTCCGCGCGCCCGTTCAGGTGCGCCTTGATCTCGGACTGCAACACCTCCAGCGTCGTGTGATCGATCACGAAGTGATGACGCAGGAGCAGGAGCAGCCAGCGATCGTTGGCGGCGTCGCGGGCGATGTGGGCGCGCATGAGCGGGGCTTCGCGCACGTCGATCCGGTGGCGGCGTGGATCGAACCGCGCGTACAGCCTCTTCCGCGCATCGGCTTCCGCAGCCTCCCGTGTCATCTCCTCCAGCATCACCTCTTCAAGCTCCACCTCCTCGATGGGGAGCGGTGCGCGCCGCCAGACCACCTGCACCGGCTGTCGCAGCCCTTCCCACACCACGGCCGTGCGGAGGATATCGTGCCGATCGACGATGGCCTGGAATGCGGAGAGATAGCGGTCCAGGCCAGTACGGCTCGCGAAGCTGAAGAGGGACGCCGTCAGATACGGGTCGCCGTCTTTCGCCATGAGATGGTGGAAGAGGATCCCTTCCTGGAGCGGCGCCAGCGGGTAGATGTCCTGCACGTTGGCCGCGCCGCCGGGCACGGTCGCCACGATCGCGTCGATGTCCGTCTGGTCCAGGGACACCAGGGGCAGCATCGACGGCGTGATGGCGTCGCAGCCGACGGGGATCGCGTTCGCCGGCACGTCGACGTCGCGCGAGTCGCCGCCGACCTCCGCGGCGAGCGCCGCCAATGTCGGCGCGGTGAACAGCGCCCGCACTTCCGCGTGGAGGCCTCGCTGCCGCATGCGTCCGATCACGCGCACGACGAGGAGCGAGTGTCCGCCCAGCTCGAAGAAATTGTCGTGCCGCCCCACGCGCTCGATGCCGAGCACCTCGGCCCAGATCTCGGCAAGCGCCTGCTCGACCTCGCCCACCGGCGCCGCGTACGCCTGGACGGCATACGCTTCGTCTTCCGGGACCGGCAGCGCCTTGCGATCCAGCTTGCCGTTCGGCGTCAGCGGCAGCGCGTCCAGCCGCACGTACGCGGCCGGCACCATGTAGGACGGCAGCCGCTCACTGAGATGCGCGCGTAGCGCCTCCGCACCAGTCGTCTGGAAGCCAACCGGCTCATCGCCGACCACGTACGCCACCAGCCGCTTCTCACCCGGCGTGTCCTCGCGGGCGACGACCACCGCCTCGCGCACGCCGGGGTGCTCCGCAAGCCGCGCTTCGATCTCGCCCAGCTCGATCCGGAAACCGCGCACCTTCACCTGGTGATCGGTCCGGCCGAGGAACTCCAGCGTCCCGTCGGATCGCCATCGCCCGAGATCGCCGGTCCGATACAACCGCGCGCCCGGCTCGCCGCCGTACGGATCCGCGACGAACCGTTCCGCCGTCAGCGAAGGCCGACCCAGATAGCCGCGCGCGACGTTCACGCCGCCGAGATACAGCTCCCCCGCCACGCCCACCGGCACCGGCGCGCCGTCTTCGTCCAGCACGTACACCCGCGTGTTGGCGATCGGCGTCCCGATACAGGTCGGACTGACCGCACCTGCGGGATAGGCATACACCGTCGCGCAGATGGTCGTTTCCGTCGGCCCGTAGCCGTTGATCAACTGGCGATCCTTCCGCCAGCGATCGATCAGTGTCGTCGTTGGCGCCTCGCCCGTCGTGATGAGCGATCGGATCGAACGGAGCGTGGCGGAGTCCGGCAGCGCCGCCAGCAGCGATTGCGGCAACACCGCATGCGTGATCCGATGCTGCTCGGCCAGGCGAGCCAGCGTGTCGCCCACCACCCGCGTCTCGTTGGGAAGACAGAGGACGGCTCCGCGAAACAACGTCATCGCCACTTCGAAGACGCAGGCGTCGAAGCTGAACGACGCAAACTGCATCACGCGGCTGTCAGGCCCCGGTTCGAAGTCGCGGAGCCGCATCGTCACCAGATTGGTGAGGCCGCGGTGCGCGAACATCACACCCTTCGGCCGTCCGGTCGAGCCCGACGTGTAGATCACGCACGTCAGGTGAGCCGGCGTGAGCGCGCCGCGCGCCGGGTTCGTGGACGACCGCGCCGTCCACGCGGGCGCAGTCGCGTCGAGTTCGAGCACCGGCACGCCGGCCAGCGCGATCCGCTCCCGCAGATCCCGCTGCGTGAGCACCGCCACCGGCGCGCTGTCGGACAGCATGTAGGCGAGCCGCTCCGCCGGATAGTTCGGATCGAGCGGCACGTATGCCCCGCCCGCCTTGAGCACGCCGAGCAGCCCCACCACCATCGCGAGGCTGCGCTCGACGCAGATCGCCACGCGCACGTCCGGCCCGACACCCAACGCGCGAAGATGATGCGCCAGCCGGTTCGCGCGGCGATTCAGGTCGCCGTAGGTGACGTGCTCCCCTTCGAAGACCACGGCCATCGCCTCGGGCGCCCGCGCGACGTGCGCTTCGAACAGCTCGTGCACGCACGACTCGCCCGGATAGGCGGCCGCTGTCCGGTTCCACTCGTCCAGCACGCGCGAGCGCTCGCGCTCCGGAAGCACGTCGATGCTGTCCACCGTCCGCTCGGGCGCGCGCTCCAGCGCCTCGACCAGTCCTTCCAGCGTCCGATGCACCAGGCCGCAGACCCGGGCCGGATCGAGGAACTCGCAGATCACCTGGGCCTTGAGGCGAAATCCCCCATCTTCTCCACGAGCCGCGGTCAGGTCGTCCACCGACATCGCCAGCGGGTAGTTCGTCCGCTCCCTGGCGTAGATGCTCCGCATGCCGTCGATCGCCGGCGGTGCCGCCACCGCCCGCGAGGTGCCCGCGCTGTGTCGATAATTCAGCAGCGAGGTGAACAGGGGCGCGGGCGCGTCCACGCCGCTGCACCGCTGCGCCAGGGCCAGCGACGCATGCTCGTGGTGCAGCAGCTTCGCGAGCAGCGCGTGCGTCTGCCGTACGCTCGCCGCGACGCCCACGTTCCCCACGCGCACGCGAATCGGGAGCGTGTTGATGAAGGGGCCCATCACCCGGTCCGAGCCCTCGCCGCCGCGCATCCGGCCGAAGAGCAACGTCCCGAACACGACGTCGGATCGACCCGACGCCCGCGCCAGCACCTGCGCCCAGGCCACGTGAAACACGCTCGCGGCGCTCACGCCCAGCGAGCGGGCACGCGCCCGCACCCGCGTCGCGAGCCGCGCATCCACGTCCAGCCGCGCTTCCTCCATGCCGGACCAGTCACCGCGTACGTCCGACAGCCCGAACGGTGTCGTCGGCTCGTCCACGTCGCCGAGCATCCCGGTGAAGAACGCCCGATGCTCGTCCTGGCTCGCGCCCAGCCGTGTCTGCGCGACGTAGGTGCGGAACGGCAGCGGCGTGGGAAGCGAGTCCGCACGGCCCTCCAGGTGCGCCTGGATCTCCGACTGCAACACGTCCAGCGTCGCGTGATCGCTGACGAGGTGATGGCGCAGCAGCAGGAGCAGCCAGGAATCGTCCGCCTCGTCTCGGACGACACAGGCGCGTATCATCGGCGCTTCGTCCAGTTCGATCCGGTGATGCCGCGGATCGAACCGCGCGTGGAGCTGCTCCTCCGCATTCCCGGCGGACGGATCCCGTTCCACCTCCTCCACCGCCAACGGCGCCTTCCGCCACACCACCTGCAGCGGCTCCGGAAGTCCTTCCCACAGCACGGCCGTCCGCAGGATGTCGTGCCGATCCACCACCGCCTGGAGTGCGAACAGATACGCGTCCAATCGTTCACGACGATCGAAACGGTACAGGGACGGCGACAAGTACGGGTCGCCCTCCTTCGTCATCAGATGGTGGAAGAGGATCCCTTCCTGCAGCGGTGCGAGCGGATAGACGTCCTGCAGATTGGCCGCGCCGCCCGGCACGGTCGCCACGATGGCGTCGACCTGCGCCCGGCTGAGCGTCACCAGCAGGCCGGGCGGTGGAGCGGCCATCGCCGCGGCGTACGCCCCCGACTGGATCAGCTCGCGCAACGCCGGCTTGTTCGCGCGCAGGGCCTCCAGCAGCGCGGGGTCCAGGGCGCGCTTCAGGGAACGAACGATCAGTTCGTCTCCCTCGCACGCGAGGACAATGCCGCGCTCGCGGAGATCGCCAAGAAGCTCGGAGATAGTCATGAATAGTCGTCAGTCGTCAGTCATCAGTCATCAGTCATCAGTCATCAGTCGTCAGGCCTTCCGGCTACCGACGAGCCGTCATCGGCTTCGCGTCAGCAGCCAACTGAAAAACTGACGACTGACGACTGATAACTGACCTCACAGCCGCAGTTCCAGGAGCTGGTCGGTGGTCGCCGAGAAATCGGCGAGCGTCGGAGACAGGAAGAGCGTGCGGACCTCGGCATGGAGGCCGCGGCTTCGCATCCGCTGCAGCAACTTCACCGCCAGCAGCGAGTGTCCGCCCAGTTCGAAGAAGTGGTCCCACCGGCCCACGCGTTCCACGCCGAGCACCTCGGACCAGATCTCCGCCAGCGTCTCTTCGATCTCGCCGACCG
>Ga0187894_10003333_pt1 | contig 18107 bp, 22 predicted proteins | sample GBC1701081metaG_FD_136650 | JGI IMG/M metagenome (GOLD analysis project Ga0187894, IMG submission 136650) | White microbial mat communities from a lava cave in the Kipuka Kanohina Cave System on the Island of Hawaii, USA - GBC170108-1 metaG ...
TACATACGGTCCGCCGTCAAGGGCGAGAACATCGGCAGCGACGCCAAGGCTGCCTTCCTCAAAGAGGCTGTAGCCCGAGCGTTCGAGCCCCGGGACATTGCGGAAGCCGAAATGACAATCTTGCGAGACACCGAACCCGGGTATCTTTTCGCCGGGCTGGCTAAACGTGCCACGGTCCTGCCATTTGAAGCTTTCGTCAGCTATATCACTGGAAAGAGCATGGATGACATCTACGCCGCCGCCGACGTCAAGCAGGCCAAGAGTCTGCTGCCCACGGTGTTCCACGATATACTCAATTCTGAATCCGACGGCATCCTGGAAGATCTCTTTGAGCCTGACTTCAGCAAGCTTGCTTGTGGAGACCCAGTGGACAAGGTCATGGATCAAATCGCGGATCGCCACTCGGTCAAGCCGCAGATGGCCAAGGTCCGCATCATGAAAATTACTGCGCAGCGGGGTTCTGAGCTACCGATGCCGGTGAAGGCCGCGTCAACGTCTGATGCGTCCAAAGAAGCCCACAATCTCGCGCGTGCTTACGGCTTCTACAAGATCGCATTCTGCGTGGCCGCAGAACAGGTTCACAACGAAACTTTTGTTGACGAACCGGTGCGACTGCTTGTAAGCTACCAGCACGTGATTTAACGTACAGCTATGGCCAATAAGACCCTCACATATCAAGAAATTGTCGCTCGCCTCGCAGATCGGACCAAGTCCGCCAGCGCGAAAGCCGCGACCGCCGGCTCGGGCGCCCCGGGAACGCCGTCCACGCAAGTCACCGAAAAGGACCCGCAGGATATGGGCAAGGTCGGGATTCCTAAAGATCCGAACTCTGCACCCGCCGCCACCAACCTTCCTGGCAGTGGATCGGACACGCATCCGGTACACAATAAGGACGTGACCGCCGTCAAGTCTGTTGGCGCGACTTCCGCAAAGGAAACAGTCACCGATGACAATGGCGCGGGCGCCGCCGCCAAGGCCGCCAAAGTGGTCGCGTCGATTCGCAATTTGCGGGACTCGATCAACAAGTCCGCCGCGACCGCCAAGACCGCCGAAACTGACGACAAGAAGCCTCACGCTAAGTCGCCTGCTGACGCTGGTAAGCCTGCAGAACACAAGCCCGCAGAACATAAGCCTGCGGAGCACAAGTATGCCGATACCAACGGCCCCATCGATGATGGTAAGCACACGGCAACTAATTCCGATAAGGCCGCCCAAGGCCCCAAGGCCAAACAAGTCACTGAAAAGGATCCGCAGGAAGAGCCCAAGCCGTCCGTCCGCGAGGACGCGATCACGGGCATTCCGGAGAATGCCGACACCAATGAATCTACAGAGGGCAACGAGAACAAGGACAAGGCCGCCGCGCTGGACTTCGATCCCTCGTTTCACTTTAAGCTCGCCAGCGTGATCCTGGCCGATGACAACCTGCGCCAACAGGCAGAAGCCAAGTTGCAGGAAGCATTTGGCGCCGAAGTGGCTGCCGACATCGTAAAGGCCGCGGCCACGATGGAAGATGAAGCCAACCTGCTGGTGGAACTTGAAGCCGCTGGCGCCTTCGAGGCGGAAGAACTTTGGAAGAGTGCATCGGAAACCGAGAAGTCGATGATCATCAAGCTCGCCGCACTACATGATCACAATCGGACTGGGCTCTCTGACGATATGTGCAAGCAAGCGTACGACATGGGTGCCGCTGCCGGCGCCGACGAAATGGATGCTGCCGACGCTGCTGCCGACACTGCCGACGCTGCCCCTGTGGGCGGTGACGTGACACCGGAAGACATCTTGGTCGTACTCCAACACTTAGTCGAGTCCGGCCAGATCGACGAGCAGACCGCTCAGGCAATCTTGGCCGAACTCGGTGCCGCCGATTCAGCGGAAGGTGCCGAAGCTCCCGATCAGGAAGTCGCGGATATGGCCGAAAAGGCCGCGTCTGTCGTCGCGAAACTGTCTGCACCGGCCAATAAGTAATCACCCCGTGTGTTATGAGCGACGGGAACACTAATTCCGCTCTCGCCGATGTTCTGAGCAGCACCATCGAGTTCGTAGATGGTGCCATAGCAGACTCGGACCGCATGAGCGGCGAGATCGCAGCTTTGCAGACGAAGCTTGCTGAAACCGAACGAGTCTATATCGAGAAGGTTGCGGCGGCCCAAAAGTCTGCCGCACTCGACCCGGACGCCATCAATGCGGCAGTGGATCGTCTTGTTACCCTCAAGATCATACCGTTTGAACTACATACCAAAGTTGCCAATCAGCTACACAAGGAGCCACGAAGTGCTCTGACTCTCCTCACCCAGGTCGCGGAGATGTTGGTGTCGGCTCCATCCGAAGGCTTTGGTGTCACGAAAGAGGCCGGCAATGTCGAAGGTGGCGGCGACCCTGACGGCTGGGATGAGGTCTTGCAGGGTCGAGTACCTCAAGTCAAACAGCTTAAGTAACCTGTCCATCACGGCTGGCCATTTTGCCGGGCGCTCAGCGATGGGTGCCCGGCTTTTTTATGAACCAAAATCAGATGTACAAAATTGCTGCCGTCTTGGGGCGCGGTAAGATGATCAGCAAGTTCCTGCAGGGCGGACTTAGGTATTCACCAATGACGAACACCAATTCGATGATCAACCACGGTATACGACAAGGTGTACTGCCGACCTGGTCGAAAGGTCCCCAGGCTATCGCCCAAATGAGCCGCGCCGCCGCTGGCAGAAATGCACTCAACCGCCAGGGTCTTGCCGACGCAGTACGCGGGTACCGAAAAGAATTTAGACCAAGGGTGATCGGTATGAACACCGGCCAGCTCAATGCTGCACGACCAGGTGTACCGACGGCAGGCCCGGTCGGCAAGTCCGGCCCATCTACAGGCTTGTCGTAAAATACTGCTGGACAAGCATAAGAAGTTTGGACATACTCTTCTCGAATTTGAGCCCGATTCGGCCGTGTGGTCGGGGTAGGGTCAAGCAACAAAACGGAAACCTAAGATTATGACATTCGATCATTATCGTCGGTCGAAGCCGCGTATCAACGTGCTTCGCGGGTGGCCTGGTAACGAAACTACCAGTCTGACCTTTTCCGCCAAGCCCAAGACTGGTGAAGACATCAAGTCCGGCATGGTCATTGTCCTCGATACAAATGGCGAGTGGGTCAAAGCTACCTACACGCTGGCCAACAACAAGTTGGTCTATTGGGCGACGGCTGACCAGTCTGACACCGATGTAGTCTCCTCTGGGCGGCTCTTGGGACTCTCAGTCGCAGGAACTTACGAAATCCAGACCGCGTACTTTGACAGTACGCAGGTGTACGCCGAAAACACTCCGTTGAAGGTGGACTCCACGGCTGGACAGCTGACCGTCGCTGCGATCACGACTGCCGATGACGAAATCGTCGGTGTCTGCACTCGCGGTGGAAAATCCGACATCTCCAAGATCAATTCGGAAGCCACTCCTGTTTCAGGCGCCGTGAACGTTATCACGTTTGTGACGAAATGGTTCCCGGGTCGCGCTAGTTAATCCTCAAACCCTGAAAGATAATAACATGAGCGAAAACGCTGAAGTAAAATCGGTCAAGGTCATGAATGAGGAGCTTCTGGCCCGCATCCTTGAAGAAGGTGAGGGTTCCGTGAAGTCCGCATCTGCGGCTGGCACCAACATGATCCGCCGACGGATCCGTGAAGACGGATTCCTGCGGAACATCATCCCCCCGGAGACCGTAACCGACACTGATCTCGACCGCGTAGTGGAACATGACCGTCCGGTCATCATCGAAGACATGGAGCCTTCCAGCCCCGGTGCTGTGAGTATTCCGTTCGGTGCCTCAACGGACAGCCAAACCTACTACGGTAACAAGTACACGGTTGTGTTCAACCCGATCACGACCAAGGAGTACACGAAAGACGTCAACGAACTCCGCACTTACCGCATGGACCTGCGGCAGGTGATCACGGACAACTCGCTGAAGGACATGCAGACCGAGGAAGATGGTCAATACATCTCCATCTGCGACCAGATCGTCGGCCCCAGCAATGGTGTCGGTGCGACCGGCCTCCAACAGAACTTTGACATCCAGGGCGGAATCACCCGGGATACGTACGTCGAAGTGCTGTCTAAGCTGGAGAACTTCAACCTTAACAACGGTGTGTTTCTCATGAACCGCCGGACCGCTAAGGAATTCTTGAAGTTCGATCGCTCCGAAATCGGTGGCGACCTCGCTGAAAAGCTCTTCACGGATGGCCTGACGGCCCTTCAGGAAGCCAAGATTTTTGGCGTGCGTCACTTGTTCACGATCAAACGCGATCTCGTGCCCGACAACGTCGTGTACCTGTTCGGTGAGCCCTCATACCTCGGCAAGTTCTATGAACTCAGCCCGACCACTCTCTACGTCGAGAAGAAGAAGGAGACCCTTCGATTCCAGGCTAGGGAGACGATTGGTGTGGCCGTCGCAAACGTGGGTGCGATTCAGAAGGTAACCTTCATTCCGTAAACGACTTACGTATAATTCACACTCCCTGAAGCAGCGATGCTCCAGGGAGTTTTTGTTTGTGCCATTGACATAAAACTGCCGCATGCTAACTTGAGTACGTGATACATAACTACGTTATTCAATTCAAGCTCTGGAACCGAACAAAACGTCCCAATAATCCCAATCGTTTCTACCTAGATTGTTGGGAATGGCAAGGACGACGTCGGATGGACGAAAATGGTAAAGCCTGGCACGGGTACTTTAACCATAAGAAAAAGACCTACTTGGCCCACCGAGTTGCCTATGAATTATCCACGGACACTCTCTTGCCAAACGACGTGCTTGTTCGTCATCGATGCGATAACCCGGCATGCTGCAACCCGCAGCACTTAGAAACTGGCACCAGTCAAGACAACATGCGGGATCGTGACCTGCGAGGACGTACGCTTCGAGGAGTGGCTCACGGAATGGCCAAAGTATCAGAGCGTATAGTCCGAGAACTTCGGTGTCTGTATGCGCAGAGCGGAGCGAAAGTCGGGGCCATACAAGCATTGGCCGATCGCTATCAGTTACATAAAAAGCACGTTCGAGACATAGTTCGACGTCACACTTGGAAGCACATCCCAGACGATTTTACCAGCTTGGAGCAGCTTGTTCCTTTACCTGAAAATCTTGTTAAGCCGCGCCCCAATAATCACGGAGGTTCAGCCCTAACTATCGAACACGTCCGGGAGATACGGGCCAAGCACGCCACCGGAACCCGGCAGAAAGACTTGTGTGTCGAATACGGACTGACTGCCGGCCCGATGTCGGCCTTGATAAATCAAAAAACTTGGCGGGGCATTTGAGACGACCGACAAGTGGGAGATCAAGACAAAAGCAGTCTGCAGACGGCCAAGCGGTTCGGCACCCGTCTGATCAAACTTGGTCGCGCAGCTCAGTCTCTAAAGTTTTCAGGACCCTGATGTAACTTTGCAGATGCGACTGAGAGCGGCCGATCAGTTCCCGCAAACGAGCGCGATACACGGCGACCTGCTCGGGGGTCCGGTGTTCGCCAGATTCCGAGAGCGCCTGCTCGATCTCTTCACAGAGCCACTGATAGTGCGGCTTCTTCATAGCACCATTGTGACACACCCTCTGGCGGATGCAATGGGTATCTGATCTGTGCTATAAGGTTTTGACCGGCATGGCTTAGCCATTCTGGTTTTGATAACCTCAACATCTAAACGAAAGACAACTCAAAATGAAGATCAGTAAGCTCCTCAAAATCATCACACTCAACGTCGGCCTCATTGTCGGACTCGCTACCAGCGCGTCTGCGCAGTCGCCCAAAGGCGCCGAGGCTTTGCGCACCACGCCTATGCAGAAGACGGAGATCCCGTCGGCTGTCCAGAGTAAAGGTTCGTTCCTCAAGAGCGGTATCAAGTCACTCGGCCGGGTCGGCAACCTGGAGATCGTCCAGATCAAGATCCGCGGCGTCGACACGCCCAACCTCACGGTCGCGGCGATGTATGATGCCTTTCACGACCGCCTCGTACCTCTCGGTACGGCCAGCGGTGTCGGTATCGGACATACGCTCCTGAGCGCCGGCAGTACTCCTGCCGCGGCGGCTCTCTTGCGTCCCCCTACTACGCGCGTAAATAACAACTCAGACTCCACGTCCTCGGCTGATGCCGACGCTGATGCCGACTCTGGATCGTTCTCTTCCGCGAAGGGCGGTAACGCCACGTCGGTCTCTAAGGGTGGTAATGCTAGTTCGGTTTCGTCCGCCAAGAATGACAACACCAGCGTGAATGTCAATTCAAACGCGAACAACAACTCGAACAGGAACCTAAACAGCAACTCGAACAAGAACCTGAATAACAACAGCGCCAACGCATCGCAAGTTCAAGGCCAGGCGCAGGGTCAGCTCCAAGGTCAACTTCAGGGTCAGCTTCAAGGTCAGACCACCACGAGCGGTCACGGTCACCATCACTAAGACGACTGACCGTTGAGGTTCATCGGCCCCGCCTGCCTGCCATTGGGCAGGCGGGGTTTTAGACCAATGGCAGACAGGCACTATGAAAATAACCAGCATACACATTCCAAAACAACGACAGTTCATTTCAGATTTCTACGCAGCGTGCCTGCTGCTCACCATTTACCCCGGTATCGTTCGCATCCATCGTGGGGTTAACGTTCAAGAGCAGGATGCCCTAATTGGTGACGGCTCGTCATACGACCCCAATCAGTTGATCTTCGGACAACCCCCGACAGGGCAGATGGCGAAGCGCCATGAACCCTTAACCCCACTGGGCCGCGTACTTCAACACATAAATCAATACCATAATGCCGGCATCACGTGGCCCTGGCTTTACCCGTTGGAGTTGCGAGAAACTCTTGGTACCACAGAAGTTGCACGGCATCTGGACTGCACGACCGAAACGATTGCCAGGTTGGGTAGTCCGATGGATGCAATTATCGTGAAGGAGTTCCAAAGCTACGATGTTCTGGACGAGACCGCGCAGATGTTTCACAACATGATCTATACGGGGGAATACTTGTGCCAGCAGTTACAGAACGTGGACACCTTGCTCGCCGAGGTTCGGCAGAAGCACCGCGTCATAGACGTCGACGGTATCAAGGTGCTTTGGCTCGACGACCTCGCTGACACAAAGTTTGAGCCAATCATCAGCCGATACGTTATGCTAGAAGCGCGTGACGTCTCGGTGTCGGTGAAGCCCGATACCAAAGGAAATGGCTGGGCCTTGTTCAAATTCCGCTCGTCCCCAGCCGCATTGGACTTCGGCCGCATCGCAAGCGACCCGGAGATTGCGTTCTGCCAGGCCCGCGGGACTCTTGTCAAAACAAAGACTAGGTGTGACGAAGGCGAAATTCGGCGCATCATTAGGCTTTCAAGAATCGTAAATAGTTAAACATCAAGTAAATGAATGAAAATGAAAATTGCGTTGTCTGCTTCGTTTTACAATATCGAAGCCGTTCAGGATGTCCTGCGTACTTGCGACCGCATCTACTCCCCACATCTTCAATACATCGACGAAATTATTGACATATTCGGAGTCAATAAAGTTCGGGGTTTGCCGGACGGTCAGGAAACCACCCTAGCATGGATCATCGCTAAAGAGCAGCGAGAAGCCGATCCGGGCGTCGAGATCGAATTCCTCAAGGTTGGAGATTTGCTGAAGATCGCCAACGCTACCGATGCGTGTGCCGCGGTACTGTCAGACCAACTAGCGTCCGCCAAGCGCCTGATCGAGGAGCAGGGTAAAACTATCGCACGGCTGCAGGAAGACCAACGCCGTCCCGACCGCCTGGCCAGCACGGCTGCCACTATGTTGAAAACGTGGCCGCCGGCAGATGTGTTCCCGACGCACCACAGCATCGACGACCGATACATCGGTGGCTGTGAGACGCGGGACCCGATGGATCAGGACCACTCGGCCATACCGGCGGGCGCAATCGCCCAAGACTACCGCGGCGAGAATATTTAAGCGCCAGGCGCAACAACCCCGGCTCCGCTTGACGGCGGGGCCGGGATCTGTTTTATTATATGTCGAATGTGTACCAACCACCAGTCGTACCCGGATGGGCCGAAGCCACCGCGGGCCCGCTGGTGGCTGTCGCTGTTGCATTGTTCCGACATCGTTACCTTTTCTATGGTAGGCGTACCTCATCTACTCTCTACGGCACTCCTGGCGGTAACACTCAGGGTGGCGAAACTCCGCGAGCGGCTACTAAGCGGATTGTCCTGGAGGACACCGGCATGGACTTGGGAACCCTATATCTTCCATACCAAGGTATCCGAGAGCTCCCCATCAGTGGCGGCGTCATGCCGGTCAGACTCTTCCTCGGGCTGCTGGATCTTAACGGTAAGCTCGGTGCCAAATTCGACCCTAACGATCCGGACGGAGCCCGGGATGACAACAACGGAATCGTCTGCCCTGACCGTAACGGTTTTCCACGATGCCAGTCCGGCGGCCGGCACCAAGCGTGGGCGTGCATCCACGCAGACGAGGCGAACGCGCAGCCGCAAAAATACTCGCCGGCCCTCCGGTGGGCGCTCGAAATCTACTGCCGGAAAGCCCCAACGGTCCGACTACCGTGGGACCACGAAGCAGTCCCACTCGCCCAAGCGGCGCACGTCCAAGAATTAGCGGAACGTGAGTAAGAATCGCACCAACCCCAAGTCCGGCTGGGCCAAGAAGGCCGACCTGCAGAAGGTCGGTCCCAATGGTCGAGCGCTTTGCCGTCGGTGTCAGATCGAAGTCCCCAAGGGGCGACGGACCTTCTGCGGAGAGGTCTGTATCCATGAATGGAAGCTCCGCAGCAATACCGAGTACTTGCGCAATTGTGTTTTCAAGCGAGACCGCGGTGTTTGTGCGGAGTGTAAACTCGATACCCACCAGCTGGAGATCGGGTTGTACCGTCTCCGCGAAACATCCTATGCCGCCCATGCCTCACGAAGATCCGAACTCCAGGCCCGAGGATTCGACCACCACCGGTCAACCTTCTGGGACGCCGAACACAAGCTTGCCGTCATCGAAGGAGGAGGCGAGTGCGGGCTCGACAACATCGAGACCCTCTGCCAACCATGCCACAAGAAGCGCACGCGTGAACTCGCCGCTCGCCGCGCTGCAGCCCGAAAAGCCGGGAAATCTGGCGTTGGAATCCTTGCAGCGGGTGGCAGCCATGCTGCCGCCTGTCAGGAAGACGCTCATGCCGAGGTTCATCCTCAGCCCCCATCACCAGATGGAGCAGTTCCGGTTACCCCGCAGCAAGAAACGCCGCATCCGCCAGAAGTGGGCCAATCGCCCGGAGAACTGGCGCAAGGCTAAAGAGCAGCACGTCTACGCGGACGGGCTCAACGTAATCATACCTCCAGACCAGCACACTGTTGTGCATGCACTTATGGAGGTCATCCCCCAAGTAAACCCTCAACTGGCCGCCATCGTCAAGATGCTCGGCATTTTCTAAACCATGCCACTCGACTGGGACATCAGCAAAGTTAAAGACCGCACCGCCTACTGCTACGACATCAGCAAAGTTAAAGACCGCACCACCTACTGCTACGACGCGGAGATGAACATTCACCCGCTCACGAAGGCTCTGATCTACATGACGGAGTTCATCGGCATTCCGCGCATCACGGAGGAGAACCATTACGAGTTCTTCCAACGCTGCCGGGTGTACGAGAGGCTTAACGGCGTCCGTTTGTGGCAGCAGGATCCGACAGACCCGGACAAGCAGGCCGAACGCTGGATCAGCCTGCAGGACATCCGCAGTCACATCGGTCTGCGAACCAATGTCCGGAGTCTGTCTGACGCGAAGTTCAAGGCGGAAGCCTGGAAAGACCTCATGGCCGAGATCCTCACGGATCAACGAACCGAAATCACCTTATTGGCCGAGATCTGCACGGATCAACGAACCGAAGCCACCTTATGCAGCGCATCGAAACCCGCAGCGGAGACGCCTGTCGACCAATAATAGGCCGAGGCCGGAACGCAATTATCGCCCATGTGGTTAATGATCGCGGCGGCTGGGGGCGTGGTAACATGTTCACCGGCTCGATCTCGAATCGATGGCCCGAGCCAGAGCATGAGTACCGAGAGTGGTTCAATAAGCAGGTGGACTGGGAGATGGGGGCCGTGCAGTTCGTCAGGGTAGACCCGAGGATCGTGGTCGCCAACATGCTGAGTCAGGTCGGCTATAAGTCCGACTCCAACCCCTGCCCGCTTAGTTACCCGGCTCTCGTGCTAGCCTGGGGCGAGGTCGTCGCCTACGCGCAGGAGCACAGAGCTGACATTCACTTTCCCAAGTTCGGCGCCGGCTTGGCTGGCGGGGATTGGGACATCATAAGCGAGATCATTGAGCGTGATACCCCCTCCGACGTGGGGTTGTTCTGCTACACCCTCGTTTGACATAAACAATGCAAAACAATGGCAAAATACAAGTACGGTTTCAATCTCGAAGACGTTAGTCATCAGGAAGAAATCGCCAAAGAAGTCTCAAAACTCCCGAAACATGTGCAAATTGTGATCGCGTGGAGGTATGGATTTCTTGGAAGCAGATCGGGTGCCTCGGTCAGGGACCTGGCACGGCAACTAGGCAAAACAAAAGCAGAGATCGAAGCCGCATTAAATGAGGGTTGTCGCATCCTCCATAGTGTCTTCGCCGCACGGCCCACAACCCGGCTTGGCCGGGCACGTAAGTTGTTGGGTGTTTGACGCCCAATAGACTACTGATCCTTGAATCACCGGCTGCCCCTTCGGGGGTAGCCGGTTTCTCTTTTAGCTATCAGGTCTTGTGCTTCCAGTCTGACTGTCGTAGACTATCCCCATGAACATTGTTTTGGATCAGAACTTCCTCATCGGCATGATCAAAGAAGCGGTGGCCCGAGGTCTTGATCCTGAGATTGTTGCACGTGTGCATGGGCGGGTTTCAATTTTGATGCAGCCCCACGTCAAAGCAGGATTTGACCGGCATCTGGCGAACTGTGAACTGCCTGTTAAAAAGGCCACGCTGGCTATGACGATGCGCCCTTCCGTACTGGCGGCCGCCGTCGAGCATACCATCAACGAGTCCGGCAACCCGCTATGCGACGAGATGCGCAAGTGGCTGCCCGAGCATCAGGAGCTCACCGAGAAGGTGGCGGCGGACCGCACCGCTACATCTGATTTCCTTTCTCGCTTTGAACGGTTGAAGCTCTCCGACAAGATCGCCTTGCTGGGCGGTACTGGCGCCGCCATCGGCGGTGCTCACTCCCTACTCAGGCCGAGTGCGATGGACGAAGCCCACGAGCGTGGACCCATTACCCGGCTATCCCGGGGCGCAATCTCTGGTTACACCACGGCGGCTGGCGCTGGGCTTGGTGCTGTCACCGGCAACTACTTGGCTGACCGCTTCGGCGACCTGTCTGGTGCCGGTAAGCCTCATCCGCTGGCGATGTTGCTAGGGGCGGGTCTGGGCGGTATGGCTGGCCATCAGCTCGCCAGTTCTATCCTCTAAGTATGGCCATCCAGCGCAATACGTCCAGAATAACGGTCGACGACATCCGGCACTTCATATACGACCGGTCCCCCAAGGACAATGAGATCGATATGGACCTCGCTTGGTCCGATCCTGAGATTACGGTGGCTATGCGTTATTGTGCCATGAGCTACAACGCAATCCAACCATACGTGGATCGCGTCGATGCTACGACCTTGCCGAACGAAATAATATTCATCCACGGCACCATTTACCACATGTACTTGGCCAAGTGGGCTCAGCTCACCCGGTCCGACCTGGACTACACGGCCGGCAACATGTCAGTGGACCGGGTTAAGCGTTGGATCGCTCATCTCGAAAAGGGAATGGAATTCCATAAGGGCGAATTTGAAACAAAGGCGAAGGAGCGCAAGATCTCGATCAACCTTGAAAGCGCCTACGGCTGTGTCGGCTGAGTGCCGCATCCTAAATGGACCAAGTCTTCCAGAACGTTCTTGTACGGCCGCACTGGGGAGCCCAGGAGGTCGTATTGAGCTGGGAAGTTCCACGCGAGCTCTTCCAGGGGAATTTTATTGTCTTCCGGTCGGTCGACGGGATCACCGGTTTCACCGAGATCGCGTCTGGCCAAGGTTTGGACCACGTAGTAGATTCGGTGGTTCCCAAGGATAGAATCACCGAGTACTTTTATCGCATCACTCTGCAGCACAAGGGCAAACGATACGATAGTGACGTTGTAAGTACCTATGGGGAAGTCCCCCGACTCATCTTCGGGATGTCACACCAGATCATGAAGCTGGAGTACATACGGATGCGTAGATGCCACCCTATAAAGATCTTCCGTCAAAAGCTTTCCGGCAAAACTTGCCCTATCTGTACTGACCCTGACACTGAGCAGAAGATCGGCAGCACCTTGTGCGAAATCTGCTTTGCGACCGGCATTGAGGGTGGCTTCGAGGAAGGCGTCGACAGTCATTTCCTCCTGGTTAATAAATCCCCGGTACAACTGCAAGATGCCCAAGACGGCTCCGGGACCAACGACCCTAGCGAGGATACCGCCCGCATCCTCCCATACCCGCCACTCCGGAAAGGCGACATGCTGGCTCAAACCCGTACTGACGAGCGCTGGCTCGTCAACATGCTAACGCCTTACCATCTGAACGACGCCATGCCGGCACTTTACGATGTGTCCTTGATGCACTTGCGTCGGAATGATGTCCGCTACAAGGTCAAATGAGCGTACCCAATACACCCGAGAATCATCTGCTTCTGGAAGGGCTTGGGAATCTCGTGCTCACCCCGGTATCGCTGCGGCGCATCTTCTTGCTGCTCACCAGGCTGCACTTCAGCGATGCGTCGCACTACGGTGACAAGGCTATACCGCTCAAGAACTTCATCTGGTCCCCTGACGAAAAGCTGCGCAAGTTGTTCATTGACTACGACTACAACTACCGACCTACCGATCTGGAGCAACGCCCTGGCGTGTTCATCGGGGTGGACGACATCACGTACGCCCGTCAGGTGATCGATAATCAGCGCGAAAACACCGCCGACCGTTCCGGTACCTCTTTCACCTATCGGGCCGAGACGGGCATCATTCTGCGGCACATCTCGCTTACCCCGGATGAGGCCCTCACGCTTGGTGAATTAAGCGTCGATTTCTACGCCGGCATTAGGAAGATGCTGATGGAGCAAATGAAGCTCCAGAATTTCGATCTTGCGGCCCTCAAGGCTACCAAACCTTTTCTTCGCACCGAGATGCAGACCGACCAGCAATTCTCTTGCGACCTTGTGATGCGGATCTCTTTCTTGCACGATTGGACTACGTTCCGCGAAAGTCATCGCATCAAGACTGTTTCATTCCGAGAGGCCGTAACGGCCTATGCGCTCCCGACGAATGACGGCACGGCTCCAAAACCACAGGAGATGGAGCAGTGAGAATTCTCCGCTTGCAAAGGCATCCCTGACACCGTAAACTCAAGATTGTAACGCTATGGCTATCTCGAACTACACACGCCCGCAACTGCTGATCCGCCAGCTGCTTGACCGCACACCGACCCCGACGGTACGCCAGCTCAATGCCTTTGTCTTCGGACCTCAATATGATCTATTCCGCTACACTAATGAGACAGAACGTGCTGAACTGAACGGCACGGCCTTCGAGCAGAACAGCGACACATCGCCGTCCGAACGGCAGCTTGTTCCATACGAGGGTCTCGAACCTCTACACACCGTCGACACCGACTTCGTTCGACTTTTTGGCGAGAACCTTGAAGGTCGCTTGTGGTTGCATGCAAGCCCAACCACGGTGACGGACCCGAGCAAGTACAACGTCAAGATCAAATCTCTTTCGGAGCCAAACAAGCTCCATGTCACTTACCGAACCGCGGTAGCCGGAACTCCTGACATCCAAGAAGGTGTATTCCTCGACATCCCGGTCACTTTCGGCGGCACCGGCTATACAGTCGCCCCAGTCGTCACAATCGATGGCGACGGAACCGGGGCCAAGGCGGTTGCGACAATTTCGGGTGGTGCCGTTACGGCCATCGTGATCACGCACCCCGGCAATGGTGACTACACGACTGCCGAAGTCACTATCGCCGATCCCGATACTCGCGTAAATCTTGGCAGTACGGCCGCTTCGGAAGTTTGGCCGCTCATCAGCGAACTGCACGGACGCCCCATCCGTAATGGCGATGTCTGTTACAGCACTTTTGACTCGACCCAATTTCGACGCTCTGTGCGTGGAACCGAGCGCGAAGCGGTAGCCGCTCACTACGGCAGTAATGAGGACCAGGATAACTCGCTCCTGGCTCCAGCCGCGACAAATCCCGCCTCAAACGGCTCCGCGTCGGCTGACAATTTCACGGCTCCTACGAACTGGGAATCCTTCTTGACCGGTGGCTCGATCACCGCAATCGCCGTCGGCGCCGGTGGTTCCGGTTACACCACGGCGACTGTCGCAATCACTCATCCCGGCGGACACGGTAACGGGGCTACCGCTACCGCTACCATCTCGGGTGGTGCCGTTACGGCCATCGTGATCACAAACGGCGGTATTGACTATACGTCCTCTCCGACCATCGTGGTTAGCATCACGGGTGATGGTACCGGCGCGACTGCCGGCGTGGTTACTCTGTCCTCGGACTCTGTACCCGCAGACTGGAGCGGCCTTGTCGAAGGCGCCAAGTACGGCGGCTTCTATGGCGAACGCTACACCGTCACGGTGACGAACTCCGGCAATGCCACATCGGCACGGGTTCGCATCCGCAGTGCGTCCGGTGCTTTCAGCGCAGACGATGTTACGGTCACCAAGCCAGGCACTCGTTCCTTCGTGGTTGACCATGACGCGCTAGGCGGCCTGAGCCTTTCGCTCTATGCCCCGAACTCCACCACTAATCTCCGTGCGGGGGATCAGTTCATTTTCAACGTGAAGGGCGTTTACCAACCCCTCATGGTCTCCAACACGGTTGGCTCAATTGAGGTCACAGACGGCGGCTCCAGTTACACCAGTGCCCCGACAGTTACAATCTCTGGCGGCGGAGGCTCTGGTGCGACCGCTACGGCGGCCATTAACGGTCTCGACGCAATCAACGTCACGACCCCTGGCTCCGGCTACACCACAGCTGCCGTGAATATCACGGGCGACGGTACCGGTGCTGCTGCGGTAGCGATCATTAGCGGTGGCGTAATCTCCCAGGTGGTCATCACCAACCCCGGCTCTGGTTACACTACGTCCGCAGCGACTATCATTGGAGACGGCACAGGCGCGATTCTGGCGGTTGTCATTGGCACCGGCAAGGTTGTCAGCGTCACGGTGACTGCTGGCGGACGCGACTACACCAGCGCCCCGACAGTCTCCTTCACGGGTGGCTCCGGTTCTGGCGCCGCAGCTACCGCGATCCTCAACACCGATCCCGGCACCCGGGATTTGGAAGTGTCCGGCACGTATGCCGGTCCTGCCAACACCACGTACACGATCACGGTCGTGACGGGGTCCACTGGCGGTACTGATGGATTCGCTGATGCTGTCGTCCGAGTCTCTGACTCAACCGGCATCGACTTGATCAAGGAGTACACGGTTGTCCATGACACCGAGTATGACCTGGGTTCCTTTGGGCTCAAGTTCAAATTTCCTGCGGGTCTTGTGACTCCAACTCAGGGTGGCCTCCTTAAAGGCGACTCCTACTTCGTCCATGCTGTAGCTGAAGCCCTGACGGGCGCACCTGCAGTCATTGTACTTTCGGGTCAGGCTGCCGATACATCTTCGTGGGTTGAAGCTGACCTGGACCTCAACCTTCTGGACATCGACGTCCGGACGGTGTTCTCTGGCGAGATCCTTTTGAAAGGCGATCCAGCCGATGCTCCCGAACTGCAATGGGAGGCTGGCGATGCTTCCACTGGAGGCATTCTGGTTCGTCATGATCTCAAGCTTAATGTCCCTGAACGCGACAGCGACTTCGAATGGGTGCCGGTGCAAAACTCTACCAAGGCGCGCCTGTTTGCTTCGTGGCGCGGGCTCGTGCCAGCTTCGGTCGGCGAAACCATCAAGCTCTTCGACACCGAAGCTGATATTGTCGAAGCATTTGGCAAGAACGACAAAGATAACGTTCTGTCCTATGCGGCCGTCAAGGCGCTCAACGGTGCGCAAGGTCGCGCGATTTACGTTGGTCGACTACGCACCAATGATCTGACTGGCTACACTGACGTACTCCGCAAGGCGGAACGAATCGACGGCATCTACGCGATGGCGCCGCTCTCGTACGATGCGGCCGTTCTGAACGCCATCAAGATCCACGTGGACAAAATGTCCACCGACAAGGCCAAGCTCTGGCGCCGAGCCTACTTCGGCACCAAGAACCCCGGCGCGTTCTTGAAGATCGACAAAACCAACGACGGTACGCAGCTTAATGCCACCGTGCTCGCTACACCCAATGGTAATCTTCGGGTGATCGCAGAGGACGCGGACTTCTTGACCAACGACATTGCCGCTGGCGACCTGTTCCGCATCAATTTTGGCGTCAACGAATGGGACGAGCCGACGTACGAAGAGTACGAGATCCTCGAAGTCCTTGAAGAGGACGAACTGATCCTGAAGACCGGACCTTCGAGTCCGATCTCCGCGGCCATCAAGGCCGAGATCTGGAAGCCCGATACGGCATCCAGTCAGGTTGAGTTCGTTGCGGCCCGCTCCGAGTCGTACGAGGACCGCCGCATCGTATCCGTCTGGAGCGATGATCCCTACGATGTGAATGCCGATGATGTCATCGAACCCGTCGAACTGTTTTTCATCTGCTCCGAGGTCGCCGGTCTACGCTCCGCGGTATTCCCGCAGCAGGGCTTGACCAACACCGAGATCCTCTCGGCCGAACAGGCGCCGAACATGTTCACCAAGTACACCGAGGACGAACTGGACGTCGCCGCGGCCGGCGGAACGTTCATCATCGCCCAAGAGGTCGAAGATGGTCCGCTGTTCATCCGACATCAGTTGACGACTCAGACCAATTTCAACGCCCTCCATCAGGAGGACTCGGTTGGCACGAACCTGGATGAAATCAGCTACGCCATCAAGGACGCCTTGCAGCCGTATATCGGCCGTCGCAACGCCACCCCCGAGACGATCGAGGAAATCGAGACCAAGATGCGCGACATCCTTAACGCCCGGCGTTCCGCTCCGGACGGTCTCACCACGGTCGGGCCGCAGATCGTCAATTGGGCTGACTTGGTGGTCGAGATCGACGATACTTTCAAGGACCGGATCAACGTCTCGGTGCGATTGGAGCTGCCGCTCCCGATCAACAACATTATCGTGACGCTGAATGCGACCACGGTGAGCGACGAAACGCTTGCGGCCACTGCGCAATAAGCATACAATCTGAACCATTATGGCTGACATCGATTTCTTCGGCTACGGACGCTCCAAAGCAGGTACTTACATTCTGTCTAGCGACTACGCCTCAATTTACTTCGCCAATACGGCGGGTGGAACGGGGACACCGTCTAACCGGGCAGGTCTGGTGCAAAGTTCCAGCGTCTCGTATCAGCATCGTGTCGAACCCAAGTTCGAGGCAGGTTCCCATGAGCTGTATTGGCTCACCGGTCAGTCGATGGGCGCCATAGCGCTTGCGCGACTGGTCAGCGAGAAGGGTTTCCTTGACGGTATCCAATCCGGCGGGGCTGCCAACCAGCTGACCAAGGGCATCATCGGTACGGTCGAGTTCAAAGCCGGACAGGTGCAGCTCCGTCAGGACGTTGTCACGATGAGTGGCTGTGTGTTACAGGGCGTGAATTTCAATACAAGTGTCGGCGGCTTGGAGATCACCGAGTCACTCACCATTCAGGTCGCGTTGATGCAAAAGAAAGCCCTTGGTAATGGCGGCCTTCTGGGTGTGGTACAATCGGCGGTCGGACCGCTCTTTCAGTAACTAGACCGCCACACCGGCATTATTGACTTCTCAAGGCCGTGACCGATTTATGGTCACGGCCTTTTCGGCCGCAGCGGGCTTGCTTTCATTACTCCAGCCTTCAGCCGCTTTGGACACTGGACAACCTCCGCAAGAGTGTTAAGCTTACCACGTAGATATGCCCGACCACCGACAGCCACTTGATCCGACGTACAGGCCCCAGCAGGCAGCTACCGCTGCACTGGAGAAGTTCATGACGGTCAACAAGATCTA
>Ga0187894_10003334_pt1 | contig 18101 bp, 11 predicted proteins | sample GBC1701081metaG_FD_136650 | JGI IMG/M metagenome (GOLD analysis project Ga0187894, IMG submission 136650) | White microbial mat communities from a lava cave in the Kipuka Kanohina Cave System on the Island of Hawaii, USA - GBC170108-1 metaG ...
AAAAGGCAAAAGGCAAAAGGCAAAACCGAACGCACTCGTCAGACGATGCTGTTTGGTTTTGACTTCTTACTTTTGACTCTAGACCGACTCGGTCTTGGTACCGCATTCGGGACAAAATTTTGCGCCTGCGTTTAGCTCGGCCTTGCAGTTTGAGCATATTTGTTTCTCTTGCGATGAGCCGCATTCCGAGCAGAATTTTGCGCCTTCGCGGAGCTGTGCGCCGCATTTCACGCACGGCACTTTGGCGACTTCCATTTTGGCCCCGCAATCGGCGCAGAATTTTGCGCCGAAGGCGTTTGCTTTTCCGCACGATGGGCAGGTCGCGCTTGCCGCGGGAGCGCCGCCGGCTTGTCCTTGCGGACCGGCGCCAAATGCATTTGCCATCTGTCCGCCGACGGCAAAACCGGCACCTAGACCGGCGCCTAGACCGGCACCGCCGCCTTCATTTTGCGCGGCGTCGCGCAGGGCGTCTGCCGCCTGAAACTGCATGTAACGATTTGCGTCGCCGAGGGCGCCCATCGAGGCACGCTTGTCCATCGCGGCTTCAACCTCGGGCGGCAGGCTCACGTTCTCGACGTAAAACTTCGTTACCTCGAGGCCGTACGCTTTGAAATCCTCGTTGATCATCGCGCGGATTTTGTCGCCGATCTCTTTGTATTGCGCCGCGAGATCGAGCGCCGGGATTTTTAGCTCGCCGAGCGCGTCTGAAAATTCCGTAACGATCGCGCGTTTCAACTGGCCGTCGATATCTTCGGTCTGAAAATGAGCATTCGTCCCGGCGACCTCTTTGATAAATTCGCCCGGATCGGCGACACGCAGGCTGTAGGCGCCGAAGGCACGCAGCCGCACGATGCCGAAATCCTCGTCGCGGAGCATCACCGGGTTCGACGTTCCCCATTTCATGTCGGTGAACTGTTTAGTGTTGACGAAATAAACCTCAGACTTTATCGGTGAATTAAAACCGTATTTCCACGCGCCCAGTTTCGAAAGTATCGGCGTGTTGCCGCCCTCGACCGTGTAGCGGCCGGGCGCGAAAACGTCCGCCACCTGGCCTTCGAAAACGAAAACGGCCGCCTGCGATTCGCGCACGATCAACTGTGCACCGTTCTTGATCTCCTGCTGATAAACCGGAAACCGGTAAAGCAGAGTGTCCTTCGATTCATCGAGCCATTCGATAACCTCGATAAACTGGTTCATCGCCGCTTCCTTGACCTTGTCAATAATGCTCATTTTTTGATCTCCCCGTGAGAATTATAACGAAAAATATGACACAAAGTTCGGATTTATGAAAGCTAGCCGCTATATTAGAGGCAGCGGGTTTCACCCTTGAGAAGGAAGGGATTTTCAGGATGTGCGGTCGATATAAGCTGATAACCGAGTACAAGAAGATAGTGAAAAGATATCCTCTCTACGCCGAAGAGCTTTGGGAGGAGTTTTATCGGATTCACAGGGAGATCAATCGCGTTGAGATCTTTCCGGGCGAACTTGTCCTTGCCATCAACAACAAATACGAACCCGAAATGGATTGGTGGACGATTCGGGCTGAAACCTGGGACGGCAAAATCGCAAATGCCATCAACGCGAAAGCGGAGACCGTTAACAAGGTTCAAATGTTTCGGGAAGCATTCCAGAAAGACCGCGTCCTTATTCCGGCGACGAGCTTGTTCGAGTGGCAGTTGCAAAACGACGGCACAAAGAAGAAATATGAGATCTGGTTTGACGAACCCATTTTCTCTTTCGGCGGGATAGCAAGACACTGCGAGATAAAGGGAGAACTCAAACGCTGCACGGCTATAATCACAACAAGCCCGAATGAAACTTTCAAGCTGATACACAATACGAAGCAAAGGCAAGCCGTCGTGATTCGGGAAGCGGATCAAGAAGCGTGGCTCGACCCGAATGCCAAAGAATCTGACGTAATGGCCTTGATGAAGCCGTTGCCTGATTCGGAGACTCATTTTAAGGAATTTGAAGAGGAAAAAGCCCAAGGCAGTTTGTTTTGAGCCGACCCGTATTCGTCGTACCGCTCTCGCCACCCGCCCACATCGATCGACGCCAAAAGCGGACACCACACTTCACATAAGTAAGAGGCTTCGGTCATTTCTTATCGGCGATCCGAAACCTAAAATCGAATTGGCGGAGGCGTGTGGGAGTCGAACCCACCCGAGCACGCTCTCGCGCACTCACAGACGGTTTTGAAGACCGCGCCCGTCACCGGACAGGATGCGCCTCCTTCAGATGAAAACCGAACGCGATTTACACGGATCAGAACCGATTTTCACGGATCAAAACAATCTAAAAATTCAGATCCGCGGGAACCCGTCTTCTTCCGTGCAAATCCGCGTTCCATTTTGTCTCACCCTAATAATAATGTAATCAAAGCCGCACGTTCAGCAATGTCACTCACCAAAATATGCTCATTCAGCGTATGCGCGCCGTCGCCCGTGATGCCGAGGCCGTCGAGAACGGGGACGCCGAGGGCGGCGACGAAGTTGCCGTCCGAGGCGCCGCCGACCTGCGTTTCGCCGAGATCGTAGTCGAACGATGCTGCCAGAACCCGCGCTTTTTCGTAGAGCGCGGCGACGGCCGAGGTTCGCTCCATCGGCGGGCGGTTTACGTTGCCGAGAATTTCGAGCGTCACGCGCGTGTCGAACGGCTTGAGCGAATAAACTTCTTCGTAAACTCTTTCGGCCTCGGCGAGTGACGAGAAACGCACGTCGATTGTGCATTCGGCATGTTCGGGGATCACGTTCGTCGTCGTGCCGCCCGTTGCGGTGCAGACGTTGACCGTCGTGCCCGCCGAAACATTATTAAATGTATGCAGCCGCTCGATCTGGCGTGCGAGTTCCAGAATCGCGCTGGCGCCTTTTTCCGGCTCAAGCCCCGCGTGTGCCGGAATGCCGTGTGCCCGCAACGTGTACATTCCGGTGCCTTTGCGGCCGGTTTTCACGCTTCCATTTGCCGACGGCTCAAGCACGAGGCAGTGGTCGGCAAGCTCGGCTTCCTGTTCGACGATCGCGCGCCCCGAATAGCTGCCGACCTCTTCATCGCAGGAGAGGACGAACGTGATCGGCCGCGCCGGCCGCGTTCCAGTCTCTTTGAAAAACCGCAAGGCTTCCAGCATCAACACGATGTTCGCCTTCATGTCGAAGATGCCGCAGCCGAAAAATTTGTCGCCCTCAATCCGCGTTGGGTTTCGTTCCCTGGAACCCAAAGGGTGAACCGTGTCTGTATGTCCGATCAAAAGCAACGGCTTCGCATCGCCGGAAAAGGCACGAATGATCAGGTGGTCGCCGTAGCCTTCAGCACCGACGCGCTCGATCTCGAGATCAAATTCCATCGATTGAAATTTCTTCTCGATCCAATCGACGACCAAGCCGCTCCGCTCGGTATCGAACGAAGGCGACTCGATCTCGACGATCTGCCGGATCGCGTCGATCATCGCATCCGTGCGCGTCTGAAAGTATCGCAGTGTTTCCGATGGATTCATCGCTCTTTAATTAGGCGATACAGGTGCCGCGGGCGCGCCGCCGAAAATGTTGTTCAACAATTCGCCGATGCGGTAACCGGCAAGCGCCAATTGTCGCTCCGACAGCGCGAAAGCTTTCGTGCGGTATTTCTCCGACGGCATCTGAAACCGCACAAGATCGGGCGAAAAGACGGCGTTCATTGCCAGATCGAGACCGGTTTTGTGCCATTCCTGATATTGGCTGAGCTTCAGGTCGGAGGCAAATTTTGCGTACGGATGTTTCCGCATTATCTGATCGCCCAAGGAAGTGACATATTCGCGGACGCACTGGCCGCGTTTCAACGGAACGCCACGGGGCAGGATGCCGTCCCAATAAGCATGCAAGTTCAATTGAGATTCTCGCGGCGTGCCCTCGGGAGTCAGCAAAAACAGATTGCCGCCCTGATCACCTTTCGGTTCGCGGTCAGTGACGCGTGCTGAGTTGTGCAACGGCTGGTGAATATCACCCGTCAGGTGCATCATCCACGCGATTGCGATCGCTTTGTCCGCGTCGCTTGCTTTCGCGTCACGCATCGTTTTTTCCGATTCGGCAAGGCTAACAAGAGCTTCGCCGCCTTCTTCCATGCCCGAGAGTATCTCGATCTTGCCGTCCGTCCGCTTCCAAAACGTGTCGTAGTAATGCCAGTTGGAATGATTATATTTCCGGTAGCGAATCGGGAATGCGCGTTCACGCACCATGTCAGCCCAAGTCGGGATGACCATAAAAAATTCCATCTTGCGAACGTCTTCCGGCTCTATTCCGTAAACGGGATAGAATGCGGCGATATTCGAATCTTCGGGAGCGGCGCGCAAGATTTTAATGACGGCGGCGCGCGTCTGCGGCGTCATCCTCTGCCAGGCAATGTAACCCGTTAGTTTGTGCCCTTCGTCGTGCCAGCCGAAAATCGGCAGTGTAAAAACCGATGCAAGAGTTATTGACAGAACTGCATTTAGGCGACGTTTGCGCATCTTTATCTCCAGTAGGTGAATCTTTTTGGAAGATTTTAGCGAATTAAAGTAATAAAGGAAACGGTGCCGGGAAAGTATTAACTTATACAGACAAACTATTCACTAAGATAAAACATCTAACTGGATGCAAAAACTTTCCCCGGCAACGTTCTAATGATACCGAGCAAGGGCGGTTCTCAGGAATCGTCGGGAGGCTAAATAGGTTATGCAGGCAATTTTAGATCAAAATCTAATTGCGGACGAGCTTAACACTGAAATCGACAATTCCATTGGCGAAAAAATCGGTTTCTTTGGCAAGTTGTTCGGCTGCTGGCATAAACGCATGAGCCGGCCCGTCACGCGAAACCGCGCGACGTTTCGCTCGTGCATCGATTGCGGTGCGCGGAGAAAGTTTGATATGGAAAGTTTCCGAACTTTGGGGCCTTTCTATTATCCTCCAACGGTTAAGGCGGATCCGTTTCGTCCAATGACCTAAATTCCAGTCCTTATATTCCATCCAAGCATACCTACCGGGTGCGGCTTTCCAAAAAGCCCGCACCCTTTAATATTTTTCCGTGTCAGAAGCCCGACCGTCAGGGAGGGGCGCGCTGCACGTCGCGCCCCGTCGAGTGAGAGCCCCTCCTTAACGAGCGGTGTCAGAACTCTTAAGATTTTATGAATTGCCTCCACTTTTAAGTGGAAGTTGGAGTTGTGGTGAAGGGCGGGCTTGCAGCCAAATTCATTAGCCTCATTTTTCTTGCGTAAGCAAATAGTCCGGCTTAAAATGATTGAGATATGAGTGTACTTCTCGAACAAGCACTGAGATTGCCGGTTGCTGAGCGCATCCGGCTTGCCGACGATTTATATGACAGCGTCAGCGGTTCGCCGGGTTCGGTTCGTCTATCCGATGAACAACTGGCAGAGCTCGAACGGCGCCTTGAAGATTATCGAGCAAATCCCGATGGTGCTGTTCCGTGGGAAGAAGTTCAAAGCCGACTGCGGAAACGGGCATGAAACGACCCATCGCGTTTACAGCAGCCGCCGAAACCGAGGCCGATGAGGCGATAGAATGGTATGAGGAACGAGAAGTCGGACTAGGTACGAGATTTCGCGAAGCTTTAGAAGGAATAATCGTTTCAATACAAACCAATCCTTTCGCTTATCCTGTTGTTGAAGGTTCGGCAATTCGTCGAGCGGTTGTCAATGGATTTCCATACATTGTGGTCTATAGTCTCGAGGTAGAAACGATCCTCATCCTCTCTGTTTTTCACACCAGCCGAAATCCGATTATCTGGCGCGGACGGATCGATTAGCTAAATCTTCCGCTTTTCCTTTTTCAGCAGCTGCGTGACAGTGACAACTTGTGCATTCCTTTGCGTCTTCGCGTGAAATCTTCTCACGCAAAGACGCAAGGGTCGCAAAGGAATCAAAAGCCGCTGCGAACCTAACTGAAATTGCCCGGAATTGCTCGTTTTGGTATCGTAAGAGATTACTCTATTATCCGAAATTTTTATCGTAAGGATCAATTATTAGATGTCAACATCCGCGAAAACACTAGATTCGAAGAGCAAAACGAAAGAGGCGACCGTGCTGGCCGAGCCTGCAAAAACGACCGAGGCCGACGGCTTTGCTCCGAATGAGAAGCGGCACGAAACTGCCGAGGCAGCCGCGAAGACGAGTGCGAAACCGCGTTCGCGTGATCGGCAAGGTCTCGACGAGCAGACGTTGATCGGCATCTACAAAACGATGTACATGTCGCGGCGGATCGACGATAAAGAAATTCAGCTCAAGGGACAGAACAAAATCTTCTTCCAGATTTCCGGAGCAGGGCATGAGGCGTTGCTAACCGGAGCCGCACTCGCGATGAAGCCTGCATACGATTGGTTCTTTCCGTATTATCGCGACCGCGCGTTGATGCTTGGGCTTGGAATGACCGCTCAGGAAATGCTTTGGTCGGCGGTCGGCGCGGAGAAGGACCCGAATTCGCACGGACGGCAAATGCCTTCGCACTGGGGACATAAGGATTTGAACGTTCCGTCGCAGTCTTCGTGCACCGGCACGCAGGCACTGCATTCGGTCGGCGCGGCCGAGGCGTCGTATCGCGCGTCGCTTGTGAAGGAGCTGCAAGACAAGGTGACCGGATTCAAAGGCGACGAGGTCGTTTACATGTCGGTCGGCGACGGCACGACGAGCGAGGGCGAATGGTGGGAAGCGCTCAACACGGCCTGCAACCTGAAGCTGCCGGTGATCTTCGTCGTCGAAGACAACGGCTACGCGATCTCGACGCCGGTCGAGGTCGGAACTGCGGGCGGCGACGTGTCTAAACTCGTTAGCGGCTTTCCGAATCTTTTTATCCAAAATGTCGACGGCACCGATCCGCTGGCATCATACGCTGCATTTAAGAGTGCGGTCGAATATTGCCGCGCGCGCAAAGGCCCGGCGTTCATCCGCGGCAAGGTTATCCGCCCGTATTCACACTCGCTGTCAGACGACGAAAAGCTCTATCGCCCTGAAGAAGAGCGCGAAGCTGACGCGTCGGTTGACCCGATAAAGACATACGCTGAGTTTTTGATGACCGAGGCCGTCGCATCGAGCGAGCAGCTCGAAGCTTTCCGCAAAGAGATAGACGACGAGGTAAACAAGGCTGCCGACACCGCGATCGAAACACCGCAGCCCGCGCCGGAGAGCGCATTGAGAAATGTGTTTTCGCCCGATGTCGATCCGACCGACCGCTCGCAATTCGATACCGAAGACGGCGCCGAGCTTAGCGGCAACGCCGGCACGATGGTCGATCTGATCAACCGCTGCATGCACGAAGAGATGGAGCGCGATCCGCGCATCGTCGTCTTCGGTCAGGACGTGGCGGATTGCTCGCGCGAGGAATATCTCGAACGCGTGAAGGGCAAGGGCGGAGTGTTCAAGGTGACGGCGAACCTTCAGCGAAAGTTCGGCGGCGAGCGCGTTTTCAATTCGCCGCTTGCCGAGGCAAACATCATCGGCCGCGCGGTCGGCATGGCGATCCGCAATCTGAAACCGGTCGTCGAGATACAGTTTTTCGATTACATCTTCCCCGCAATGATGCAGATCCGCAACGAGGTCGCGCTCACGCGCTGGCGCTCGGACGGCGACACGAAATGCCCGATCGTGATGCGAGTGCCCGTAGGCGGCTACTTGAAAGGCGGCGCCGTTTACCACTCGCAATCGGGCACGACGATCTTTTCGCACACGCCCGGTTTGATGATCGCCTATCCCTCTAACGCATTGGATGCAAACGGTTTACTGCGTACCGCCATCCGATGCGACGACCCCGTGATGTTTCTCGAGCACAAGCATCTCTACCGCCAGATCTACAACAAATCGCAATACCCGTCGAGAGACTTCTTAATTCCGTTCGGCAAAGCAAAGCGAGTTCGTGAAGGCACGGATGTTTCGATCATCACATTCGGTGCGCTCGTCGAGCGCTCGAACCAGGCCGCAAAACGTCTCGAAGCCGACGGCATCTCGGTCGAGATCATCGACCTACGTACGCTCGTACCATACGACTGGGAAGCCGTAGCCGAATCCGTCAAAAAAACCAGCCGCGTCATCGTCGCCCACGAAGACCCGATCTCCTACGGGTACGGCGCCGAGATCGCCTCGCGCATCTCCGACGAGCTTTTCGAATACCTCGACGCACCCGTCCGCCGCGTCGGCGCAGAAGACACCTTCGTCGGCTACGCCCCGCAACTCGAAGACTTCATCCTGCCGCAGCCGGAAGATGTCGAATCGGCGGTGAGGGAACTGATGAAATATTGAATTTCTCTGGCATTGGCGAGTTCGGTATGGATCTGGAATTTGAATGAAACGAGGAAAAAGCCGCCGCGAATCTACGGCAACATAAGATCACGTTCGAGGAAGCCCGGACCGCTTTCGCCGACCCTTTTGCGATCACTATTGATGACACAAAACACTCTGTCGAAGAGCACAGATTTATCGGGCATCGGAACGCCAACGGCCGGAAATCTTTTGGTCGCGTCGTGTACCGAGAGGAAGAAGATCAGACTTATATGCGCGAATTGGGAGAAGCTGCGGAATCACACAAGATCGCGGTCAAAACGAAACTTCGCGCCTTGTTTGGATTTTGATTATGAGCTACGAAAACGCCGTCGAGGCGGCGGAGTTTATCAGATCGAAATACGCGCACGAGATTAAGACTGCCGTTGTGCTCGGCAGTGGGCTTGGCGCGTTTGCGGAGGAGATAAAAAATCCGGTTAAGATCTCGTACGAAGAGATTCCACATTTTGCTCATTCGACGGTCGATGGTCACGCGGGGCAGCTCGTGTTGGGCGAGTTTGAGGGCAAGCACATCGCGGTGCAGCAGGGAAGGTTTCATTTCTATGAAGGCCATGAAATGGAACAGGTGATGTTTCCGGTCAGGACGTTCGGCGTGATGGGCGTTGAGAACTTGATCCTGACGAATGCTGCCGGCAGCTTGAATGTCGAGATGCGGCCGGGAACGCTGATGTTGATCACAGATCATTTAAATATGATCGGCGTAAATCCGCTGCGCGGGAAAAACGATACGCGATTCGGGCCGCGGTTCCCCGACATGACGGAGGTTTACGACCGCGAGCTGCAGCAGATCGCAAACGAATCGGCGAAAGCGATCGCCGAGGAAAAATCGCTGGACGACTTTCTACATCGCGGCGTTTACTGCGCTCTGTCGGGCCCGACTTACGAGACGCCTTCGGAAGTTCGCCTCTATCGCACATTCGGCGCGGATGCCGTCGGGATGTCGACCGTTCCCGAGGCCATAGCCGCGCGGCACCAGGGAATGAAGGTGCTCGGCATCTCGTGCATTACAAACTTTGCCGCCGGAATGACCGAAGGCGAGATCGACCACGATCACGTAATGGAAACCGGCGCCGGAGTTGCTGAAATTTTCAAAGAACTGCTGAGACGCGTCATTCAACAAATCAGTCATTAGTCATTGGTCATTTGTCCTTTCGGAACTGACATTAACCTATGATTTGCCTGCAATTATGCCAAGAACCAATTTTGAGAATCTTCGCGTTTACCAACTATCGGAAGAACTTGCAGATCGCATTTGGGAAATTGTCACTAGATGGGATAGTTTTGCAAAAGATACGGTTGGTAAACAAGCGGTACGTTCGGCAGACTCGATCGGCGCGAATCTTGCCGAGGGCGAAGGCCGTGGCAGTTACCAGGATAATCGGAGATTTATTAAGATCGCTCGCGGTTCGTTACAAGAAACGCAACATTGGCTTCGTCGCGCGTTTAAGCGAAGCTTGTTAACGCAAGATCAAATTGAGCAACTTAAGCCGTTGATTGCCGAACTTTCACCGACGCTAAATGCGTACCTGCGCTCGATCGGCACGAGGAAGATTGATGCAAATGACAAAGGACCAATAACCAAGGACTACATCGGATGATCATAGGCATTTGCGGCGGCACGGGTTCGGGGAAGACGACGATTGCGCGAAAGATCGTCGAAACGGTCGGCGCGAAAAATGTGGTTTTGATCGAGCAGGATTCTTATTACAGAAATCTCGCGGACATGCCGCTCGACGAACGCCACCAGGCGAATTTCGATCATCCGGACGCGATCGACAGCGAAATGCTTGTCAATCATCTGCTACGGCTGAAGCAGGGATTAACGGTCGAGATGCCGCTTTATGATTTCAAGACTCACACGCGAAGCAATAAGATCGAGACCATCGAACCACGGCCAGTCGTCATAGTCGAAGGCATTTTGATCTTTGCCGAACCTCGGGTTCTAGATCTGCTGGATATGCGAGTCTTTGTCGATACGCCGGACGACATCCGTTTCATTCGCCGGCTTCGTCGTGATACGACCGAACGCGGACGCACGATGGAATCCGTGATCGACCAATATTATAGAACTGTGCGCCCGATGCATTTCGAATTTGTCGAGCCGTCGAAACGCCACGCCGATGTCATAATTCCCGAAGGCGCGCAGACCGGGATCAGCGTCGAATTTCTGTGCAGCATGGTACGCGAGAAACTGCAGGAGGAGAGAATCTTAAGTCGATAAGTGTCCATTAGTAATTAGTAGTTGAACAATTAGTAATTATTAATGAAGTGAATTCAAATGAAGCACTCTGACGATGAACTGATGGCCGCTGCAACTGCGGTTCGTGAAAACGCATACGCGCCGTATTCCGATTTTAAGGTCGGCGCGGCGGTGGAAACCGAAGACGGCGACATCTATGTCGGTTGCAATGTCGAATCGGCGAGCTACGGGCTCACCGTCTGCGCCGAGCGCGTCGCGATCTGGAAAGGCATCTCGCGCGGCGAAAAGCGTTTTTCGCGCATCGCCGTCGTCGTCGATACCGAAGAGCTGACGCCCCCGTGCGGCGTCTGCCGCCAGATCATCTGGGAATTTTGCGGCGACGTGCCCGTGATACTCTCCAACCTAAACGGCAAAAGCGAAACCATCCAGATGAGCGAGCTGCTGCCGCGTGCATTTGATTCGAAGTTCCTAAAAGCATCGAGCCATGAAAATGATTAGGCCAATTCTCGTGTTAGTTGCGGTTGTCGCGTTGATTTCGCCCCTTTTCGCGCAGCCGGACCGATGGACGGTGTCGACTCGAAAAAAGATCATTGTCGATGTAATGATCTCGGGCGGCACCGTTGTCACGATGGACAAAGATCGTCGCGTCCTTGAAGACGGGGCGGTAGCGATTCTTGGCGACGAAATTTTGGAGGTCGGCAAACGCGCCGACCTGCTGAGATCTTACACGCCGCGTCGCGTGATTAACGCCGCCCGCAAAGTGGTCATTCCAGGCCTGATCAATACGCACACGCATATTCCGATGGTGTTGTTTCGCGGGATTTCGGATGATCTTGATCTGAATGATTGGCTGACGAAATACATTTTTCCGGCGGAGGCAAAGAATGTCGATGAGGCGTTTGTGCGTGCGGGGACGAGGCTGGGTTTAGCGGAAATGATCCGCGGCGGGACGACGACGTATTGCGACATGTATTATTTCGAGGACGCGATCGCCGAAGAGACGAAACGCGCCGGAGTTCGCGGCGTGCTCGGCGAGACTGTCATCGACTTTCCCGCGCCCGACAACAAAACGTGGGACGCGATGATGAGCTACACGGATCGTTTCCTCGGTCGTTGGAAGAACGATCCGCTCATCGTCGCCGCCATCGCTCCGCACGCGCCATATACGGTTTCGACCGCGCACCTTGCGGCCGCTCGAACGCTTTCCGACAGCCACAACTCGCCGATCGTCATCCACGTCGCCGAGACGCGCAAAGAAGTTGACGACATCACCGAGCAAAAGGGCGCGACGCCGATGGCCTATCTCGACCGCATCGGTTTTCTTAATGAGCGCGTGATCGCGGCGCACACCGTTTTTCTGACCGACGCCGAGATCGATCTGATGAAACGCAAAGGCGTCGGCTCAGCGCATTGTCCGCAGTCGAATATGAAGCTTGCTTCCGGGACGGCGCGGATTCCATTCATGCTTTTGAAAGACATCGACGTCGGCCTCGGCACCGACGGCGCGGCTTCGAACAACGATCTCAATATGTGGGAAGAGATGGACTCGGCGGCAAAGCTGCACAAGCTGATTTCCGGCGATCCAAAGGTGGCGAACGCAGAGCAGATGTTCGAAATGGCCACTATTCGCGGCGCCCGCGCGCTTGATCTGGATAAAATTACCGGCTCGATCGAGGTCGGAAAACGTGCCGATATCACGATCGTCGATTTCGATTCCCTGCACCAGACGCCTTTCTATAACGTCTATTCTCACTTAGTTTACGCCACAAAAGCTTCGGACGTTTCTAGCGTTATCATCAACGGCCGCATCGTCATGCTAAACCGCCGTTTGCTCACGTTGGACGAAAATGCTATAAAAAAAGACGCAAATCTTTACCGAGAAAAAATCATCAAAAGTCTGAGGAATTAGTTCACGCGCCTTAAGTAAGCACGCAGACGATGATTTTTTCGCATTTTGGTTATAAAAGTTTGGGTCGTAAAAGTGAGCCTTTCTGGAAGTTAAGTTCGCTTGGCCTTTACGGAAAATTCAACTCAAGTTAAAGGAGGAAGAAAATGCCGTTAAATGTCAGAAGGGTTGGCTCTTCGATTTTTTTAGGTCTTTTTAGTTTTACCACAGTTATTTATTCTCAGGCCACGCAGGCTGTTAATCAGCCAAGCCCGGTGCCCGCCGCCGCAGCTCCGATAAAAACGCTCACCGCAGCCGAAGTGATGCGCGACCGCATCTCGAAAGCAAAGGCTTTCATCGCCGTGCGTAACTATAACGCCGCCATCTACGAGCTTGAGATGATTCGCCGCGAAACGAGCGATTCGTCCGTGCTCGCCGTGACGAATATCCTGCTGATGAACAGCTATCTCGAACAGGGCAATTACAAAAAGGCGCAGGATTTTCTAAACGAATTTTATAAAAATTTCAAAGCGAACAATGCGAACGGCTCGATGTTTTATTCAGCCGTCGCCGCACAGGTCGTGAAGGGAGCCAGGAACCAGATCGAACGTTACCGCTCGCTCGGCCTCGTCGTTTCCGACCGCAACCTTCCGCTCGAGGCCGTGAACGATATCGAGAAAATGCGCGAGACGCTCGAGCTGGTGATCACGCAAACCAAAGAAGCAGGATCGGACAAAGTGAAAGCGGCAGTTGCGATACCGCTGCTCGAAGAAGCGCTGGCCGCACGCGGCAGCCTGGGCCGTGACGATTACGACGCCAAACGCTGGCGCGAGGAAGGCGCCGACGCCCGCGAAAGCCTCGCAGTTTCGCGCAGCATCGTCATCAACGCAATCGACGGCACGCCCGCGATGACCGCCGCTCCGCAAGTGACGCCGCCGCAACAGCAAACAAACACGCAAACCGGCACGGCCGACCTGGCCGCGAACGCTTCGAAGAAAGTTGCGGACAACACTATTGCTGCAAACACGACCGCGCCTGCCGGACAGCCGCAGCAAACAAATTCGACCAGCAATACCGTAACGCCCGTCGAGCAGCCGCAAATGCAGCCGGTTGTTGAAAAAAATTCGAAGGGGCCTAATGACAAACTAACGGCGGCCGTCATTAATAAGCCCGTCGAATCAACCGCCAGGATGCAGCCTGAAAAATCGGCGGCTGATGACCGTTCCGCCCGGGTCGTAAAAACCGTCTCGCAGACACCCGTGCAACAGGCGGAGAATAACGGGGCGCCAAATACCGCTGCTTCGGCGAAAACCGAAGGGCCGGTCGATGTAGGTTCGCTGCTCGCATATGCCACCGAAAAAACCGCGCCGTCTTATCCCGCGGCCGCGCGAACGATGCGGGCTTCGGGCATCGTAAAGGTCGAGGTCGTTGTCGATGAAAACGGCGAGGTCGCCGAGGTAAAAAAAGCGGAAGGTCCGGCCCTGCTACAGGCCGCGGCGAAAGAAGCTATTCGCAAATGGAAATTTCGCCCCATAGTCCGCGAAGGCCAGGCCGTGCGGGTGAGCGGCTACGTTAGTTTTAATTTTTCACTCTAAGCGGAAGCCTGACCGTCAGGGAGGGCTTTCTTGTTCAAGTAATTCTTTTAGCCCTCCCTAACGGTCAGGCTTCTGTTATTTTCCGGGCGGCAACCTTTTTATCAGGTTCGCCGCCTAAGTTATTTAAAGAAGACTTACCACAGAGAGCACGGAGGTCACGGTGCGGTTAGAATATTATTCTCTGCGATCTCTGTGTTCTCGGTGGTGATAAAAATATGCGAGATCTGATCTTCGTGCTTCTTATTCTCTTCGCGGTTTCGGCCTATTCACAAAACGGGCTGAAGAATCCGGTCGCTACGGCTTCCGGTTCTGATTTGCCGACAATCGAGCCGGGCGTTTCGCAGGAGCTTGCAAAATGGCGCGCCGCCCATTATTCAGACATCCGCTACAAGCTAAACCTGACGCTCGAAAAAATGTCGCCCGTGCTGAAAGGGACGATCGAGATACGTGTCAGTGTCAGCAGCCCGCACGTAAGTAAGGGCTCAACGCCAGGCTCACAGGCGGAAACACGAGCGGTAGCGAGTGTGCTTCCGATCATTCTCGACTGGCGGAAGATCAAGGGGCATGAAGATAAGTCGACCATCTCGAATGTCTCGATGAACGGTAAGCCGCTGATTCTGGGTAAGAGTGACGCGTTTACGCGTTCCAACGCTGGAACGGCTGAAGCCATCACTCTTACTGAAGAAAACGAACACCTCATCTTTCGTGACGGCGTAGTCCCAGGTGAAAATGTCATCAAGCTCGATTTCACCTCGCCGATCCTGACCAGCGGCTCGGCGATCACGCGGTATGTGGACAAGGAGGACGGGGCGGAATATATCTATTCGCTGTTCGTCCCGTCGGACGCAAGCACGGCGTTCCCGGTGTTTGATCAGCCGGATCTGAAGGCGAGGTTCAAGCTGTTCGTTAAAGCTCCGATCGAATGGCAGGTTGTATCTAATTCAGCCGAAGACGTCGTGGTGCATCAAGCAAATACCTCTGGTTGGATGGATGAAAATGCATCGACGGGGTTCAAAATAACCAAACCGATCAGCACCTACGTCTTCGCGTTCGCGGCGGGACCGTGGGAGCGGGTGTCAGTACCACCTGCGGTAGCGGGTGGTTTAACGGAAGCTACCTCTCAAGGTAGCAATATCGGGTCAAACCCAAACGCTCAACCCCCCGCTACCGCAGGGGGTACTGACAGGACGGTGCCGTCGACTGCGATCTACGTCCGCCGCTCTCAAGCCGTCAAGTTCAAACCCCACGCCACTGAGGTCTTTCGTCTCAACCGCAAGGCGGTGAAGTATTTCGAGGAATATTTCGATTACAAGTTCCCGTTCCCGAAGTACGATCTGGTTTTGATACCGGAGTTTCCTTTCGGCGGGATGGAACATGCGGGCGCTATTTTCTTACGAGAGTCGGCGATCATCTTTCCGCAGGAGCCGACGCGGAACGATCATATTTCGCGGGCGCTGCTGATATTTCATGAGGCGTCGCATCAGTGGTTTGGCGACACGGTGACGATGCGGTGGTTTGACGATCTTTGGCTGAAAGAAGGCTTCGCGACTTTTACGGCATACAAGGCGATGGAAAAGATCATGCCGGAAATGAACGCCTGGAAGGTCTTCTACGAACGCGTCAAACAGGCCGCCTACCAGACCGATTCAACAAAAGGTACAACGGCGATCTATCAGCCGATCGCGAACTTAAGTGCGGCAAAATCGGCCTACGGGAACATCGTTTACAACAAAGCTCCGGCCTTTCTGCGTCAGGCGGAGTTCTACCTCGGCGAAGACAAATTCCAAACCGCCGTTCGCGCGTTTTTGAAGAAGCATGAGTTCGGGAATGCGGGTTGGGAAGATCTGGTGACGGAGTTTGAAGTCGCAAATGGAAAAAAGATATTAGCCTCTAGCTCTGTTTCCGAGAGGGAGAAAGTCGAAATCAAGAAGTATAACGAGTCAAAAGGGACCGATCTGACAGGGTGGGCAGAGTTGTGGGTGAAAAGTCGAGGGCTTCCAAAAATGTTTGTTCATTTTGAGGACCGCTTCACCCAAATCGGTGTTAAAAGTACCGCATACGAGCTCCGGCAGATGCGCTCGCTTGAATCGAATCTATATTGGCAACAGCGAACACGACTGTTTATTGTGCCCAATCGCAAGGCAACAAAGATAGAGGATTTCATGTTCGGCGATGGTGCTGTGGGTGGCGCCGATAATTATCTTTTCAAGACGTTCCTCCTTGTTCGGCCGCCCCAAACTAACCCGCAGGTCAAACTTACACAACCAGATTCGTCCGCCGATTTTGAACCGCACCAACTAGGTTCGCACTTCTTAACAAGCAGTACATATCCGGCGTTCATTTTTCCAAACTACGGCGACTACGGCTACGGCATTTTTCTGCTCGACGAGAAGAGCCGCGACTATGTTTTGAAGAACATCCAGAACGAAAAGGACCCGTTCCTGCGGACGATGATGTGGGGAGCCTTGTGGGACAGCGTCCGCGAGGGCGAGATTGATCCGCGGGTGTTTGTGGAGCTTGTGGTGAAGGTACTGCAGAAGCCTGACCGTGAGGGAGGGCGTAATGCTCGACGTCCGGATAACGCCCTTACTGACGTGCGGGCTTCTGCAATTGATGATGAATCGACCGTCGCCCTGCTGCTCAACCGCGTCGGAACGGCGATGAACTACTACCTGTCAGAACCGCCTGCGTCAGCGGGCGGCCAGCCTCGTAATGCAACGAACCGGCCCGCCGCTCACGCAGCGGGTTCCGACTTGCGCACCCGCGTTGAGGATATGCTCATCGAGCGGATGCGGAATGCGGAGACGCTTGGGCAGAAGATCACGTTTTACCGGGCGTTCCTGAACATCGCATTATCCCAAAATGCACGTACCTTGCTCAAGGCGATGCTCAAGCAGTTAATACCACCTGCGGTAGCGGGTGGTTTAGCGAAGTCTGCAAGTACGACAGGGTCAGCCGCTCAATCTCAACCACCCGCTACCGCAGGTGGTACTGACAGGACGGCGACGAGCATTCCGCTCAAGACCAAAGACCGCTTCGACATCGTCACGCGGCTCTTGATCTTAAATGATCCGGATGCACCGAAGCTGTTGACCGAACTCGAGAAAACGGAGACGAGCGACGACGCCAAACGCTATGCGTACGCCGCGAAGGCGGGCAGTGCAACCGCCGAGAACAAAGCGAAATACTGGAACGATTTCGTCAATAACAAAGAAATAAGCGAAAGCTGGATCGAGGCGGCGCTTGGGCCGTTCAATTCGATCAGGCACAGCGAACAAACGCTTGGCTATCTGCAGAAAGCATTGCAAGAATTGCCTAATCACAAACGCAGCCGCAAGATATTCTTCGTCAACGGCTGGCTCGGCGCATTCATCGGCGGACAGCGGAGCGAGGAAGCGCTAGGCATTGTAAATAAGTTCCTCGCCGACAACCCGAATCTCGACAACGACCTTCGACTCAAGATTCTTGAAAACGTCGATCTGATCGAACGCGCCGTCAAAATCAGGTCGAAATGGGCACGCTGACGGAGCGGGCACACTCTTGTGCCCACGAACGCCGCTTCGGCGTTCGAAAAAAAATGCGCTAGCCAAAATTGTTCACCCTTCGGGTTCATGGGGACAAGAGTGTCCCCGCTCCGTTTTCAATCTTGACCAAAAAGTAATGATTTGAGATAATTTTACATCGGGAAAGCCTAAAACGCCTTTTTGTTGTTTAGCTTATGAAGATTTCGGCACAGGAAGAATACGGGTTGCGGTGCCTGGTGCAGCTTGCAAATCTCGCGCCGGGCGAATCGCTGACGCTGCCGCAAATCGCCGAGCGCGAGGGCATCTCGACCGCGAACGCCGGCAAGCTGATGTGGCTTTTAAACAAAGCCGGTTTTGTAAATTCGACACGCGGCACTAAGGGCGGTTATTTTCTCGCGCGGCCGGCTAGCAATATTTTTTTGAACGAGATAATCAAGGTGCTCGATGAGGACGTGTTGATATCGCACTGCGACAGCTACACGGGCGTAATGGAAAAATGCGTTCACACGGGTGACTGCGGCATACGGCCCGTAATCGTCGGGCTGCACGAGATAGTAGAAAATGCGCTCTCGCGGATAACGCTCGCGCAGTTGGTTGGTTCGGAAAG
>Ga0187894_10003335_pt1 | contig 18099 bp, 15 predicted proteins | sample GBC1701081metaG_FD_136650 | JGI IMG/M metagenome (GOLD analysis project Ga0187894, IMG submission 136650) | White microbial mat communities from a lava cave in the Kipuka Kanohina Cave System on the Island of Hawaii, USA - GBC170108-1 metaG ...
CCGAGATCCTTGCGCGAGTGGACCTTGCCGTCCTCGTCCTTGGTGAAGACGTAGAGGAACTGCTCGCGCTTGAAGGGCTGGCCCATGGGGATGACCATGCGGCCGCCAGGCTTGAGCTGGGCCAACAGCGGCGGCGGCACGAACTGGGCGGCGCAGGTGACCATGATCAGGTCGAAGCCACCGGTCTCTTCGGGCCAGCCGAAGAAGCCGTCGCCGATGCGGGTCTGCACGTTGCCGTAGCCCAGCGGCGCGAAGATGCGCCCGACTTCCTTGCCCAGCGGCTCGACGATCTCGATCGAGTACGCCTTCTTCACGATCCGCGACAGCACCGAGATCTGGAAGCCCGAGCCGGTGCCGACCTCCAGCGCCACGCTGTCGGCCGTCGGCTTGCAGAGCTGCGTCATGTAGGCCTGGCCGCGATAGTCCGACAGTGCCGAGCCGAAGCCGATGCGCCAGGGCTTGGACTTCTCCTCGTAGGCCACCGTGGCGAACGCCGAACGGGCGGCGAAATCGTAGTGGTAGAACTCGCGCGGCACGTCGTTGAAGGCGCGCAGCACGTTGGCGTCGGCCTCGCCGAAATGGGCTGACAGCACGTTCTGGATGGTGGCGAGCGCACCCTTGCGACGGCCGCGCACGATGTCGAACTGCTCGCGCGTCAAGGTCGTGGGCCGATCGCACGCCTTCATCGCCGCCAGGTAGGAATCGTAGCCCCAGCCGCCGGCCTGCGGCGTGGGAGCCGCCGCCGCGACGCCGGGCAACGCAGCGCCGCCGGCGGCGGCGAGGGAGGAAAGCATGAAGGAGCGTCGAAGCATGGGTTCCCCTTTATTGTACCGTCTTACGCCGATCGGCCGCGGGCGATGCGGCCGGTCATGGGAATGAAATAGACGCCGACATCGCGGCGCGACTGGATACGGCCGTCGCTGTCCTTGCTGAACACGTACAGCACCTGCTCACGTTTAAAAGGCTGGCCGACCGGGATGATCAGGCGGCCGCTCCCCGGCTTGAGCTGCTTCAGCAACTCGGGCGGCACGTGCTGCGCCACACATGTCACCATGATGATGTCGAAGCCGTCCTTCTCCTCCGGCCAGCCGAAATAGCCATCGCCGACTCGGCTCTCGATATTGTCGAAGCCCAGCGGCGTGAAGATCTTGGCGACCGCCCGGCCCAGCGGCTCGATGATCTCGATCGAGCGCGCCTTGGAAACGATGCGCGACAGGATCGAGATCTGATAGCCCGACCCGGTGCCGATCTCCAGCGCCGCCTCGCCGGCCTTGGGCCGCGCCAGCTGCGTCATGTAAGCCTGCCCCAGGAAGTCCGACAGGGCCGAACCGAAGCCGATCGCCCACGGCCGCGGATACCAGTCATAGGCGTCGCGGGCAAACGAGCCGTTGCTGCTGTAGTTGAAGTGGTAGTACTCGCGCGGCACCGCGCCGAAGGCGCGCATCACATCGGGGTCGGCGCTGCCGAACTTGCCGGCAAGGTAGGCCTCGAGTTGCTGCAGCGCGTGTGCCCGTTTCTGGCGGACCAGCTCGAACGTGCGCTCGGTGAGGTCGGTGCGCCGGCCGCTGGCCTGCATGGCCCGGCCGTAGGCATCGAAGGTCCAGTTTGTGTCCTGGTGGGCGGCGGCGGTCCCGGGAAGCAGCGACAAGCAAGCAGCCCCTGCCATGACCGAACGCCGTGACAGGCTGGGGGAGACGCTATGGACCCGCTTCATACGCTGTGCCGCATTTCCGGCATTGTTGGAACCACCATGACAGCGGGCATTATACCAGCAAGTGCCAAAACCTTGAAGCCGGTGAAAAAGCGCAGGCCCCTGCGAACGAACCGCGTTCCCAGGGTCTAACCGCCGCGGCTGATGCGGCCGGTCATGGGAATGAAGATCACGCCGATGTCCCGGCGCGAGCGCACCCGACCGTCGGCGTCCTTGGTGAACAGGTAGAGGAACTGCTCGCCCTTGAAGGGCTGGCCGACCGGCACCACCAGGCGGCCGGTGCCAGGTTTGAGTTGGCGCAGCAGGTCGGGCGGCACGTGCTGGGCAGCGCAGGTCACCATGATGACGTCGAAGCCGTCCGCCTCTTCGGGCCACCCGTGATAACCGTCGCCGACGCGGGTTTCGATGTTGTCGAACCCCAGCGGCGTGAAGATCTTGCTCACCGCCCGGCCCAGCGGCTCGATGATCTCGATCGAGCAGGCTTTGCGCACGAGGCGTGATAACAGCGCGATCTGGTAGCCCGAGCCGGTGCCGATCTCGAGCGCCGTGCCGCCGGCCTGGGGCTGCACCAGTTGGGTCATGTAGGCCTGCACGAGCAGGGCCGACAGCGTCGAGCCGAAGCCGATCGGCCAGGCGCGTGGATACCAGTCGTAGGCATCGCGGGCGAACGAAGCGTTGCTGGCGTAATCGTAATGGAAGTACTCGCGGGGCACTTCGGCGATGGCCCGCATCACCGCGGGATCGGCGCGGCCCAGCTCGCCCTGCAGCCAGGTCTCCAGCTGCTGCAGCACATGGGCCCGCCGCTGGCGGACCTGGGCGAAGGTCGCCGCGGTGAGGTCGGTGCGACGCTCGCCCGCCCGCATGGCCTCGACGTAGGCGGTGAACGTCCAGTCGGCCGTGCCGCGGGCGGCGGCGCTGCGCCCGATCAGGGGCAGGCAGGCCGTACCGGCCAGCGCAGCGCGGCGTGACAGGCGCATCGTGGGCTCCCCGTCATGTCGGGCGATGCCGGGTGATCGGCATCGTCAGCAGCACCATGATGTAGAGCAGGATACCGGCCAGCGGCAGGATCTTGAAGCCGATCGTCGTCGCCAACAGGTTGGCCAGCGGCGTCGAGACGATGGAACAGGCACCGTTGACCGCCCATGCCCAGGGCAGGAACGCCAGCCGCGCGCCCTGGAACTGGCTCAACCCCAGCGCCATCGGCATGCCCAGCGCTACCGACAAGGGCGCCGCCAGCGCGATCACGATCAGAATCTGCGCCGCCGTCGGCGCCGCCGCGGTTGCCGCCAGCACCGGGTCGAGGCCCACGAACAGCAGCTCCGTCCAGCCGACGATCACCGCGATGGCGATGCCCAGCCCCACCATCGGCCTGACCCGGAAGCGCTCGGCCAGGTAGCTGCCGGCGCCCGAGCACACCAACATGGTCGCCAGCACCAGGCCGAAGGCCAGCACACGGTCGTGTAGGTACTGCGCGGCTTTCTCGATCAGATAGATCTCGAGGAAGAGGAAGCCCAGTCCCAGGCCGGCGAAGTAGGCCATGGCGCGCAGGAACTGGCCGGCCGGCAGGCGGCCGCCGGACGGGCGTACCAGCGGCAGCAATAGCACGATCAGCGCGATAACGATGGCCTGCGCCAGCACCGCGATGGCGATCAAGATGACCAGCTCTTCGCGCGGCACCAGCTCGATGCGATCGAGGATGGTCTCGATCTGGCGCAGCGGCAGCACGGCGTTGAGGAACGGGCGGTCCAAGGTCGGTGGCGCCAGGCGGAAGAAGGCGTGGTAGGGCGACGGCGCGCCAGCCAGGCTCGCCGCCGCTTCTTCCATCATCGGATCGCGCGCTTCACCCGACGGCGCCTCGATGGTATCGAACGACACCACCGGCAGCTCGTTGAAGATGCGCACGCCGGCCGGATCGATGCCGGGATAGTAGATCGGGTCGAACGAGCGCTGATCGCAGAACTGGCGCACGGCCTCGACGGCGTCCGCCGTCCATGGCGTGTGCGATATCAGGATGCGCACGTTCCACGCCGAGCGATAGATCACCAGGTGGCGTTCGGGCTGGGCGACGCCGGCGGCGGCCAGCGCATACCGCGCCGTGCGCATCATCTTGACGGCGTAGACCGTGAACTCGCGGATCGAGACAGGGATCGACAGCACGCCCTCCGGCGCCAGGTGCCGGATGTAGCCGGCCAGCACCTCGACCGACAGCGCCGCCCGGTTGGTGTCGGACTGGGTGAGGAAATCGCGGCCGATATCGATGACGTCGAAGGGACCGTCGGCCCCGACGGCATCGACCGCGGTCGGTCCCAGGTCGCGGATCGCGACCTCCGGCCGGGCCGGAAAGGCGGGCGCCGAGCCCAGTCCCTCCAGCAGGGCGTCGCGCAAAGTGCGGTCGGGCTCCAGCACGGTGACATGGCCGGCGCCGGTGCCCAGCGCCTCATGGATGCGAAAGCCGCCGGCGCTGCCCAGCAGCAGTACGCGCTGTGGCTTGCGCAGCCGGTAGGGCAGTGCATCGAGCGCGGCGCCGAAATAGCCGGTGTCGATCGTTGTCGACTTGGGCAGCGACGCCAGCCGATTGCCGTCGGCGTAGAGGCCGTAGGCGCGCGGCAGGGTGGCGTCCTCCACCACGCCGGTGTTGTTCGACATGTCGAGGTCCAGCCGCTCGGTGAAATTGTCGAGCAGCTGGTAGAGGCCCTTGGGCGAGGTGCGGGTGGCCACCACACGGCTGTCGGCCGTGTTCATCGGCCCGAAGATCTCCTTGTACTCGTTGATGTGCGCCTGGTTGTAGAGGCACACCAAAGCTTCCGCCACCGCCAGCGCCACCAATGTCGCGATGCTGGCCCATAGCCGGATCCGGCCGCTGGCGGGCGCCAGCCAGCCGGCCAGCGCCAGCGGCACCAGAAGGCCCGCGATCAGGTAGAACGGGTGGACCACGAACATCAGGCCCAGCACCAGCGCGGCGCCCATGCCGGCGCCGGTGAGGTCGTAGGCATAGACGCGCCCGATCGCGGTGCTGTGAACCATGAAGTAGAGTGAGATGTAGAGCCCGACCAGGAAGAAGAATGGGAACAGCGCGGCGTAATATTGCGCGATGTTGGTGAGCTGGTCGGCCCATAGCTGCTTGTTCTGAAGCTCCAGCGGGTTGAACGGCACGATGGTGGTCCAGTGCCAGCCCAGTGCTGCGGCCACGATCAACAGCGGCGGGATCGCCGGCAGCAGCACACCGGCGTGGCGCAGGATCGGGCGCTGGAACAGGGCGGCGACGATGCCGCTGGCCGCCAGCCCGACCATCGTCATCGAGATGACCCAGTAGCCGTACTCCGACCAGCTCGCGATCGCGAAAAAGCGTGTCAGCGCGATCTCGAAGCCGATCGCGGCCATCGACACCAGGAACAGCGGCAACAGACGGGCGGGGCTCGCATGCGCGGCTACATCAGTCGACACCAGCGAAACCCGCTCCCGTCAGCTCGAGGCTCGCGCCCCCGTTCGTGGGTCACTGTAGCAGAAACCCCTCGCCCCGCGAGAGCGGGGAGAGGGGAACGGCGTGGGGAGGAAAATCAATCCGCGATCGGGATCCACAGGTCGACGCCGCCCAGGCCGGTGTCGGGACTGAACGTCTCGCCGTAGCGCTCGAAGAAGGGTGCATCGGCGGCCTTGTGCCCGGACTGCGGCAGCCACGTGTCCCAGATCGCGGTGAAGGTGCTGCGGATGGTGGCGATGTGATCGTCATGCCGGAATACGGCATAGCGTCCGGCCGGCAGACGCAGGCGCGCCAGCTCCCCGGGCTGGTCGGAGAAGCCCGAGACCTCCACGCCGCAGACATAGTCGACGTCGCCGTCGTCATCGCCGTTGCAGACGATGCCGTAGGCAGCGGTGCCGACCTGGCCGCCGACATGGCCGATATAGGGATGGAACCGCTGCCATTGCGCCGGCATGCCCATGGCGGTCTCGCAGGTGTAGCGCTGGCTGAGGCCTACGATCAGCAGCGGCTTGGTGGTGGTCTCGATGCGCGGTGCCTCGAGTGTCTTGGCGGTGGCGTACCTCATGTTGAACGGCTCCATCAGCGTGATGTTGACGACATGGCCTTGCGTGCGCACCTCTTCGGGCGTGCGCCCGAACTGGTCACGAAAGGCCCGGGTGAACGCCTCGTGGGAGGCGTAGCCCGCATCGAGAGCGACGTTCAGGATGTTCGGCGCGCCGTCCGCCAACGCCCGGGCCGCCTCCGTGAGGCGGCGGCCGCGGGCGTAGCGCATGACCGGCCAGCCGGTCAGCGATGCGAACGCGCGGGTCAGGTGATACGGCGACACGCCGCAATTCGCTGCAACGTCCTCAAGCGTGATGGGCGCCGCGAAGTGGCTTTCGACGTACCAGATGGCCTTACGTGCCGGTGTCATCCATTCCTCGCTCTCGAAGCGACGTCTGCTGTAGGCCGTTCCCGTCGACCGCATTTGATCATTCTTGCGCCCTCTGGCGCATGGTGCACAAATTGCTTCCCTCTTTTCCGTCCTGTGGGGAAGAGAGCGGAGGAGGGGGAAAATGACGACATTCGGGCGGATGATGGCATTGGCTGCCGGCGTGGCTGCGGGACTGGCGCTGTCGGCGTCGGCATTGGCACAGTCGACCTTGCGCGTGGTGATGCACTCGGACCTCAAGAGCTTCGATCCGGTGTGGAGCGGTGCCTATATCGTGCGCAACCACGGCTACCTGGTGTGGGACACCTTGTTCGCGATGGACGAGAAGTTCCAGATCAAGCCGCAGATGGTCGACAAGTACGCACCCAGTGATGACGGTCTGATCTGGACCTTCACCTTGCGCGACGGGCTGGAATGGCATGACGGCACGCCGGTCACCGCCGAGGATTGCATCGCCTCGCTCAAGCGCTGGGCAGCGCGCGACTCGATGGGCCAGAAGCTGGCGCTGTCGGTGAAGGAATGGCAGGTGGTCGACGCCAGGACCTTCAAGATCGTGCTCAAGGACCAGTTCGGCCAGGTGATTGACGCGCTGGGCAAGCCCAGCGTCGTGGTGCCGTTCATCATGCCCAAGCGCATCGCCGAGACCGATGCGTTCAAGGCCATCGATGAGGTCGTCGGTTCTGGGCCCTTCATCTTCAAGAAGGACGAGTGGAAGCCCGGCGAGAAGGTGGTCTACGTCAAGAACCCGAAATACAAGCCACGCGCCGAGCCGATGTCGGGTTTGGCCGGCGGCAAGGTCGTGAAGGTCGACCGTGTCGAGTGGGTGTGGATCCCCGATCCGCAGACCCAAGTGAACGCCCTGATCGCGGGCGAAGTGGACATGCTGGAGATCGTGCCCAACGACCTGTTGCCGCTGCTCGAGAAGGAGAAGGATGTCACGCTGATCAAGAGCAGCGTTGGGAATCAATATATCTTCCGGCCCAACTGGCTGATCGCGCCGTTCAACAACCCCAAGATCCGGCAGGCCGCCGCCATGGCGTTGAACCAGGAGGACTTCCTGAAGGGCATCATCGGCGACCCGCGCTTCTGGCGCACCTGCAAGTCGCTCTATCCCTGCGGCTCGCCGCTGGCCACCGATGCCGGCACCCAGGGGTGGATGGAAGGCAACGCGGCCAAGGCGCGTGAGATGCTGAAAGAAGCGGGCTACGACGGCACCACCGTCGTGATCCCGTATCCCACCGACCTGCAGGTGATTGGCAACCTGGGTCCGATCGCGAAGTCGCAGCTGGAGCGCGCCGGCTTCAAGGTCGAGGTCCAGCCCGCCGACTGGCAGAGCATGGTCAACCGCCTGATCAGCAAGAAAGGCCCGCCGTCGGAGGGCGGCTGGAGTGCCTTCCTCACCAGCTGGAGCCATGTCGACATTCTCGACCCGCTGATGACCCCATCGCTGGTGTCGACCTGCGAGAAGGCGCGGTCCGGCTGGCCGTGCGACGAGAAGATGGAGAAGCTGCGCGACGACTATGCGCGCGAGACCGACTTGGCGAAGAAGAAAGCGATCGCCGAGGAGGTGCAGAAATACAACCTCGAGATCGTGACGCACGTGTGGTTGGGCGAATGGTTCGGCGTCTCGGCCGTGCGCAAGAACGTGACCGTGCCGGCCGTGCCGCCGCCGGTCACCGCGTTCTGGGGCATCGAGAAGAAGTAGGCGAACCTGTTGTCCTGAGCGAAGCGAAGTCCGTCATGGACTCGATCCATCACAAGAGTCATCGTGAGCTTCCCTTGTCTGCGGTCTCGTGACCTTGCAACCGTTCGGGTTCGCGACAAGGGGCGGATCGGGCAGGTGCTTCGCTACGGCCTCAGGGCCTCTGACCTTCCGACCTCGATCCACCCACGCCGGTGGTGGATACCCGTCGGCGTGGGCCTTCTTTTACTCCGATTCCTACAGACAAGGACCTTGCGGTGTTGGCGTAAGACACAGCCGGCGATAGGTGATCGCCAGCGCCGCCATTCTTTGAACCACACCGCAATGTCTTTCGCTTCGCTCAGGACGACGAGAGGGGACACCCGACGCTGAGCTCCATCTTTCCTGCAAACGAGATACGGCAAGTTACCGGCGGCGCTTTCCTTGTCAGCGCGTGTCGGTACTGATCTTATTCTTTGACCTGTACAGTGTCGCTTGACCATCGCGTTCCTGCTCCTGGCGAAAAGAGGTCGGCCATGCAGGCCCCCATCCGGCGTAGCCTGATTGCTCTGGCGTTCGCGTTGAGTACCGCGTTGCTGGGCACGGCGGCGTCGGCCCAGACCTTGCGGGTGGTGATGCACTCCGACATCAAGGTGCTCGACCCGGTGTGGAGCGGCGCCTACATCGTGCGCAACCACGGCTATCTGGTCTACGACACGCTGTTTGCGCTCGACGAGGCGCTGCAGCCCAAGCCGCAAATGGTCGAGTCGTGGACCGCCAGCGAAGACCGCAAGCTCTACCGCTTCACCTTGCGCGAGGGACTCTTCTGGCACGACGGCCAGCCGGTGACAGCGGAGGACTGCATCGCCTCGATCAGGCGCTGGGGCATACGCGATCCGATGGGGCAGAAGCTGCTGCAGTTCACGCAGGAGATCAAGGCGCTCGATGCCAGGACGTTCGAGTTGGTGATGAAGGCGCCCTATGGTCTGGTCGTGGAGTCGCTGGCCAAGCCCAGTGTCAATACGCCGTTCATGATGCCCAGGCGTGTTGCCGAAACCGATGCCTTCAAGCAGATCGACGACTACACCGGCTCGGGTCCGTTCATGCTCAAGCGCGATGAGTGGAAGCCGGGCGAGCGCATCGTCTACGTCAAGAACCCGAAGTACAAACCGCGCGCCGAGCCGGCCTCGGGCCTGGCCGGCGGCAAGGTGGTGAAGGTCGACCGTGTCGAGTGGGTGTGGATCCCCGACCAGCAGACCCAGGCCAACGCGCTGCTCAGCGGCGAGATCGACATCGTCGAGCAGGTGCCCTACGACCTGCTGCCGCTGTTGGAGAAGGAGAAGTCGATCGTGCTGGTGAAGGCCGCCAGCCCCAACCAGTACGTCTTCCGCCCCAACTGGCTGCATCCGCCATTCAACAACGAGAAGGTGCGCCAGGCCGCCATGATGGCGCTGACGCAGGAGGATTTCCTGAAGGCCGTGATCGGCGATCCGCGCTTCTATCGCACCTGCAAGGCGATGTTCACCTGCGGTTCGCCGCTGGAGTCGATGGCCGGCATGGCCGGCAAGATCGAGGGCAACGTCGCCGCCGCGCGCGCACTTCTGAAGGAAGCCAACTACGACGGCACGCCGGTGGTGCTGCTGCACGCCAGCGACACCGCGCCGCTGGCCAACCTCTCGCCGGTGGCCAAGAGTCTGTTCGAGCGCGTCGGCTTCAAGGTCGACATGCAGTCGAGCGACTGGCAATCGCTGGTGAGCCGGCTGATCACCAAGAAGGGTCCGATCTCGGAAGGCGGCTGGAGCACATTCCTGACCTACTGGTCGCAGGCCGACCTGCTCGATCCGCTAATGACGCCCTTCCTCCAGACCAACTGCGACAAGGCCCGCGCCGGCTGGCCGTGCGACGAGGCGATGGAGCAGCTGCGCGAGAAATATGCGCTGGAGACCGACCCGGCCAAGAAGCGCGCCATCGCCGACGAGGTGCAGACGCGCGCCATGACCATCATCACGCATGTGCCGCTGGGCGAGTCGTTCGCCGTTGCCGGATTGCGCAGCAACCTCACCGGCTGGATCAACGCACCGGTCACTGTGTTCTGGAACGTGGCGAAGAAGTGATCCCGCCCTTGTGCGGTCAAAAGCCCGCCATCTCGCCGTTCTGACGTCCGTCGAGCCGAGCGCACGCTACGGCACCAGGTATGTGCGTCGCGCAGGTCGGCGAGAGGAACCGCGGGCTGCCGACAGCGTTTCGCCTCTGTTTGCCTGACGCCGGCACCGCGCTGTCATTTCGCGCAGCAGAGAATCTTTTCGCGACTGAAAGATCATCCTGTGCTGCTGCGATGACCTGCCTGGATCAGGTGGACTGCGTATCGGTTGAACACCAGCGCGGGGCATCATGGATAAGCTCATCGACAGCGTCTCGAAGATCTTTGCTCTCGACCGCGAGGTTGCGGCCAGGCTCGTCGGCCCCTTTGTGAAGAATGATGCGGCGCCGGCCGGAACATTCGACGAATTGAAAAAACGAATGTCGCCGGTACAGGCCGGTCAGCTCGAGTACAACCTTTCGATCGTCAGGCGGGGAGAGCGCATCTTCCAGATGGCCAACCGTCGTCTGCCGGCGCGCGAAAACCCGAAAGTGCTGGATATCGGGTCCGGCTTCGGCGGGATGCTGATACCGTTCGGCCATCAGGGGTTCGAGTTGCACGGCATCGAACTCGACGCGGCGCGCCGCAGGATGTGCGACCAGACCCTCGCCGCCTTCGACCTCAAGGCGACATTCTATGATGTCGATCTCTGCCAGCGCCGCATCGATGGACAGTTCGACGTGATCATCTGCAATTCCGTGATCGAGCACGTGTCGGACCCCGATACGATGATCGTGCGCATGGCCGACCTGTTGCGGGATGGCGGCGTGCTGGTGTTCGGGGTGGCGAACAAGGACGCCATCGGCTGCGTGCTGGCCGACCCGCACTATGGCACGTTCGGCCTCACTCTCCTGCCCAATGGGCTTGCCCGCCGCGTCTACGAGACCGTCGAGTCCAGGCCGCAGGGCTATAGCGTCACTGAGTTCTATCCGATCGGCAACTATGTCAATCAGCTGGCGGACGCGATCGGACCGGTGGAGGCGGTCCCGGGCGAGGATGGCCGCACCATCGCCGATTTCCCGGAGCTGTTCGGGCGACTGGGCATGGGCTTCGCCGGCATCGTCGGCCGTCTGCGGAATCCTCTTCTGCGTCGCCAGTTCCAGCTGCACTTTGCCGGCTATACCCAGACCCTGCTGCGCGCCTATGCCGAGGCGATCGACCGCGGCACAGCTCGGCAGTTCGAGGACACCTACATCCGGAAGTCCTATCACCTGATCGCGGTCAAGGCCGGCAGCAGCACCGCCGACCGGTGATGATCGTTGCCAGCTGTATTCGGCGCCAGACACCGCCAGGTTCTACACGCCTGCCCGGAGCGGGACACGCTCTGGCTCGGGGAACGGAAGCGTTGCGATGCGTTGCCCCCTGCACAGAGAAGTGAACGGCACAGGGCGCGCGGAACGGCCTGCCCGGCTGCGTTGTGCGCGGACTATATGGACCTGATCTCCCGAATCGCCTTTGGCCTGGCCGGCCCTGCTGCTGTTGCTCGCAGCGACGCTGGGTGCCTATGGAATCTATGACTTCGTGGTCAGTGCCGACGGTTCGCTTGCGGCCGGCGGTGAGGGGCTCTTGCGGGCCATCGGCTACCTCGTCGTCGCCATCGCGGTGTTCGACGTGTCGAAGTATCTCATCGAGGAGGAAGTCGTGCGCGGCGTCCGAAGCACGGCGCAGCCTGACCAAGTTCGTCCCCACGATCGCCATTGCCGTCTTCCTTGAGGGTCTCGTGACGGTATTCCGGGTCCGCAAGGATCATGTATCGGAGATGATCTACCCGACCCTCCTGCTCGTCACCGGCATCCTGATCGTTCTCGGCCTGGGCGTTTATCAGCGCCTCAGTGCCAGCGGCGAACGGGAAGTCGAACACCGGGGCCAGCGCATGGACGATGAACCCCCGCCGCCCGACCGCTTCAAGCGCAAATAATCGCCGAGCGCACGCGGGCGTGGATTATTGCATGAGCCATGTGTACGTCCGCCATCGTCAAGATGGCGCCGGGATCGGCGCGTCGCGCACCATGTTATGGAATCTGGTGAAGAAATAGGCCCAGCTACTGGCAAATCCGGCGACTAGTATTACCGCTCCCGGTAGTGATCTTGCTATCTGGCTTGGTAAGACGCGGGTAAAATCCGCAAATTGTTCTTCCAGATTCTTACAAAGTGGTCGTCGGGACGCGTAACGGGGCGAGCCGGATGCTGATCGAAGGTTTCTGCGTAAATGCGCCGCACCCGCAGAATGAACTCGATGTCGCGCCGGGATGGCTCTCGCGCATGCCCGATGGCGAGCTTGCCGCGGGCGAGCTGCCCCTGTTCGACGACGTCCGTGTCACATGGGCCGCCGCAGTGCTGGGCGGATTGCAGGGGCGTCAGATCCTCGAGATCGGGCCCTACGAGGCCTATAACACTTGGCAGATGGAGAAGGCCGGCGCCCATGTCACGGCGATCGAGGCATCGCGCGTCAACTTCATCCGCTGCCTGATTGTCAAGAACCTGTACAACCTCAAGGCACGCTTCCTGCTGGGAGACGCGCTACAGCACGTTGAGAACAACGCCCTGCTGCAGCCGGACATCATCTGGCTGTCAGGCGTCATCTATCATCAGCTCGATCCGGTCGGCATGCTGCGCGCGTGCACGCGTGCCACCGACAGCCTGTTCATCTGGACCCATTATTTCGACGATCAAAAGATCGCGGCAAATCCGGGCGACCAGCATTTCTTCGACCCGGAGCGCAACCGATGGGAAGACGTGGGTTCCCTTCGTGTCCAGCTGCACTGCCGCGCCTACCGGCACACGGTGGGTGATGTTTTCTCCGGTGGTGCTTCCGACCACGCGTTCTGGCTGTCGCGCAGCGATCTGTTCGCCACCCTCGAAGCCTTGGGCTTCCGCCGGATCACGATGGGCGTCGACAATCCCGATCATCCCAACGGGCCGGCGTGTTTTTTTGTGGCGCAGCGTAGTTGACGGGCAGGCCCGTTCACGAATGCGGCAACCCGCCGGCGTTACCCGCGAGCTGTCCCTGGGTGACTGCGTAGGCTCCGGCCATATGACCCGCACCGAACGGGATCACCAAGAGCATGAGGGGAGCAGACAATGCACGATGGGTCACTTCTGAGCAGCGGCAGTAGACCGATCTTCAAGGAATTCGCCGGCTTCGACAGGCCGATCGATCACACCGAGTGCTGGTTCTACCACACCAGCGAATTGCCCGGCAGGGGTGTCATTCCGGGCACCTGGGATCTGCGTGGTTGCGTCAACGAGTACCTGGGCGGCTACGACGTGCGCGGCAAGAAGGTCTTTGACTGCGGCGTCGCCAGCGGCTTCATGTCCTTCGAGATGGAGCGGCGCGGCGCCACGGTCGTCGGACTCGATCTTGATGAAGAGGCCGACCCCACCATGGGGCTGATCCCGTTCACCGACTACCAGGAGCGGTTCGGTTACACCAAGGCTTTTGCCGTCGGCGAGCGCCGCAAGGTGCAGAGGCGTCTGCGGAATTCCTTCATCCTGTCACACCAGGCCCATCGGTCCGCGGCGCGGTTGATGATCGGCAACATCATGACGCACGCAGTGCCGGAGGAAGCCGACGTCGCCCTGTTCGGCAACATCCTGCTGCATCTGCGCGAACCGCTCGCGGCGCTCTACAACATCGCACCGCATGTACGCGAGACCATCATCGTCTCCGAGACGCTGATCCCGCCGCTGACCCTGGACGGCACGCCGTCGTTGCCTTTCCGGCCCTCCGTCGCCGACAGGACCAATCCTGGCACATGGTGGTACATCGAGCCCAGCTGGGTTCGGCGTGCGTTGGAAGTGGTTGGCTTCGGCGACATCCGGGTGCAGCAATATGAGGCGATCGAGGAGCCCGGCGCCAAACCGGTCGCGTGCTTCGCCATGGTCGCTCATCGCATCCACGACTTCGACACCTTGCAGCAGACCGGCGCCATGTGACCGGGCGGCGCCCGGACGGGCCCGTCGTGACACGCGTGTAGGATCTTCAGTCCAGCGCCCGGGCGCGGCGCACGCTCGGTGTGTCAATGCCGACACGCCGAGCACTGCGCGGTCTGGCCGCAGCGTGCCATATACAACAGCGACAAGGACGCCAGCGGGCTTGTGAACGCGGCCTTCAACGATTAGCTATCCGTCGAGCACCCGTTGCATGGAAGTGGTCGTGTTGAAGCAATTCGGTCACGAGATCTGGACCGCGGATGGCACTGACGTCGTCGTACTTGGATTTCATTATCCCACGCGGATGGCCGTCATACGTCTGCCGGACGAGCGCCTTTTCATCTGGTCGCCGATACGGCTCACGGACACGCTGCGGGCAACGGTGGATGCCCTCGGTCGCGTGCTGCACATCGTTGCGTCCAATTCCCTTCATCATCTGTTTCTTCCGGAGTGGAAGAGCGCCTACCCGGGCGCCAAGGTCTACGCCCCGCCGGGATTGCGGAAGAAGCGTCAGGACATCATCTTTGATGCCGACCTTGGCAACGCGCCGAGTCCGGATTGGGTCACGGATATCGATCAGGTCCAGATGCAGGGCAACCTGATCACGACAGAGGTGGTCTTCTTCCACGAGAAGAGCGGTGCCGTACTTTTTACGGATTTGATCCAGCAGCTTCCCGCCGGCGCGGTCTCCGGCTGGCGGGCACTGGTGGCGAAACTGGACCTCATGGTAGGCCCCGAGCCGTCGGTGCCGCGCAAGTTTCGTGTCGCCTTGACCAACCGTCGCGCCGCGCGGGACTCCCTGGAACGCATTCTCGCATGGCCCGCCGAGAAGGTGCTGATTGCCCACGGCACGCCCGTAGAAAAGGACGCCCGTGTCTTCCTGCGCCGCGCGTTCGCGTGGCTGGCCCCGTGACGCCGCGGACTCGGCCGTACACCGAAGAACTCATGGCGTGGGACGAAGCCAGGCACGCCCCGCGGCAGACGCAAGCGCAGCCTTCACGTCAGTTCCTTCAGGCCTGCGGCTGTTGCGATCCGTGTGCGATACTGCACGCTGTCGCCCTTCACGATGGTGGGCGAGTGGTCGTTGTTCAGGTCTCGATAGAGGGCCGAGATCGCGACCGGATCGGGATGCTCGAGGACGAAGGACAGCAATCGCGCGCTGAGGTCGGCGATTGTCGCCATCGACCGTGGCTTGCCGCGCCGGTCAATGATGGAGGGAGCGGCGCCGTCGAGGGGCAGGGAGCCGTCGTCCGGGATCGAGAAGTCGAACGACGAACCGACCGCAGGCAAGGCGACCTTCTTGCCAAAGATGGCGTCGCGGCCGGCGAGGACGGCGCCGATACTGTCTGTTCTTGCGACCCAGCTGCGCAGGCGCCGGCCCTCGTCCCATGCCGCCCTCACGCCCGGGAAGTCAGCCGTGCCGTGCCGCCTTGATCACAGCGATATCGATCTTCTTCATGTCCATCATCGCATCAAACGCACGCTTTGCTTCAGCGCCACCGGCCGCCATCGCCTCGGTCAGCACGCGCGGCGTGATTTGCCAGGAAACGCCCCACCTGTCCTTGCACCAGCCGCACGCACTCTCCTGACCGCCATTGCCGACGATGGCGTTCCAGTAGCGATCGGTCTCCTGCTGATCGTCGGTGGCGATCTGAAACGAGAAGGCTTCGTTATGTTTGAACATGGGACCGCCGTTGAGGCCAAGACAAGCCACGCCGGCAACCGTGAACTCGACCGTCAGCACGTCGCCCTCCTTGCCGGATGGGTAGTCACTGGGTGCACGGTGGACAGCACTCACCGCGCTGTCGGGAAAGATCTCGGCGTAGAAGCGGGCAGCGGCCTCGGCGTCCTTGTCGTACCAGAGGCAAATCGTGTTCTTTGCCATCACGTGTCCTTACCACTTTGAGCCAAATTCCGCTGTCATCTGAGTTAGGTAGCCCAGGCGCACTTCTCCACCCGGAAGGGTTCGTTTCGCGCCTGCCGTCGCCAAGGGCATACCTTTGGATGATTGGCCAAAGCGCGCCGATCGATTACATTAAGTGAGTGATCGCTAGTTCGCCTCAACCGCGTCGATCCGCGGAGGAAGGGCAATCATGGCCGAGCCCGTACCCATCGTCGAGCAAGCGCTTTCGGCGGTGCAACGCGAGTTCGCGCGACAGTGCGAGATCGCGCGCAAGATCGAGTTTTCGCGCGTGATCACGGGGCCGCCGCCGAGCGGCTACGCCGACGTCATCGTCTACCAACACAATATGCCCCCTGGGCCGAAGCCGACGGACCCGGCAAAATTGCCGGCGTGGGAAGAACGAAAAAGGAAATACGACAAAGACTATTTCGTGCTTCCCGATACTATCAAGCCGATCACCGGGATCGCAGACCTGCTCGTGATCGTGGCGGGCGCCTGCTCCGGCGGCAAACGCCTGCGCCAGCTTCGCATCATGGGACATGGCGCTCCCGGGCAGATCAGGATCGGCACCTTTGATGTCGTCTACTATTCGAGTCTCTATGACCCTTCGACGAAGCAAAAAACCAAGCAGGCGCAGACCCTCGAAACGCTGAAGCAGTGGCTCGACCCCGAGGTCTCCCTCGTCATCCTGGACCATTGCAACACGGGCGAGTCGGACAAGTTTCTCGTGGCGCTCTCTGATCTATGGGGTGGCGTTGCCGTGCGTGCTTTCCGGCATTTCCAGGGGTGGGAGCACGGCGAGATCCAGGTTGGCAACGGCCCCTTCCGTCAATGCAAGGGCAACACCTGCCATTTCGGGTTCGAGTATCACCCGGACCAGGCCGCCAACGACCCTGGGCAATGACGTGAAGGCTGTTGTCGCGTTGGCTCACGGCGCACGCGCGGCCAACTGCGTCAAGCCCAGCGCGACGGACAGAAGATCCGAGCCGGTCGCTACACGAGCTGACGGGGCGGCGCGGGCGATCGCGGCGCGCACGGCCGGCACGCGGCTTGACCCGCCGGTGAGGAAGATCGTGTCGATGGCATCGCCGCTCACGCCGGCCGCCGCGATACACTGGCCCACCGTGTGATACAGCCGCTCGGTCCTCGCTGCGATGGCGCGCTCGAACTGGGCGCGTGTCGCCCGCGTGGCCAGACCATCTTCGAGAAAGGCGAGGGACAGCGCGACGTCGTTGGTCGCGCTGAGCGTGATCTTGGCCTCCTCGGTTGCGAACGCCAGGCGATGGCCCAGCCGCTGGCGCAGCACGGCGAGGAAGCGGTCGACCTTCTCGGGCTCGCGCGCGTCGGCTGCCAGCGCGGCCACGTCGCGCGCGTTCTTGTAGGTGTAGGCGAAGTTGATCGTCCCCCAGGTCGCAAGCTCGTGGTAGAGCGCCTTGGGCATCGGCAGGTTCTTTTTGACAAGCCGCGAGCCCAGCCCCAACAGCGGCATCACCGTCGCGAGGTTGAGCGCGGTATCGAAATCCGTGCCGCCCACCCGCACGCCGGCGCTCGCCAGCACGTCGCTGCTGCGATCGGCGCGCTCGCGGCGTTCAGGGCCGATGCGGACGATGGAGAAGTCGCTCGTGCCGCCGCCGATGTCAGCGATCAGCACCAGCTCTTCGCGCGCTACGCTCTGTTCGTAGTGATGGGCGGCGGCGATCGGCTCGTAAACGAACCGCACATCGCGAAAGCCGGCGCGTCGGGCGATGGCCTCGAGCACGGTCTGCGCCCGTGTATCGGCCTGGTCGTCACCGTCGACGAAGTGCACCGGCCGGCCATGCACGACTGAGGTGATCTCCTGTCCGGCGAAGGCCTCGGCCTTGTGCTTCAGATGCCGCACGAACAGTTCGACGACGGTCGAGAGCGGTACCTTGCGATCGCCCAGGCTGGTCTCCTCGTCGATCAGGGACGAGCCCAGGATCGACTTCAGCGCCCGCATCAGCCGGCCCTCGGTCTGGCCGACATAGGCCGCGATGGCCTCGCTGCCGAACAACACCTGGTCCTTCGTTTCGTGGTCGAAGAACACCGCGCTCGGCATCAGCGTGCTGTCGTCTTCGAGCGGCACCAGCGTCGCGGCATCGCCGCGCCTGACGCCGATGGCCGAGTTCGACGTTCCGAAATCCAATCCGCAGGCGATCATGAGTCTCCCCTCCATGCGCGAAGGGGATCTCATCTATTGCAATGCGCCTGACGTTGCCAGTCTGTTTCTTTTCGCCTAGACTATCGCTCGTCAGTGGGATGTCCGGCGCCACCTACATGAGCCCCGCACCTGCGACAGCC
>Ga0187894_10003336_pt1 | contig 18096 bp, 17 predicted proteins | sample GBC1701081metaG_FD_136650 | JGI IMG/M metagenome (GOLD analysis project Ga0187894, IMG submission 136650) | White microbial mat communities from a lava cave in the Kipuka Kanohina Cave System on the Island of Hawaii, USA - GBC170108-1 metaG ...
CCTTCTCGTCGCCCGCAGGCTCCAGTCCGGCGCGGCGGAATTGCGCGGCGATGTATTCAGCCGCGATGTCCAGACCGCGCGACGGAGTGTTGCGCCCTTCGAGCAGATCGGACGCGATGAAAGAGAGATGGCCGCGCAACGAATCCGCCGAGACGCGGTCGAGCGCGGCCTGAATTTCAGGCGGAATCGCGGGAGCGGTTGTGACAGTCTGCGCCTTGCTCTGGCGCTTGCCGGGCTGCGGCGTCCGCTTGCGCTGCTGTGACAGCCCTTGCGTCGCCAGACAGGCCGCCGCGATAACAAAGATCAAAAAGACGCGAGTCACGGCAAGGTTAGCGCGACGACGCGCGATCCGTATTGCATTCATCTGGTCCGGTTCCTCTCGAAAACTCATCAACCCTTTATCTCGAAGTCGTCGCTCCAGACATAAGCCTGAATGCAAGCCATCTCGCCCTCTTTGGTCTTGTTGTCTTTGACGCCGTGCTCCATCCCCACCACGCCTTTGAAGCCTTTGCCGTAAATGCGCTGGAAGATGTTGCGGTAATTCATTTCGCCCGTCGTCGGCTCTTTACGTCCGGGATTGTCGCCAGCCTGGAAATAGGCGACCTCATCCCACGCCAGATCGATGTTCGGGATGATATTCCCTTCGGTGATCTGCTGATGGTACATATCGTAAAGGATCTTGACTGAAGGGCTGTTGACCGCGCGGCAGATTTGATAGGCCTGCCCAATCTTGGTCAGGAAGAGTTTCGGGTGATCGCGGCGCGTGTTGAGCGGCTCCATCACCATTACCAAGCCCGCCTTCTCGCAAATCTCGGCGCAGCGGCGGAACATGTCAATCACGCTGGCCGTCTGATACTCCCAATCCAAGCGCTCGTCGTGGCAACCCGGCACGACCGTACACCATTTCGCGTTGACGCGCTTGGCGATCTCGACCGCATTGCGGATGTCCTTGAGGATCGGCTCGCGTAATTCGGGCTTCCAGGTCGTGACGGCGAATGTCGGGATCTCGAAATCCTTCGTAGCTACAAAAACGCCCATCGTCATTTTCAAATCGGCCAGCGTCTTGCCGATCTTCTCCTGATCAGCGACCGGCCTACCCGGCAGGCCGTTGTCTTCAAGCGCCGTGAAGCCTTGTTCGTGAAAGAACTTCAGTTGAGCGACCAGGTCGTCGCCCGTATGCAATTTGAACATGCCGAAGTGCGGCGCATAGTTGAGCTTGAATTTGCGGACAGGCTCGGCGTTGACCGCATCAACGAGCGTCGCGCCCGCTGACAACCTATTGGATGCGGTCAGGGCCGAAGCGCCTGAGGCCAGCCCTGTAGCGATAAAATCCCTGCGATTCATCGTGTCCTTCCTTTCGGATTGGGTAATTTGATCTTCGGAGATTGCGTGACGGTATTGCAGCGGGTTTCGGCTCATCGCGGCCAAACCACGCATTCTCTATAAACTATCCCAGGCAAATATGAAAGACTTGGGGAAAGATCGAGGATTGAGGATCGAGTATCGAGGATTGAAGATTGAGGATCGAGGATCGCGACGTCACTCGTCAGGAATAATTTTTTCCGCATCCGATCCAGTTACAAATCCTCTGCCGGACGCCGGACGGTCGCGGGCTGACTTATGGCGACAAATGTTGTTCTGATCAAAAACTTCAGGTAATGGAGGATGACATTCGCAACCCGGAGCGGATTTAACCGCTTCAACCTCCACTCAACGCCTGAAGAATGTAGACCTCATCCGACGATTTGAGAGCCGTATTCAATCCCCACACCTGTTCGCCGTTGACGAAGATTTTCATGTGCGGGCGGATCGAATCCTGCTCGTCAATCATCCGAAATCGAATACCGGGGAATCGCCGGTTCAGGTCATCGAGCATTTCAGCGATGGTCGAACCATTCCCGTCAACGTCGTTCTGCTGATTCGTGTAGGACAGCAACGGGCTTGGAATGTGGACTTTCATAATTTCAGATCGTCTGAATACGGAGAAGAAGTGACAGAGTGACGGAGAGACGGAGAGACAGAGGGATGGAGAGATTGCGCCTCTCTGTCTCTCTGTCTCTCCATCCCTCCGTCACTCCGTCACTCGGACTGTTAAATTTCAGCGGCTTCGACCGCGTAAATGTGCGGCAGATGACGCGCGATGCAGTTCCATTTCTCGCCCTCGTTGGCGCTCGCCCAGACTTCGCCGCAGGTCGTGCCGAAATATATTCCGACCGGATCGCGAGCGTCGGCGGTCATCGCCTGTCGAAACACCGTAAACCATGCCTGTTCCTTGGGCAACCCCTCCTCCAACCGCTTCCAGGTCTTTCCGGAGTTGCGGGTGACGTACGCCGCCGGCTTGCCGCCCGGAGAAGTGCGCGGCCAGACTTGCGTCCCGTCCATCGGGAATACCCAGGCCGTGTCAGGGTCGCGCGGGTGCAAGACCATTGGAAAGCCGATGTCGCCCACTGATTTCGGCATCTTCTCGCCGATGCGAACCCAGCGAGGCTTTCCGTCCTGCGCGCGACGATCCATCCGGTAGATGCCGCAATGATTCTGCTGATAAAGGATGTCCGGCTCAAGCGGATGCAGTCGCATGCAATGCGGGTCATGGCCGTATTCGGGATCCGGATCGGGTAGAAAATCGGCGACGCACCCGGCGTTGAGTGGCTCCCAGTCGGCGCCTTTGTCAGTGCTCTCGAAGACTCCGCCGCTCGACATCCCGATGTACATATGGTTCGCGTCGCGCGGGTCAATATTGATCGAATGCATCTTCGGCCCATCGGGCGTGCCGTCTCCCAAACCACCGGTCCACGTCTCGCGCATCGGGTGATCGTTGAATCCGGTGACCGATTCCCAGGTGTCTCCGCCGTCTTCGGAGCGAAACAGCCCTTGCGGCGAAGTTCCCCCGTACCAAACGTTCGGCTCGCTCTCGTGCCCCGGCGTCAGCCAGAAGACGTGATCCACCACACGGCCTTTCTCTCCCTCAGGGACCTTCGCGAACGCGGGCGGCTTCGACGCTTCCTTCCACGTCTTTCCGAAATTCGTCGAGCGGAACACGGTCGGCCCCAGATGCCCGGTCTTCGCCGCTATCAACATCGTGCGCCGATCACGCGGATCGAGCTTCACGTGATGCACGATGTTACCCAGGAAGATCGGGCCTTTGACGTCCCACTTGCGGCGCTTATTGTCGGAACTGAGAATGAATGCGCCTTTCTTTGTCGCGACGAGCAAAGCGACCGAATCCGTTTTTGTTTTGGTTTTCGCCGGCGCGGTTTTCGTCTTCGCGGACGACTTCATGCTAATAGCCTCCTCCAAAAATCCCTGGGTACGCGTTGATTTCAGCGCGCCGGGCTTCTTCAAGCAACCTTTGATCGAAGCAAAGCGCGCCAACGGCTTGTGGACGCGACGCGTACCCAGGGGCGATTTTGATTGTTTTAAGGCGTCGTCATTAACGACTCCTTCTGAATTGAGCTGACACGCTCGATTTAGCGTCTACACGCGCCCGGTCATTTTGGCGATCCACCAACGCAGGCCGACAAACAGGAAACGCCAGTCGCTGAAAAACTCAGGCGGCTTCCCTTCAAACCAGTGGCCCACGAATTGGAGCGCCCATCCGGCCACGAACATCACGACCGGAACCAGCCATAGACCTTGCGCGAAGATCGCCGCCACGAACAGAGGGATCGAGGCCGCAATCAACGGGATTCCCACGGTGTGGCAAAATCGGTTGATCGGGTGTTGATGACTCTGCGCGTACTGCGTGATCCATTCGTCCCATGTTTTCCCACTAAACATAGTTCGCCTCCGTATGAGTTGCTATTGTTTCATTTCTGATCGCTGGCTCGTGACTCGCCATGCCAAAATCAGGGCAATGATCATCAACAGCGCCGCGAGCAGAAACGGCGCGCCTGGCAACCGCCAGTCGCGATTGGCCCCGATAAAACTTGCGAACGTCAAGGTGAAAAGCCCCGGCCCGATCAACCCCGTGATCCCAAACAGACTGCTGTTCGCGCCTTGAAGCTGTCCCTGCTCCGACGGCGCCACGCGTCGCGTCATCAGTCCTTGCGCCGCGGGTCCGAAAAGCCCCATCAGCGCAAAGACCGGCAAGGATCCCAAAAAAACGATCCCGGTCGGAGCCAGACCAAAGATCGCAAACCCCACAGCCCCGAAGAAAAGTCCCACGAACAGCGCAAGCCGTTCTCCGAAGCGCGCGACTATCGGCTTCACCAACCCGGCCTGCACGATGATGTTGAATACGCCGACCGCCGCCAGCGTAAGCCCCATCATGCGCTCGCTCCAGCCGTAACGATAGCTGGCGTAGAGCACGAAGACGCTGGGCAATACGTGATGAGCGAGCAGGTAGATGAAGTTGACGGAATAAAGACCGAGTAACTGTGGGTGTGAGCGCATCAGGATCAGCGATCCTATCGGATTGGCCCTGCTCCACGCGAAAGCCTTACGGCTCTCAGGCGCGAGCGATTCCGGCAGCACGAACAAGCCGTACAGCGCGTTCAATAGCGTCAAGACCGCCGCGGCCCAAAACGGCAATCGCGGATCCACCACGCCCAGCACGCCACCCAACGCCAGCCCCAACACAAAACCCAATCCCCACGCGGCCCCGATCATTCCGAAGCTGGCGGCGCGTTTCTCCGGCGGCGTCACGTCAGCGATATACGCGCCGGCGGTGGGAAAGCTCGCGGCGGTTATCCCCGAAATCACACGCCCTACAAACAACCACCATAACGTCGGCGCGAGCGCCATCAGGATGTAATCGAGCCCCAACCCGAAGCACGAGATCAGGATCACCGGCCGGCGGCCAAAACGATCCGAAAGCGCGCCCAGCACGGGCGAGAAGACAAACTGCATCAGCGCCCACACTGTGCCGAACAGACCGTAGATTTCAGCCGCTCGCGCCGTGTTGCCGCCCAGAAAGCCTTCGACCAGCTTCGGCAGCACGGGGATGATGATCCCCAGCGCCAGAACATCAACGACAACCGTGATGAAAATGAAGACCAGCGCCGCGCTACGCGTCTTTGCGCTCGAGTTCGTCTCGGTTACGGGATTCAAGGCTCCTCCTGTGCTATTGCATGAGTCGCTGATACGAGAGCCCATGGATTGCGAGCCTATGGATAAAGCTCAGGCTACCGATACTGCTGTCTGTCGGGCGCAATATGGACTGTTTTAAATCCCGTGTCAATTGTGAAACGAAATGCCCCGCAGATGGGACTGACTAATCCGCAAACGAAATCCTCTGATATTTTCCTCTCCTACATTTTCCGGTTAAAGATCAGACCAACCGGAAAATGTAGGAGAGGAAAATATCAGAGGATTTCGTTTACGCTGCGTTACTGCCCGCCCTTTGTGGAGGAAACGCCCGCCGCTACGCCCGCGGCCTTCTTCAGGTACTTGTCGTACCAGGCCAGGTACCTCTCCAGCCGATCCCGGACGTAGCTTGGCCGGTTGATGCCGTGATTCTGATTGGGATAGATCACAAGTTGGGTATCAACGCCGAGGCTGCGCAGCGCCTGATACATCTGCTCGCTCCCGGCCACAGGCACGTTGAAATCGCGCTCGCCGCACATAAACAGCGTCGGCGTCTTGATGCGGTCGGCGTGCAGGAAGGGGTATGAAATCTTCTGGTAGGTCTCCCAGGCTTTCGGGTCCCACGGCGGGCCGATTTCATTGTCATATTGAATGATGTATTGATCGGTTCCGTAAAACGCCACAGTAAAGGCCGTGCCCGCGCCGCTGGTCGCCGCCTTGAAGCGATCGTCGCTGGCGATCATGTAATCGGTCAGAATGCCGCCGTAGCTCCACCCGCCAACGCCCAGGCGGTCGGGATCGGCGACGCCCATCTTGATGACGTGATCCACGCCGGCCTGCAGGTCTTCGACTTCGTAATGTCCCCAGTCGGCGAAAATCGCGCGGGAGAATTTCTGGCCGCGTCCGGCGCTGCCACGATAATTCACCGCCAACACAGCGTATCCGTTCGCCGCGAAAAATTGCCGCTCAGTGCTGAACGAATGTTGATCCTGCCCATTCGGCCCGCCATGGATGCGCAGCAAAAGCGGAACCCTGGTTCCCTTCACATAACCGACCGGGTAGGTCAACAACCCGCGCACGTCCGTGCCGTCCTTGCTCTTGAAGCTGACGTCTTCGGTGGATGCGATCTCCAACTCCGTGAATAGCGCGTCGTTCTGGCGCGTGAGTTGTCGCAACGCGCCGCCTTCCATCGCATAAATTTCCGTGTACTTCGTATCGCCGCCCGAAAGCGCGACGGAGCGGTTCCCCGCCGATTCCCAACCCGACAACACGATCGGCGGCGGCATCAGCCGCTCCACCTTGCTACTGGCCAGGTTTACTTGCGCCGGATAGACCGATTGGTCGTCGGTGACCAGGAAGCGAATGGATTTGCCATCGGCGCTGAACACCGGAGAGGAGACTCCCCGGTCGAGCGCTTCCACGCTTTGGATTCGTTTCGGCGCGCCGGCGCCGTCGGAGGGCGCCATCGCCAAATGGTTCATGTTGTAAGCGCCGTATTTTTTCTCGTCGCCTTCCAAGAACGCGATCCATTTTCCGTCAGGACTCCATTCCGGGCGCGAACGTCCGCCATTGCTGCTCTCCTGAGTCAACGGCTTTTCGGAGGCGCCGGGCTTCGCCTCAGCCACAAAAAGCTGGCTCGACGGATTGCGATCCGGGTCCGCGCTGTGATTGCTCATAAAAGCGATGCGCGTTCCATCAGGCGACCACGAAGGCGAGGACTCTTCCCATTTGCCGGTCGTCAACCGGTCAAGCTTCTTCGACTCGATGTCGAACAGATAGATGTAGCTGTGACGGTCCGAGAGAAGATACCCTTGTCCGTCCTGCTTGTACTTGTAGCGATCAATCATGATTGGCTTTGGCGCCTTCGGCTTCCCGCCGCTTTCTTGCGCGGCTGCCGCAGCCTCAGCTTCAGGATCGGGATCGCCATCCACCAACGCCATGCGCTTTGAATCCGGCGACCATTCGTAGCCCTGCAATCGCCCTTTCAACTCCGTAAGCTGAAACGCCTCGCCGCCGCCGCGGTCGAGCAGCCACACCTGGGCGCCCTTGGCCTTGCCGGGCCGCGACGAAGTGAACGCGAGGTATTTGCCGTCCGGGCTCCAGCGCGGCGACGATTCGTTCTCCTGGCTCGATGTCATCTGACGTTCGCTTTTGCCATCGAAGCCGACCATCCAGATGTGCGAGCTGCTCTTGTCCTCTTTGACGTCAATGGTCGAGACGGCATAAGCCACCCATTGGCCGTCGGGCGAGATTTGCGGATCGCGCACTTCGCGCAGACGGGCAATGTCATCGAGTTTCAGAGGGAGTTTCAAAGGATGCCGCGCGGACTGCGCCAGCAAAACGGTCGTCGAAGCCAGAATGAGCAGCAGAATGCGAGGCAGTCTGTTGGTAGACATCACGTGTATGACCTCCTGGTAATGTTGGACGGAGCCTCTTCGGCGCCGATGAGATTACTACGATTGCGGCGGCTGATTGTAGGCTCTATTTTCCAGGACAGCAAAGGATTCATGGACGATGTCAGTCCGCCGCTCGCCTGACCATCGAACAGGCAGGAGCCGCTTTTGAGATATTAATAAGGTATTGCGCAGGACATTTAGATTGGAAAACAGGTAGCGTGAAGTTCAAGAAGGGGTGGTTGCCTTTCGCTCCAAGCCCTGACTTTAAATATTACGTCCTGACATTAGGAGGCGCCCGATGAAATCCGCTCTCCGGGTATTGATGGTTCCATTGATGGCCGCATTGGTCGGTCTATTTTTGACTCAACCGGTGGCGGCCGAGTCACGTGGGAAAGCGCTCAAACGCGCTGAAAAGGAATTGCGTAAGTCAAATTTCAGTGAGGCCGAGAAAATCTATCGCCGCTTGCTTGATGAGAACCGGAATGACAAGGACGCTCGACTGGGTTTGAGTTTTGCGCTGGTCAAGCTGCGCAAATTCCAGGAGTCTTATGAGCACGCCGCGCAGGTCATTGCGACGGACCCGATCAATGCTCGCGCGCACGCGCTGCTCGGGACTTCTCTTTTACGTTCGGGCGAATTCCGCACTTCGATTGAATCGCTCTACACCGCCGTCAAATTCAACAACCGCGAGGCGATGGCCATTGCCGGACTGGCGGAGATAGAGTATTTCGAGCATCGCTCGCGCAACGCGTATGAAGGGTTGAAACGCGCGGTCCAACTCGATTCGATGGATCCCGATTACTATATCCCCCTTGCGCGGGCTTGCTCGCGGCTGGAGTATTACGGCGAAGCGGCGGACGCTTACCAGCGTTTTCTCGATGTCTCTCCGAAAACGGACGCCGAACGCCGCGCGCGGATTCGCGGCCTGATTGATTTTTATCGTTACCTTGGCGCAACCAAGATTCATCGCGCGAGCGGTAAAGAGATCACTTCCTTGCCATTCGACCTGATCAAGAATCGCCCATTCATTAAAATCATGATCAATGGCAAAGGGCCAATGCGATTTGTCATTGATACGGGAGCGAGTCTGCCCATAGTTTCAGACCAGGCGGCCGCGCGCCTCGGAATCAAGCCTGTTGCGCGCGGAGGTAATGCGCGCGCAATCGGCGGGAGCGGAACTTTCCCCATCATCTACGGGCTTCTCGATTCAATCGTCATTGGGGAAGCGAGGATCGAAACAGTCCCGGTATATATCCGCACGATTCACACAACGCCGGATGCGCCTGAAGAGGAACAGTATGACGGTTACATCGGCCTGTCGGCGCTGGCGAATTTCGCCATCACGCTGGATTATCAAGGAAGGCAATTGACGCTCGACCGCTCGCCCATCCGAAACGATGATCAAGCCGCGGATAAACCTGATCCGGAAGGGGTTGAAATCCCGATTCGCAGCACCAGCGGCGCCCTGGCGAGCGCCGAAACGCGCCTGCCTTCGCTGGATCGCCCGCTCAACTTCATCATCGACACGGGCGCCTCGGGAAGTGTGGTATCCAAATCTGTCGTCACGCGGCATCAACTCGAAGGGTTGAAGCTGAAAGGCGAGAGCAACCGCGTCGTCGGCGCGGCGGGAATCGTGGATGGAGTCGAAGCTCTGAGTCTTTCAATGCTGGCCGTCAACGGATTTAGGAAGAAGAATGCCCGGTTGTACATACTCGATCTCGACTCGATCAACGACGAATCGGGCTTTGAACAGCATGGAATACTGGGTGGAGATTATTTATCCCACTTCCGCCTCGTCCTCGATTTGCGTCGTTTTCAACTCCGGATCACGCCCCAGACCAAGGCGATCTCAGTCGCCGCGGAAAACAAATAATAAGGAGAACTCTGATGAGAGCTGTTGAACAACGTGTCAATGGGCCTAATTTCGCGCGAGAAAATGAGGTCGGAAGTTCCATGAAAAACCTGACTACACTTGGACGGTTCTTCCTCGCCATATCGATGATAGCGTTCGGCGCCCAGCATTTCGTCTATCTGGGTTTCGTAACGCGAGTTTTTCCCAAGGCGCCGGCGTGGATTCCCGCGCATTCCTTCCTGGCCTGTGTTTTCGGCGCGTTCCTGGTTGCGGCCGGCGCCGCCATCATGATCGAGAAAGCGGCGCGATTGGCGGCGTTGCTGCTGGGCGCGGTCATCCTCGTTTCGTTTGCGTTGCTGTATCTGCCATTGCTTCTCACGACTCCTCCCAACGGCGGCCTGTGGACCAATGCCGGCAAGGCCCTTGCCCTATCTGGCGGGAGCTTTCTCGTAGCTGGCTCTCTCCCCGCGAAATTGGGCGGCCCCGCGGACGCTCTCGCCAGGATTGTGAAGGCATTGGAGAAATTCATTCCGTTGGGCCGGTTTTTCCTTGCGGCTTTCCTGATCCTGGGCGGGATCGAGCATTTCATCTACATCAAATTTGTGGCGAGCCTGGTGCCTTCGTGGATTCCGGGACCAGTCTTCTGGGCCTATTTTGCCGGTGTGGCCTTGATCGCGGGTGGTGTGGGTATCAGCGTTCCCTTGACGTCGCGGCTGGCGGGGGCGCTTTCGGGCTTGATGATTTTTCTGTGGGTTGTGATTCTGCACATCCCCCTGGCTGCGGCCAACCTGAGCAACGCGAACGAGACGACCGCCGTGTTTGAGGCCCTGGCCTTTTCCGGCGCGGCGTTTCTCGTGGCCGCCGCGCCAAAAAACAAAGAATGGATATGATTTTGATCGGAAGATATGCGGGTGATGCGCTCAGAAGTGATGTTGCGTTACTCAGTTCAGCGTCCACAGCGCCAGCGACGAAACGTCTTTGACGAACACCCGATTGCCCGTGATGGTCGGCTGAGCCCAGGTCGCGCTGTCGGCGACGGTGTACCGCTTCAGCGGTTCGAATCCGGTCCGGCTGCTCTTCGCCACGATCAGTTCGGCGTCGTCGTTCAGCAGGAAGAGCAGATCGCCCGCCTTGACGACCGCGGTATTCGTCGCCTCACGGGGCGGACCCAACCAAAGGACCTTGCCGGTCTTGGCGTCGAGCGCGAAGAACTGTCCGCTCGACCGTTCGGACAAGCCGAACAACGTGTCGCGGATGAGCGCCGGGTTGCTCATAAACAACGAAACCTCCTTGGCCTCCCACACAACGTCGGCCACCCACTTGCCGTCGCGCCGGGTCGGCTTGAGCGCCGTTATGGGCATCTTTTGGCTGCCGACGATAATCGTTTCGCCATAAACAATCGGAGTCATGGTACTGGCTGTCCCGCTTGACACCCACGGATGCTGCCAAAGCAGCGCGCCATCAGTCACCGAAACGCTGATAACACTCTTACTGGTCATTGACACCACCTGGCGGGTTCCTCCCAATTCAACGATGATCGGCGACGCCCACGCGCTATCGCCGATAGCCGCCCATTTGACGTCGCCTGTCTTTGCGTCGAACGCAGTCAGCGGACCGTGACTGCCAGGGTGGACGATGATCAGGTCCTTGTCGCCGACGGGCGACACGGCCATGCCGAAATACGGCTGCTCCGCCGGCGCGGGCTTCTGCCACAGAAGCTTCCCGGTGGCCGCATCGAAGGCCGACACGATGCCGCTGAGGCCAAGCGTGTACAACTTGCCGTTGTGGAAGAGCGGCGTCGCCTTAGGACCATTGCCATGAGAGGCCGCGGCGCTCCCGGTCGCCAATGGGGGCGCCGGATAGCTCGTCTGCCATACGATTTTGCCAGTCGCGGCGTTGAGCGCCATCATCACCTCTTTACCGTCGCGCCGAGTGAAGACGTAGACGGTCTTGCCAACGACGAGGGGCGTCGCGTAGCCCTCTCCGACCTCGACCTTCCATCTGCGCGTCAGCTTCTCGGGCCATGATTTCGGCTCGGAGAACCCGCTGGCCGCGCCATCGCGGTTCCGCCCGCGCCACTGCGGATAATCTTGCGGTGAGTTTTGAGCTACGGCCGTTGCGTACGTGAGTAATAAAAGGGCGAAAGCTGCGCAAGTAATCTTTTTCATTCTTCCTTTCCTTTCATTTCCTTTCATTCGCTCAGCTCGATTTGACCTTCAATTCTTCACTCGGTAATAAGGATTGGTCACGCCGAATTGAAACCCGAACTCGTATGTCTTCCGGCCCATCAACGCCACGTCGAACCACGTCTTCAACGATTCCAGATAATCGGTCACGTGCGGGCCCTGCTCAAGAAAACCATTGACCGAGCCGTCTTCGTGGCAAATGAAACCATCAACGGTCGAGGCCATGTAATATTTTAGTTTTCGCATCGATGTCCTTTGCTTAGGGCGCGTAAAAAATTAACTTCCCGGATTCGGTGGAAGGCCGGATCAGTACCGCGAGCGGTAGCGAGCGCGGCTTCCCTTGCGAGCCACGCTCGCTACCGCTCGCGGTACTGATCCGGGAAGTTAATTTTTTACGCGCCCTTAGCTCGCTGTAAATCGCACCTCGAAGGATTTGGCCTGAGGCTCGACGAACCGGACAAGCCGTTCTCCTTCCTCGGTCAGCGCGGCGCGATCCTTTTTGGTCAGCTTATCGAACGGCTCGATCGCGAGCGTCGCCGCGGTTTTGGTCTTCTCGACCTTCCACGCGCCGCGCACGAAGCCGTCCACCAGAATAGTCGCCGCGACGCGCAGCCCCGGAAGGTAGACCTTCGAGCGATATTCATCGGCGACGACGCGGGTGCGATTGCTGTGCGAGAGAAGCAGGTTGTCGTACTCCGGCAGGAATCGCGCCGGAGCGGGAACATCCTCGGCGGGAAGCTGCGCGTCAGGCAGGTCGAACAATTCGACCCGCCCTTCGCCGCGATAAATTTGCAACTCGGGTTTCAGCTTCTCAAACGTCTCCTTCAGCTTCAGCCCCAGCCACGTCTGCGCATCCGTTATCGAAGCGGGACCGAACGCCGCCAGATAGCGGAACACCAACTCCCGTAGGTTGTCTTCGGGCGAGATCGGCCGGCCGATCCACGATTCGGCGAGCGTGAATTCCGGCTTGTTGGAGTAGCTCCATCCTGTGGTAATCGGTACCTGCACTAGAGGAAGATGCGTCCGCACCGAGTAGCGCATCGCCCCGACATCCTGGTCAGGCATCAGTTTGGTAACCATGTCGCTGATCTCGGCGAAGGTGCGCGGCTTTTCGTCAATGAACTTTCGCGCCGCCTTCAGCAGCTTATCGAGATCGAAGTCCTGGCCGCGCTGCTTGGAGATCGCGCTCGCGGCCCCAATCAGCACGGGTTTGAGCGCCGTGCGAAATCGCAAGTAATCTTCCGCCGTGCAGAGATGGAGCGTGGCGCGCATCATCGTGGCCTTGACGACTTTCCGGCTCTCGATCTGATTGGCGAGGTCTTCGCGCCGGAAGTCGCGCAGCCGCGTCCACAAGCCGACGTACGGAGCCGACGCAAGTTGGGCCTGCAAACCGACCAGCCGTTCGATGGCGGCGGGAATCGGCAGCGTTTCGCGCTCCAAGAGCATTTGGCGCGCCAGCGTCGCGCGGTTGAGTTCACGTAGCTTTAAGTTGCGATTTGCCATGTTTCCTGTTCTTACTCATATGCGTCCGGCGTCATGCGCGAACAGCTTGATCTCCGGACCATCCTCGGACAACTTCACCATTTGTTCGAATCTCAATCCCAACTTTTCGAGAACTTTGATCGAGCTGTGATTGTCGGGCGTAGTCACGGCCACAATGCGATCCAAACCAAATGCGCTTCTCCCATACGCCATCACGGCGGAGGCGGACTCATACGCATATCCGTTCCCCCAAAATTTCGGGAGAAAAGCGAAGCCGATATCGACATCCTTCAACGACTCTCTTTTTATCAGACCGCAGATTCCAATCGGGATTCCGTCTCTCTTCAATTCAACCAGGTACAGCCCGAAGCCGAAGCGTTCATAGCTCTCAACCGGCCCTTTCAAAATGTACTCACGAGCGTCGGCGATTGTTCGAACGCCTTTGTCCCCGATGAAACGCAGCCACGACGGCTCATTCACAAGATCGAGAATAAAATCCGCGTCTTCTATTGAGAGTCTGCGAAGAATCAGCCGGCTTGTTTCCAGAACTTTCACGGTAGGAATACCTTTTGAACTGCGCGTTGAGCGCGCGAATTCCGCGGTCGTCTAATTGCTCAGACGATAAAGGTGGGTTTGGCTTCGCACGAAGATCGAGCCGCCCGAGACGGCCATCGAGGCCAGAGTTTGCCCGTCGAGCTGGTTCGTCGCGAGCGCCTTGAATTGCTTGCCGGGCGCGATGACGACCGACTGCCCCTCCTCGCTGAGGAAGTATATCCGCCCGTCGGCGTAGATCGGAGAAGCCGAGTGGTTGCCCCCGAGTCGCGTTCGCCAGTGCTCAGCGCCAGTCTTCGCATCCACACAGGTCGCGATGCCGTTATCGCTGACCAGGTACAACTCGTCTCCGACCAGCAGCGGAGACGGCGTCAGTGACACGCTCCGCTTGAGCGTCCACGCGATGTGCGACTTCGTGACGTCCCCACGGCCATCCAATCGAACCGCCAGCAACGAAGGCTGCATGAATCCGGTGCAGATGAAGACCAGCCCGTCGCCGTAGACCGGCCGTGGCACATTCGAAAACCCGTCGCCGTACCGCACCTGCCAGAGTTCCTTGCCCGTGCGCGGCTCGTATGCGATCGCGCGGAAAGCGCCCGGACTGATCACCTGGTCGCCCGCGGGAAGCCGCACGACCAGCGGGGTCGCGTAAGCCTGAGCGCCTTCGCGGAACTTCTTCCATCTGACCTTACCGGTCAGCTTGTCCAGCGCAACGACAAACTGGGAGTCCTGGCCGTCGCAATTCACGATCAAAAGGTTGTCATAGATGACCGGAGAGCCGCCCGGGCCGTGTTGCCCGTTGTCGTACTCGACTCGTGTCTTCCAAACGATTTCGCCGGACTGCGTGAGACAAGCAGTTCCGTGCGCGCCAAAGTGCAGGTAGACCCGATCGCCTTCAAGGATCGGCGTGGGCGACGCCTGGCTGTTTTTCGCGTGAATCTGTCCCGGCGCCTTTATGCGAAAGACTTCGACGTTCTGCAGGATCGCGCCGGTGTTGCGATCCGCCGAGATCGCGCGCAAGGACTTCCCTTCTTCAGTCGCCGTCGTCAGCCAAATGCGATCCCCCTGAATCGCCGGCGAAGACCATCCTCTTCCCGGAATCGAAGCCTTCCACCTTACGTTCTTGGATTCACTCCAAGTCAGCGGCAGTCCGCGTTCATCCGAATGCCCCTGTCCCGTGCGTCCTCGGAACTCGGGCCAATCCTGGGCAAGAGTTGATATGGAAAGAAGAAAAAGAAAAAGTAGAGTTCTCATACTTCGGGTATATACACTACAACCGCGCGGTGACCAAGACACGGCCCTTCGCGCCTATGGCGGTTTCTCCATTTTGGCGCTTGATGCGGCCTCGCAGTTCGACGATCTCTCCCTTGAGTTTCTCGTTCGGAGTCACTTTTACCACCAACCATTCAAGACAAATCGTCTCGTCGGCGTAAATCGGACGACGGAAGCGAACCCAGAATTCGAGACCGACCATTGCTCCGTGTTCGGAATAGTGCGACGCAGTCAGTCCGAGCAGCAGCGCCGTTGTATGTGTTCCACTCGCTATGAGACGACCGTAGCGGGTGGCGACTGCGAACTCCGGATCATGATGAACGGGATTCGTATCACCCGCCGCCCGGGCGTAGGCCGCTACCAGAGCGGGCGTAAGGGTGATCTCCGCGGAAAAACGTTCTCTCGGATAAGCTCCCACAATTTGTCTCCTCTGGTCACATGATCTCATCCGCCACATTGGTGATTGTTACGATTGCTTTGTTCATCGGATGTCAAAGCTGGCCGCAGGCAGGCGGATTTCCGTTTCCCGCCTGCCTGCCGCCGATTCCTGCCGGGAGCTACTTCACCTTGAGATCAACAGAAGCTGAAGTGTTCTCCCATTCCAACTTCAGCGCGCCGCCCTTACCGGCCTCGGCCAGTGTGAGGGTGAATTGCTCGACAGGCGCGGAAGTCTTGCCGACTTTCATATCCACGCGTCCGAGGTCTTGCTTCTCGTCATAAGTGAACGCGCCCCACTGCTTATTCACCTTGTTGACAATCAGTTTCCAGCCGCTTTCCGAAGGCAGCGTAAAGAGAGAGTAGCTTCCCGCCGGGACCGCCAGGGTTCCGATTGTCAGGTCCGCTTCGGTGGTCAGCACGGTGGCTTCGTCGGCGCCGGTGCGCCAGACCGCGCCATACGGAACCAGGGCGCCCACGATTTTTCGCCCCTTCATCGAGGGCCGTCCGTAAACGACGGTGATTTTCTTGCCATTGAGCGCCAGTTCGACGGTTTCGTGCGGGCTGACGCGATTTCGTTGCGCGACGACGACCGCGCCAATCAGCATAACGAGGACCGTGAGAACAGTAAGAACTCGACTCAGTTTCATTCTTGTGTCTCCTTTTAAAAGTATATTGAGTTGTGTTGATGTTTAAGCGACGCCTAAAACTCTACAGCATGCCGCTCAAGCAGCGGCAGTGATTCAGGAGGGAGCGCCGAGGCGACGATGGACTGCAAGTATTCCGCCTGCGCTCGCATGTATTCTTTCATCTGCGCTTCGTCCTCCGGCGACGTGAGCCTGATCGGATCATGATAAATAACCTTCACTTTGTAGGGACGCGGAAAGATATGGTGTGGCGAATAGGCTCTATATCCTCCGATGATCGTCACCGGCACGATCGGCGCGTCCGTTTCCAGCGCGAGGCGGATTACGCCGGGTTTGAAAGGCATCAACCGGCCCGTCCGCGTGCGCCCGCCTTCGGGAAAGATCATCAGTCCTCCGCCTCGACGCAAAAGCTCCAACGAGTGGCGGAGCGCGGCTCGGTCTCCTTTATCGATGTTGACCGGGAACGCGCCGTAAGCCCGCATCAACGGGCCGAGCAGCGGCAGCCGCGTCATCCTGTCCCAGGTCATGTACCGCAAAGGCCTGTCAATCGGGATCGAGACCCAGAGCGGGTCGAAGTAGCTGACATGGTTCGGCGCCACGATCATTGCGCCTTCCTTCGGCGCGCGATCAGCGCCCTCAAATTCAATCCGAAAGTAGAGGCTGCAAAATAAGCGGACTATCCATCTTGAGAATTTGAATACCCAGAGCTTTTCCATTTAACTACTTTCAGGCGCCGTCATCAGCCGGACGCCTTTCACAATTTCCTTTCTTCAGATGCGTCAGATTCCACGCGGCCATTCCGTTCGAAGCGCCTGAGCCAATGACAAGAACATCATAAACTTTGGCCTTCTTTACTTAACCCGCGCGGCCTCTCAAGGCATAGGCGCGCATTTGGGGGCATTCACATCTTTCCGAATTTCTTTGAGGAGCGTTGGGCTTTCCGAATGCCCCGCATACTAACACAATCAACTTAGTCCAAGCCGCCAGAAATACGTTGGGGTTCCAAGAGAATGCGCATCCTCAGGCTTGCTCACCGATCCTGCCTCCGCCTATCATCAGAATAGGTTTGGCGCTGTCTACCGGCCGAACCCATTCCGAACCGACCCAAATTCCATTTGGAATCCAATCGGATTCCAATTTGATTTCGAAGGAGATTGAAGTCATGCCTTATTCAGAGATGTTGATCAAACCCATGAGAGAAGACCTGACCCAGTTGGGAATTGAAGAGACGCGCACGCCTGAAGCGGTTGACGCGGCGATTCAGAACACCGAGGGGACGGTCATGGTCGTAGTCAATTCCGTTTGCGGATGCGCCGCGGGCAAAGCGCGCCCTGGCGTGGCGCTGGCCTTGCGGCATAACGCCGTGCCGGATAAATCGGTCACGGTCTTCGCCGGCGCCGACATCGAGGCGACCGACCGCGCGCGCAGCTATTTCACAGGCTATCCGCCGTCATCACCTTCGATCGCGCTGACGCAGAATGGCAAGCTGGTTTATATAATGGAGCGCTATCAGATCGAGGGCCGCAGCGCCGAACAAATCGCGGACGAATTGAAGAAAGCCTTCGATAAATTCTGCGCGCCCGCCTCGCAGCAAGCCGGCGTGGGCGATTGAAAAAATCAGCGCCGCGAGCAATACCGAGCGTAGGCGTCGTGATTGATCAATCACGACGCCCGCGCTCGCTACCGCTCGCGGTACTGATCCGGCGCGGCAATCCTGTCTCTTTCTATCCCTTCAACTCCCTCGCCAATCCCGTGAACCGATGCGCCGCTTCCAGGTTATGCATCGCCATCCCTATGGCCTTCGTGGCTCCGATCATCACCACGGTCTTCTTCGCGCGCGTCAGAGCCGTGTAGAGCAGGTTGCGGCTGAGCATCAGATAATGCTGGGTGTGCAGGGGGATCACGACCGCCGGATATTCCGATCCCTGGGCTTTGTGGATCGTCACCGCGAATCCGTGCGATAGCTCAAGCGAGTCGGCGAAATCGTAAGCGACGATCCGATCCGCGAAGCGAACGGCGAGCATCTGATCTTCCAGGTCAATCGCCTCGATCATCCCCATGTCGCCGTTGAAGACTTCAAGCTTGTAGTTGTTGACGCGCTGGATCACTTTGTCGCCGACGCGGAAGACGCGATTGCCACGATTCATTTCAGCTTTGCCCGGCCCGGCCAGTGGTTGTGGATTGAGCGCGGCCTGCAAAACATCGTTCAAGTGGTTTGCCCCGGCGCGTCCGCGATTCATCGGCGACAG
>Ga0187894_10003337_pt1 | contig 18092 bp, 27 predicted proteins | sample GBC1701081metaG_FD_136650 | JGI IMG/M metagenome (GOLD analysis project Ga0187894, IMG submission 136650) | White microbial mat communities from a lava cave in the Kipuka Kanohina Cave System on the Island of Hawaii, USA - GBC170108-1 metaG ...
GACGACACCGGCGGCACCTCGAGCTCGAGCTCGGCCGACGACACCGGCGGCACCTCGAGCTCGAGCTCGGCCGACGACACCGGCGGCACCTCGAGCTCGAGCTCGGCCGACGACACCGGCGGCGAATGCCTGCCGCCAGGCGCGGAGTGCAGCGAGACTCCGTGCTGCGGCCAGGGATGCCGCCCGTTCGCGGATCCGCCGGAGCCGCTGTGCTCCAACGGCTCGAACCCCGTATGTTGCCCGAGCTGAAACGCGGCGATCGGATGGTCTGGAACGGTCGGCTGGTCGTCGTCCTCCGACCGAATGGCGCTGGCTCGGCCGTGTGGACGAGCGGCGCCCGCTCGGACGCCTCGACCCCGGACCGGATCTACAAGGAGCTCGGCCGATCGGACCGGGTCCTCGTGGAGTTGCTCGATGGAACCGACCCGCCGGCGGGCTATTCGGCATGGGTGCGTCGAATCGATCTTTCGCCCGCACCCACACGCGTGCAGCTCGAGCTACCTTTTCAGGTCCCGTAGCTCTGCAACGGCGGAATCGATGAGGATCGTAGTCATCCGCTCGGCCACGCTCGAGCCAAAGACGGTTCCGATGTCGCGAGCCACGAGCAAGAACATCGCACCGACGTTGCTCGCCGATCCGCGGTAGGTCTTTTGCTTCTTTCCGTCCAGGTACGCGGTCACGCGCACCTGGCCGCGGACAGTCGGCACGACGCGCAACGTCAGACCGCGATTGAGATCCTCGCCGTGCAAGCCCTCGGCGCTCGAGCCGGGCGAAATCTGCGTCACGGATGGGGTGCGCTTGGCGGGCATGGGATTACCCTCGCTCCCGCCCCGAGCCCCCGCAACACGGGCACGCTGGCCCACCGAGGCCGCGCTCGAGGCCCGAGCCTGCGCACCGAGAACACGAGGGGCCTGTAGCCTCACCGGGCGGATCGGGTTCCCCGGGGCGACGCCTCCGGTCGTTCCGCCGGCGCTCGACGTCCCCCACGAACGACCACGAGCCCCCGCGGCGCTCGAGCTCGGCGCGGAGCTCGGCCAGGGCGGCGTCCCTCGCGGGCCCGGGGGGTAGCTTCCCGCCGGGGCGGTGGCCCGGGTCTTGCTCTGCCCTTCCCGGCCCTGGGGCCTCGCGTGGCACGAGCTGGAGCCTCCGCGGGGCCGAAGGCTCCGCAGGGTTGCGGGTCGGCGCTGGCGCTGTAGGGGCAGCGAGCGGAGCGAGCTCCTTCCCTCCGGCTCCCGGACCCCCGGAGGGGGGACGGGTTATCGACCCCCCCGGAGGGGAGGGGGGAGAGCTTGGATTTCGTGTCCTAGCCCGTGAGGGGCTCGGCACCGGCGCCTGAGCCGTTTCGGGGGGGGTGTTGCGTGTATTGCGCGCGAGATTTTGCGCCAACCGCGCTTCTCGATCGACTTGGGTCGCGGCGCGCAGGCCGATCCCGCACCGCTCGGCGAGCCGGGGGCCGGTCCCCTCGCCCGCCACGCCCTCGGCTAGCCCTGGACCCGCTCGGTGGCCCCACGCGGGCCCGATCCGGTAGAGCAGGCGCCCCCACTCCCGACCCGCCCCGCCGTCTCCACGGCCGCGCCAGGTCTTGAGCGTGGTCACGAGCTCGAGCCGTTCCCACTCGCGCACCCACCGACCCCACGTGCGCGGCGTCACGCGGAACAGCGCCGACGCCTCGTCATAGGAGATCCAGACGCCCGTCGCCCCGGCCCGGTGCGCGGCCAGGAACATCCCCAGCGCCCACGCGTACCCGACCGCGCGCGTCGCCTGCGGTAGAAGGAGCTCGGCCCACACCGGCAGCGACCACACCTTGCGGTAGCGGATGTCCGTCCAGCCCCACGCGCGCACGTGGAGCTCGTCCAGCGTCGATTGATCCGTGGGCGTCATAGGGCAACCTCGGCGAAAGTGGTGAGCGGTAACCGCCTTGAGCAGCTCGGAATTGGTCAGCTCCGGGCGCGCCTGCACCGTCCCCGGCCGGGTCCATGCGACCGCGGCTCTCACGACTCCACCTCGATCGTGAGCTCGAGCCGCAACGCGAGCTCGCGCACCGCCACCTCGACCACATACGTGCCCGGATAGGCCCCGGGACGACGGCGAACGACCGTTCCGGTCACGGCCGCGTGGTAGCGGCGCATGGCGGCGGCCTCGGCTTCGGTCAGGAGTTGCGAAAAGGTTGGCGCGGTTGTAGACTTGCTGAACATCTGTAGCCCTCTCCCGGGTAGTACAGGTCCCGCCTCGAGCCCCGTGCGGAAACAACTAGGGTTCGGGGCGGGTTTTCGTTTTTGTTTGCTCGTCGACGAAATTTCGGATCCGCGAGCGAAGCGTTTGCGTGCTGGCGTTCGCGAGCTCGGAAGGTATCCCGAGCTCGTGGCGATAGGCGATCGAGAGAAGTGCTTGGCGGTAGTACTCGGCCGGGCGCATTCCGACGACGGCGATCGCGATCTCGAGCTCGGCGCCGAGCTCGGGCCGCGTGACCGGTGCGAGGTAGTACCGCTCGAGAGCCATCACTTCGATTTGCGTCGTCGGAGCGATAGAGCCTTGAGGTGCGCCTTCGATTTCGGTCGACCCTTCAAAAGCACCTTGCTCGGAGGTCCCGCGGTCTCTTCACCCTCGACCAGGGCCTCGGAGGGGTCGGCTTCCATGCGGGCACTGCGGGCCCGCGCCGAGGCATCACCGAGCGTCTCAGGATCGGGCTCGTCGTCGTTCTTTTTTCTGCTCATGTTTTTCCTTTCGCAAAGACGGACCGTTGGAACGCGTCCGGTGTGAATGCTTGGACTAGCTCGAGCAGCCCCTGGCGGTACTCGACGACGATAAAATCGTCCGTGCCCTTCATCCCCAAAAACTCACGTTCTTCCGCTTTGCCTGCTCGGATGCTTCGTACGGTTGTCTCTCCGCGCATCATCGCGATCAGACCGTGGACGTAGAGCCCAGCCTTGCCGTCGATCATGGTGAGCGAATCTCCCTTGCGCACGCGGTACAAGTGACCGCGCTGCGGCTCGTCGTGGCTCTCAAGCATTTCAGACGATCCTTTCCGTGGCGCTGCGTAGTGCAGCGCCCATGCGGCCCGCGGACTGACTCCAGCCGGCCAGTCGACCGCCGGCGTGGACGAGCCATCGGTCGGGGAGGCCGCGGAGCTCGAGCCACAACGAAACGAGCATCGGGCCCTGGACGACGGTCTGCTGTCGGTCGCCCCAGCGCCTGGAGCTCCCGCGGCGCATGTCGTCCCACGGCGGCACTACGTCGACGCCTGGCACTTGCCAGGGCGCCACGACCGGGTACACCGCGATCGGTGCGCCTTGCCAGGGTAGTCCGCGCGCGGTGACCCGCCATCTCCACTCGAGTACTCCTGCACCGTCGGCCGGGTGCTCGAGCAGCCGCAGGCAGGGGTCCTGCCCGTCGAGCGTGCTCGAGGTCCACGTGAAGATCGGCTCGCCCTGGTCGTCGAGCGCGCTCACCGTTGGCATCGTGGTCACGATGCGCTCGAGCACCGTGGTGGCAAAGTTTTGCGCAGGGATCCGCGCCATCTCGTAGACCAGGCCGAGCTCAGACGGGACGAGCTCGGCCCGACACCGCTGCACGTCGAACATCTCGAGCCGCTCGGGGCTCGAATAGGGGCTCGTGAACCGAGCAAACTCGCCGAGGTCCGGGACCTGCGGCACCGAACCTTCGCGCGGGTCGACGTACTCGGTGCCCCACAACTGGAGCCAGTCGCGCGGCTTGACCCCGGTGCGCTGGATCTCCGGGGTCTGCGTCCAGCGCAATAGGTCGTGGACCAGGGGGAGATTGCGTCCCCCTGGCCCCACGAGCAGGCCCGTACGTGGCGTGGGCTCGCGCATCATGGCCCGCGGCGATGGATCGGCACGGTCCGCATGTCGGCGCGGAACGATGCCGTGACCAGCGTCACGCGGCAGACCGGCTGTACCGCCGCGTCGCCGATCGTCGGATAGCCCACGAGCCTCCGAACGGTCATCTGGATATTGTTGCCGCCGGCCATCGGGTAGGGCGTGGAAAACGGGTGCCAGTTGGTACCGTTGCGCCCGCACATCCCCTTCACCGTGATCGCTTCGGCCGTCACGTTCTGCTGCGCCAGATCGATCCGAAATTCGGCCTCATCATCGAGCCACTCTTTCGCCGTGCGGAACCGGTCGAGATCGTCCGCCGTGGGCTCGTCGGGCAGCCCATAGACGCTCTCGATCCGCACACCGAAAAAGAGGTGCGGGAAGTTGTTGAGCTCTCGCCTGAGGCTTGCCACCGCCCCAGCGGCGCCCGAGGGGGCGCCGTTGGAGTCCAAAAACGGCGCCGTAGCGTCGTAATAGAAGGGGAAAACCTGCGGGTCGAGCCCCTGACGCGTGAGCGCCTGTTTGAATTGCTCCTCGTCCATGGACCTACGCCGAAGTCCTCGCGCCGCGCATCTGGAGATAGCGGGGCCCGAAGAACGTGAACTTGATCTTGTACCAAAGCGGCTGGCGCAGGAAGAGTCCGCCACCGATCGGGATGTTCATGGCGCCCGGGCCCGGCAACCCGGAGAACGTCCGCTGCGACTGCGCGTCCAGGCGCGCCGACACCGTGAGCAACGACTTTGCGGCGAGCAGGATCGGCTCGGCGAAAATGAAGTTGTTTGTCACGTGCGGCGTGCCCTGCGAGCCAGGCACCGTCACCGGTCCGGGCGACCCGTCGACCACGGACCCTTGCAGAGCGAAGCCGCTCGGGATGTGGTTGGCGGGGACGACGAGCACCTCGTCCGCTTCGCTCATCTTGAGCGACATCGGGAGCTCGGTGGGGAGCTGCTGCGTGAACAGAAACGGGGTGACGCTTGCGTCCAGCGGGTTGTCGAAAAACTCGCTCAGCCCCGTAGGAGCGATAAACTCCACATTGGCCGTAATCAAGTCTTGCGCCCAATCGGAACGGTCGGAGAGCTGATTGCAGTACGACTTTCCGACGTTGCTGTCGCGGCCCATGAACCATCCGAGCTGGCTCGCGTTCGCAAAATCGTTCCACGTGTTGTACCAACCTTTGCTCAAGGTCGCGGCGCCTTCGCCGATCACGATCGAGTCGTACCGTTGCCACGGCTCGGCGACACGGGTCGCCCGGAATGCTGCGGCTTGATCGGGGAGTACCGCGCCGCGGCGGTCGAGATCTGATGCACTTACGTCTGCCATGTTGTCGATTCCTGTTTTTTCTGGAGTTGAGCGAGGGGGTTACATCGCACCTGCAAGGCGCGACTGAACGTACGGGTTCGCCGAGCCGGTGCGGCTGTAGGCCGCCATCGTCGCGAAGTCCGAGGGCGTGTCCTGCGGGAGCGCGTGTCCATAGGACCCGACCCCATCGAGCCTCGAGGCAGCCACGAGCTGACCGTCGAGCTTGCTCGCCGTGACGAGCTGGCCGCCGTGCGCACCTTGCAGCGCGATCCACTGGCCGTTCTGCATCATCCACAACTGGCCGTTCGGTCCCTCTCGCACGTCACCCTCGGCCTGGCCGAGCATTTGGTGGCCGTAGTGCGGCGTGCCGAATTGCGTCTGCGCCCACTGCGACCTTGCGATCCCCTCGGTCCAGAAAAGTTTCGTGAACACGAGGTCTAGGCCACCCTGCCGAAACTTGGCGGCATCGATATGCAGCATCCGCGCGAACATCCGCGCGCCGAAGTTGGCCGCGATATAGCCGAGCGCGTACTGCCCGAAGGTCCACGATTCGCCGGCGGTGGGCGACACGTGCGCCTGCCCGAACATGCCGCCGGTGCCGAATTGCGCGCCCCACCTGCGGACGGCCCACGCCACCCACAGCTTGCCAAGGAATCGGGGGATCGCGTCCCGGAAGTCCGACCCGATCGAGCCGAGTCCGAGCGCGCTCCCGCCGTAACGACGGATCGCCCCGGGGTTCCGACGCCGGCGCCGGCGGCTGGCACGTCGGCGACCACCGCGGTTGTACTCGCGCGGCGGAGCTCCGGCATCGTCGGGGTTGCGACGCCGGCGAGCGCGACGGCGGCGACGGGGAGCGCTCTTAGAGGGTCGCCGGCGTCGCCGGCCGCTTTTCTTGGCCATGTTCTTTTCGTCCTTTGGGTTGATGAGGTGAACGGAAAAAGCTGGAGTCATCCGATGAGCCCGCCGGTCGTGAGGTTGAGGCCGCCGCCGCGCAGGACCCACAACAACGCGGGACCGGTGGAGCCGAGGCAGTACAGCGTCGGGCCGGTCGTCGTGTCGTGCGTGTACTCGGGTCCGCGGCGCGCCCACTTTTTCGAGTGATAGTCGATCCGGCGCGTGCGTCCGTAGCTGCGCCACGACCCGCCGAACGCCGGCATGGATAGGACCGTCTCGCCACGCGGTGGTCGACCGGTCCATCGCCTGCGCGCATCCGCAGCGCGACCCGTGGGGCGCCCCGAGACACCGGGCCCGCGGCGGCCGCCCTGGAACCACACGCACGCTCGAGCTCCGGGGAGCCACGTCAGCACGTTCCGGCGGAACCTCAGTACGTGGCCGCTCACGAGCTCCACCTCGAGCACGTGCCCGGCCAGGTCGGCGAGCTCGAGCCCGTCAAGCGCAGGGATCGGGGACCGCTTGACGGTCCGACCCTTGAGGCCCGTCGTGCTCACGCGCGCCCCCCGGCAAGCGCGAGCACGACGGCGATCAGAAGGCCCCCAGCCCCGCCGCCGGAGCCTTTCCGTTGCGAGAGCACCACAACGGGATCTGCACGCGTCGAGCGGCGGCGGGGTGAGGGGACCATGGGACCCGAGCACGACGCATCGAGGTCCTCAAACATCGGCATTGCGGCCTGTACCTTGGCCACGTACCCGGCGGCGATCGGCGGGACGGGCCCGGTGATCGGCACCCGACCCGGGCCGGCATAGTAGGCCGCGGTCGCGAGCGCCGCGTCGCCACCGTAGCGCCGCAGTAGTCGCGCCAAAAAAGCGGTTCCAAGTAGGATCCCGAGCCGGGGATCCATCGGGTCGTTGGGGACGCCCTCGGCCTCGCTCATGGCCTTGGACGTGGCGGGCATGAGCTGCATCGGCCCCGCGGCCCCCTTGTCGCTTACCGCCGTGGGCACGTGGTGGCTCTCGACCCACACGACCGCATGCACGAGCACCGGGTCGACACCGTACCGCTGCGCCGCTTCGACCACGTTCGGGTTGAGCCACACTACGCGCGCGGTCGCTGTCGCGCCGAGACCTGGCACCGAGCAGCTCACTCGCGACGCCGCTCCCGTCCGCCGAAGAAAAAGAGCGCGCCGAGGATGAGCAGCCACGCGATCGCCTTGCCAAAGTCGGGAGGCGAAATGTCCGGGATCCCGGGCAACGACGGCCAAAAACTTCCACCGTCGGACGGCGCCGGCGTTGGCTCCGCGCTCGGAACCGGCGCCGCCTCGCGTGCGGCGATCGAGAACCTTTGACACCGGGCCTCGTGGGCGATCGTCGCCGCCGAGGCGGCGGCCTCGGTGAGCTGGAACGTGGCCATGGACGAGATCGGCGCGAACACCGAGACGGCATCCCACCGCTTCCGAAGCTCGTCCGCAGCGTCGTGCTCGGCCTGCACCATCCGCGATCGCATCGAGTCGAGTAGATCGAGCTCCTGGCGTGCCGCGTCGTACCAGGCCGTCACGTCGAGCGGCGAGCACCAACCCTCCGAGCACGGAGCATCGGAGGTCTGTCCTCGCGAGTTGCGGACCGGTGGACAAAAGCTCGGCATCCTCGGTCACTGCGAAAGCATCATCCACACGAGCGGCAGCATCCCGATCCCGCCGCCACCGGCGGTGGGCATCGGTGCAGGGGGCGGTGCGGTGGGCGTGGGGATCGGCTCGACCGGCGACCCTCCACCGGGCTCGAGCTCGGGGGGCATCGGCGAGGGCGCGCCGCCGCATCCCGTCTCAGGCGAAAACGTCGACGGGTCGCGGCACATCCCGGCCGTGATACATCCCGACGAGCTCCAATACCCGCCGGCTGCGCGGCACCGGTCGGCCTCGCTCATGGCCGGTGGCATCACGGGTGGCATCGGCGGCGCGGTGGGTGTGGGGATCGGCTCGAGCGGCGACTCGGGCGGCATCTCCGGCGCCAGGTCGCAGTACGGTTCGCCCTCACCCGGGCCGGGCTCGATCCATGTCCCTCCTGATGCGCGGCACGAGCTCGCACGCTCCGCGAGAAACGGATCCGGAGCCTTGCTCGGCGGCAGGTCGACCGGTTCGGGTTCGGGCTCGGGCGGCACCTCTTCGGCGACCATCGGGGGCGTCGTCGGGGGCATCGGAGGCTCGGGCATCGGCTGCTCGGGCATCGGCTGCTCGGGCGGGATCTCCTGTTCCGGGCCCGGAACCGGACCCGGAGTGGGCTCGGGGAGCTGCTCCGCGGGCTCGTCGCCGGTCGCCGCGGGGATCCAGATCACCGGGTAGCACCGCCCGGTCGCCCCGACGTTGTCGCCGCAGTCCCAATCCGGATCGAAGTTGAGTTTGCCCGCGGGAAAAAGGTTGTCGGTCAGCCTACGATCGAAATAGGGAGCGTTGGCGCGGGCGTTGTTGATGTCCTTCGCGAGCGCATAACGCAATTTGGAGGTGCTCGCTCCGGCCTTGCCCGCGATCGTGGTGAGCGTGTCGCCCTTGCGCACGCGATACCAGTGACCGCGCTGCGGCTCGTCCTGGATCTCGAGCGCGCCGAGCTCGTCGGCACCGGGGACACCTACCATGCCCATCACCGGCTGGACGGGCACGACGCGGCCGCCCTGGTAGAGCTCGTGGACCGGAGCCCACGCGCTCGCGTCGTCCGGACCCGCCATCACGCCCGCACGCTGGAGGCCCGCGCGTCCAGCCTTCGCGAGCATCGCGAAGGCCATTTTCTTGCCCCCCTTTCGCAGCGCGCGGATAAAGCCCATGATCCCGCCCTGCGAAATGAAGGACGCGGCGCCGGCGAGCACGCCTTGCGTGAGCCTCGAGGGGATCCCGTACATCTGCAGGATCCCGCCGACGATCTTCTGCACCACCTTGGACCCCATCACCTTCGACGCGACCCACCGGGCCGCCTTGACGATCTTTTTGCCGACGCGACGAATGAATCGTCCTACCTTCTTGAACGCACCTTTGATCCGGCGTCCGAGTTTCTTGAACCAGTCCCGGATCCCGCCCATCGACTCCGGGAGTCGTCCGAGCGGCGTATGGGCGAGCCGCTGGTCAATCCACAGGTCGTGGCCGGCATGGTAGAAATACTGGCGCCCGCGCTCGTCGATCGCTGGGATCCCATCGGACACGACGCCGCGCTTGAGCAGCCTCAAGTGCCGCATCGGCACCGCCAGGACGCGCGGGCCGTCGCAGTCGCCCATGATCGTTCGGCAGTAGTGCGGCGCGTTGGCGGCGGTCCGGAACGTGATACCGCGGGCATCGAGACCGCCGAGCATCGTCTGATGCGACGGGCTCGGGAGGTGTCCGAGGGCGAGGGCTGTGCTGCGACCGTACATGGCGGGTCCTTTCGGCTGGAGGAACGGCGCAAGGTGCTGTTCCAAGCGTTCGATGCTGAGGTCGACGGGCTGGCCGTCCATATTCCAGAGCTCTACCTGGTCCGCATCCTGAGCCCAGCCGAACCGGTGCTCCGGGTGACCGACCGGATCGACGGAGACGAGCTCGCCTCGCGGTGTGCGAGCAAGCACCGCCACGTGGCCAGCGGTGCCGCGCCGCGTGACGCGGAAGTACGGGGTCATCCCGAGCGCTCGGACGCCGGCGGCGACGACCGTGCTCACGTCGTCGCAGTCGCCCCACCCTTTGTGCGTCGAGGGGATCCGTGCCAGGTCGACGCGCGTGGGGTCCGTGGTCGGGAGCGTGTTGTACTCGACACCGAGCACGTGGGCGATCAACGATCGCGGGCTCGAATGGATCCATTCGTCGGGCTCGGCGACGTAGCGCCAGCGCTCGAGCACGCCGTCGTATAGCGCACGGAGCTGCGCCCGGTAGTCGCGCGGTGGGGCTCGCGTGGCGAGCCGCGCGGCCCACTGGCGAAATGTCCACGTGTCGGACGCGGCGGTGGCGGTGCGGCCCATCGTGGCGAGAGTGAACGGCGCGGGCGCCGTCGTGCGCACGATGAGGTGACGCGACGTCATCCGCCCGGCACCCTTGGCCAGCCGCCGGCGCCGGTGTCGGCCTGCGCGCTCATGCCTTGCGCCGCGGCGCGAAACATCGAGTCGAGCTTGTCCGGGTTCAGCCCAAGCTGCTCGAGCAGCTTTTCCTTGACTGTCTCGGGCTGGCGCTCGAGGATCGAGCGAAGCATCGAGGCTCGCTGGTCCACGTCCACGAGCTCGAGGTCTTCGGCGATCTCGTCAGCGGTGGGCGGTCGATCCTCGTCGTCCTGCGCGAGCGCGGCTCGCATGTCTCGCCCTTCATGGTACGGGTTCGTGGCGGCGGGGGCGGGCGCTGGCGCAGGGGCCGGCGGATGGACCGGGGGGGGCTGCGGCATTGTCGATTGTTGGGACGGCGCGCCCATCATTCCGGGCATGCCAGCAGGCATGCCAGCGCCAGGGTTTCCGCCGCCCATCATCATGCGCATGAACATCATCTGCATCATGCCGTCGGCGCTGGTCGGCATGCCGCCCTCGAACCCTCCGAAGCCTGCCCCCGAGCTCGGGCGCTCCTCAGCGTCGCGCCCGAACACACGTTGAAGCTTCGCGTACATCGTGACCATGCGCTCGAGCTGGCCAAAATCTTCGGCGGCCGCGGGCGCGCTTGCCGGCGCGCTCGGCTGCATTACCTTCGCGAGCTCGATCACGTCGCCGAGCTGGAACCCGCCGCTACCACCCTTGTCCGATCGCAGCGCGAGTTGCTGGAGCAGCGCAAAGAGTTGCGACTGCATCGGGTTGGCTTGTGGCACCGGTGCTGATTGCTGCACGACCACTTGATGCGGCTCGGGCGTCGACACCACGAGCCGACCGTCCGGACCGTAGGGGGTGCCGTGGTGTTTCGAGGGTCCAGCGATCTCGATCTGGCACGCGCCTGGGCCAAACCGGTTGCCGTACATCGGAGACCGACAACGCGGCTGCAACACGTAGGTGCCGCCGCCCCAGCTCCGCTCGATCTGTTCGACCAGTTCCCACGCTCCACCTTCCGGCATCTGATGCGTGCCACAAAAGCCCTTGGCGTACGATGGCGCCATCCGACGCACTACGATCGCGTCGCCAGGACGGAGCTCGGCGAGCACATCGGCGAGGTCCGACGACGGCACGCCTACGCCGCCCGACTGCGCCGGTCCTGGTCCGGGCACGGATTCCGGCTGCGTCGAAGACGGTCGGGGCCCGCGAGACACCACCTCCAGGCTACTCGCACGCGTGGGCACGCGGCAAAAGACGCGCCTACGCGGCCTGAGCACCTGCTATCGCGTCGCACCGCCGGGGGCGTGCGCGTCGTGGGACACTCGGCCGAGCCACGCCCGGACCGCCCGGGGTGCGCAACGAAAGGTTCCTCCACCATGGTCGCTCACGCCTGTTCGTTCCAGGTCCACCGCTCGCGCAACGCAAGCTTGTCGCGCGACCCGACGCCCAACCAGACGTTCAGCGCCCACGCGGCGCTCACGCTCTCAGGAGGGATCTCAGCCGCAGCGTTTCCGGAAGGGATCGTGCCGATCCCCGCATGGTGGGGCGCGGCGTCGATCGTCGGCGGACCTGGCGTGCCGCTCGCTCACGTGTTCGGCTTCACCTCGATCGCAGCCGAGTTCACGACACCGATCGCAGTCGAGGCCGAGCGGCTCGACAACTTGTGGACCGTCGACGGTGCAGCTACCGCGAACACCGACCCTCCATTCCGGCCGTTCATGCCCGGGACCTACGGTCGACTGTCACCCGGCGTCGCGTTGCAGTTCGCCGGTGCCGTGCTCGCCGCGCTCACCGACGAGGGCTCGCCACCGATCCGCTTCCGCGGCATCGGCCACTTCTCGATGCCGGTCATCTACACGAGCGATGAGCTGTTCGTCGAGTTCCAGGACGAGCCGCCGGAGTCCGCGCTGAACGGTCTTGGTCGCGCGCTCCGTCTTGCGCAAGATCTGGAGTTCACGCGCGACAACTTCGTGCTTGGGATCACAAGCGGCGGCGTAACCCGTGTCCTCAACCAGTGCGGCTTCGCGGCGCTCACCCCGGAGTCGCGGATCTGGATCCGGCCCGAAGATCAAGGCGCGAACAACGAGCAGATCCCGGCTGCCGTCACGAACAACACGGCGGGTCACTTCCGGTTCTTTCCGGGCGTGTTTTTCCGGCGCGGTAACTATGTGCATTCGGTCGAGCGGGTCGTGCGCGATGAGGAGTCGATCTCGGCGGGGTCCGTCTACCAGCCGGTGCGCATCACGATCGTGGATGCGGCGCCAGCCTCGAGCACGTGGCTGGTCGTGATCGATGGCACGAGCCACATCTTCAACCTTCCGCATCCGGTCGGCTCCGACTTCCGGCGGCCGGACGAGATCTGGAACAACATATGGGTTCCGCTGCTCTACTCCGCTGCGGCCGGCGCCATCGGCATCACGAACATCGTGCCGATCGTCGACCCCATCACGGGCACGCTGTCGGGGGTGATCGACAAACTGCGGTACCTCCAATATGCGAGGTGCCTGGCCGTGAACGCCGATACCTTGATCGATTTCCCGCAGACGGGCACCACGCCGGCCTAACCCCGTGGGGCTCTACCTCGAGACCGTCGCCGGCGCCGCCGAGTTCACGGGCCTCGCCGGCGCCGGGCAATTTCGCTGGGACATGGTCCACATGCCCCGGACCACCCGCGTGCTCGTGCAGACGGTAGCGATGCATATCGATGGCGGCGCCGACCCGGTGCAACGGATCGACATTTTTTTCGTGGACCCGGACACCGGCACGCGGATCTTGCTCGCTCGAGGGCTAGCCGCTCAAGTGGTCGGCCCGGACCCGACCACCGACGGCGCAGACCTGACCATTTGCGGGCGCGTGGTGCCGCGCAACGCAGATGGGACGTGCTGGAGGCTCGAGGTCATCACGCAAGGGAAAACCGAAACCGGAACCGCGGTCGTGGATTTCACGATCCAGCCGTGGCCCGACACGACGGACAGGGACGCGCCTCCGCCGTGACCGGCTGTTGTCCGCCGGTCACCGGAGGCGGCGGTGGTGACACCCCCGAAGGTCCGGGGTGCTGCGAGTACACGACCCTTTTCGATATCTCGCTTGCGGACATGCCCTCGCAAGCAAACATTCCGAGCTCGACGATCACCGTCACCACTGGCGTTCTCGTGCCGCCGGGGGGCGTGGACGTGGTGTTGTTCAACAGTTCCGCGGGCGGGGGTGGGGCCGCTTCTTGCGACTTCGACTTGATCAACGGCACGGGCCTATCCATGACGAACGTTGCCCCGAGCGAATGGCTCGCGACGAGCAAAAGCGGCGGCGTGGCGGACATTTTCCCGAAGTTGTATCTGCCCGACTACCACCCGCTTCGGTACGAGCTCCGGCAATGGTTCGAGTGCTCGGTGGCGAGCATCGATGAAAACTTTGAGAAAGTGGCGTGGGGATTCGACCAGGCCAACCGGCGCCAGGACAGTACGAGCACGCCGCAGGCGGTCTATGCCCTCGAGCTCTACCGCAACTTCAACAGCACGGGCGGCGGTGCTCAATGGACGCCGATCGTCACGCGACGACTGGGGATCTCCGCGATCGGCGACACGGATCCGGTGTGGCTGACCCAGGCGGTCGTCATCGTCGGCACCTGGGGGGGAAACGTCGGCATGATGTCGGGCACCCTCACCTCGATGGACGGCGGGGACTGGCCCTCCATCGAGGGCCTCGACAACGTGCTCGGGCGCAAGCGGACGACGCTGCTCTATTTCGACCCGGCCAATCTGTTCGGCGAATGGCTCGAGCCCGACCAGGTCTCGTGCCACGTGGCGCTCGGCAACGGCAACACCGGGGCCACCGGAGCGAACGTCACGATCCGACGCTGGCGTGTCGACTACCTCCGGAGGCCCGGGTGGTGAGCTGTTGCTGCGATCCCGTCGTCGGCGGTGAAGCTGACCCGTGCTGCACGCTCGCAGACACGCTGCTCGCCGGCAACATCACTGGCGGCACGCCGATCATTATCAGCACGGGCGATGGGATCCTCGGCGAGAGCACGATCCCGCTGGTCGCTCCCAACGGCGTGTTCGTCGGTGTTCAGGAGGTGGTGACCAAGGGAGCGTCGCTCGGCGGCTCGGCCGTGTTTGCGGCGAAAAACAGTCCGGGGGCGGTCGATGGTGCAACGCTTGAGTTTCGTGGCCTTGCTGCCGGCTCGGGGATCTCCATCACGACGAACGCAAACGATCTGACCATCGAGTCGACGGTCGTTGTTCCGGTGGCGGGCAACACGGTTACAGGCGTGAGCGCAGCCGCAGGCACCCCGGGCGCCGACGCTGATTTTTCGCGCGAGGATCACGCCCACCAGGCCGCGACCGGGACGCCCGTCGGATTCGTTGTCGGTGCTGCAAACGCGGCCGGAGCCTCGAACAACCTCGTGCGCTCCGACCACGTGCACAACGTCACCGTCACCACGGACCAGGCGACCGCAACCGCGTCGTTCACCCGCACCGCGAACACGGACGCGTTGATCACCGGCATGTCGCTTACGCTTGCAGCGGGCACGTGGGTGCTGCACTTTGACGGCGATCTCGAGGCACCGGGCGGTGGGTCGGAGTTTTCGATCTATGAGGGCGGATCGCAGATTGCACACACGATCCGCGTCGGTTCGGCCTCGGTGCTTTCGGTGCGAGGTTTACACGGCCACACCCAGGCGATCGTCACGCCGGGAGGCTCCACCACCTATGAGGTACGCACGCGGAGCCTGGTCAACGGACAGACGACCAGATGGCGCGCGCGTTCGTTCCACGGCATCAAGGCCGCTTGATGGCCGAGCCACTCTACCGTTGGGATCTGCTCAGCCGCGGCGGCGACGTGGTCGGGACGCTGTACGGGCGTCCACGCGGCGAGTACGTCGCTTGGTTGCACGGGGTCGCTCGGCGGTACCGGTGCCAGGCTTGCGCGCGGAAGGCTCTTTTCCAGGCCGACGGGCTCGAGGTGGGGCCGGTGCCGGGGTACGTGCTGGCGGCGGCAATTCCTCGGCCGGTGGCGCTTCTGTTGGGCCTTCAAAGCGGCGCATCCTGAGCGCCTCGAGCACCTGCGGCGAACCGAAGTGCGACACGTAGCGCGACGTCGTGGTGAGCGACGCGTGTCCGAGCGCGGCTTGGATGATCGGCAGCGGGATCCCCTCGCGCGCGAGCTCCATCGAGAACGTGTGGCGCAGCCCGTGTGCATGAAGACGGCGCCCGAGCTTGGCCCGGGCCCCGATCCGCGCGAACCGGGTGCGCACGTTTCCCGCCGTCATCCGTGCGCCCTTGAGGGTGCAGAGGAACGTCGCACCCTCAGCCGGCCGCAAGGCTTGCCAGGCGGCGAGCCAGGCCAGACCCTCCGCGTCCACGGCCACGGTGCGCTGGCGTCCGCCCTTGCCCCGCTGCACCCGGATCGTGCCGTCGGCATGCACGTCCTGGGGGCGCAGGGCCAGCGCCTCGGACACGCGCAGGCCGGCGCGCCAAAGCAACGCGATCAAGGCACGTGTCCGGGCGCCCGCTCGAGCTCGTCCGCAGACCCGCATTACGCGATGGATCTCCTCGGGCGTGTAGATCTCCGGCGGGAGCTTGCGCTTCATTGGACAACGTGCATGGGTCGGGATAGCTCGAGGCCGAGCTCGACTCCAGCAACGAAAACGCACCACGACTGGTCAAGCAGGCGATGGATCATCGTCGCCGGTTCCTGACCGGCTACCTGGGACACCTCGGCCAGGTCGCTCGCGTCGACACGCTCCGGGAACTGCGCCGCGAACATTTCGACCCACAGGTCATCTGCACCGCGGAATGCCTGCGAAGTCTCTTGGCGCGCCTCCGCCATCTTGGATTCGGCGTACGCCCTCGCCACCTTTCGCATGTTCATGGCTTCACCTTCACCCGCCGGCATTGGCTGTCCCACAGGATCTCGTGGACGCCGGAGACGAGCTCGCCCGGGTCCTCGTCAGCGTGTGCTTCGAGGAAACGGTCGATCCGGGCGAGGTCCGCCGTGCATGCGCTGTTCACTTCCTCGAGCTTGAGGGCATCGGTCGCGAGGTCCCCGAACGCGACGAACTGCCCGAACACGATGATGAGCGCGGCGATGAGTCCTGCAGTGGATTTTTTCATTGTTCGTGCCAGTCATCCCACAGTGCGCGGGCGATTTGCTCGATCTCCCACGCGGCCGCGCCGGCGTACAGCTTCGCTGCGTCGAGCGCCGGGGTGTCGAGCCCCATCCGGCACCACGATTTTGCCTTCACAGCTCGCTCGCGGAGCTCGGGCCGGGCGAACCCGTGAAGCTCCAGCCGGTCGAGCGCCGCCTGTAGCAGCCCTCGAACCGCCTTGAAGCTCCTGAGCCGCGGGGCATCCTTGAGCAGCTCGGCGCATTGCATGAGCGCCTGGCTTGTGCGCGCTAGCCCGGACACGTGCTCGGTGCCTTCCTGCGCTCGGCCTCGCGGATCTCGTGCATGAGGTGGATCGATGCCGATTCCACGATCGACTGCGCCACCAGGTCAAGTAGCCACTCGGCCAGCTTAGCTTCGCGCTCGGTCCACTGGCCCGTCAGCCGGACCGGAACCCATGGGCGACTCTCCGGGCGGACACGAACGACGACGCCGGCGATGCCATGGGCCTCGAGCTTCATCTCGGCCCGGAGGGCGAGCTCGTCCTTCGGCGACGCGAAGGCACCGACGAACGCTCGTCGAGCTCGGTCGTCGAGCGGGAGCAGGGACACGAATGCGATTCTAGTTTTCGTCACGCGAACCTCACCACGCGGCCTCGCCGCGCGAAAACCTGGCAGAACCGATCCACGATCTCCTCATCATGTTCGTCGCTGCGCCACAGGACGAAGGCCGATTCGTAGCGGTTGCCGCCGCACGGTCGGCCTCGCCGGTCCAGGAAGGCTATGCGGCCTTGCGGGAACGCCACCGCTGCCGCGGTGCGGGGCTCATCGGCGCGCTTCTCCTCCCACTTCCACGGTGCTTGCCCGTTCGGAGGCCAGACGTACCGGTGCCAATAGGAGGTGCCCACACTCGGTGGTACCAGCGCGAGCACGGTGGCGCCGACCTGCTGGCTCGCGTGTGGGATCCAGAGCTTGAGCTGCGAATACGGCGGGTTGAGGTACACCCTTCCGAGCCACCCCCGATCGAGCCCACCGCGCGAGTAGTTCTGCTTCGCGAAGTGGGCCGACGGGGCTCGCGTCGCCGCGGGGTCGAGATCGAGCCCACCGAGCACGGTGCGCGCGAGCTCGAGCACCGCCGGCGGCGTGCGCCAGTGGTCGCCGAGCGCGGTCATGGCTTGGCCGCCCTCGCGCGCTCGAGCGCTCTTCGGTAGAGATCGTCCGAGTCCGATTCTTCCATCTCGAGATCCCGGGCTAGTTCGAGCATTTCTTTGGCCGCGTCCCAATTCACTTTTTTTTCGGTGGCGTCCTCGCGACTGGCGACGATGTCCGCCCTCATTTGAAATGCTAGGCGCTGGAGCAGCGCCACGACCTGGATCCTGAGCGCGACGGCAGGGCTGTCGGCGGTCCGAGCGGCGGCATCCGCGAAAAACCGTAGCTTTATCCGCGTCGAGCGTGGACCAGGGCAGGCAATGAGCTCCTCGAGCAGCTCGGCGAGTAAACGGTGCGCCGAAGGCTCCTTATCCCCGTCGAGCTCCTTCCGCATCTGTTCTAGCCTGTGAAGTTCGATCGTGATCGTGTGGGGCATGGACCCAATCCTGGTAAAAACGATGCGCTTTTGTCAAGTACCGCGTCTATATGGGACGCCCCCGACGAAAATCATCACTTTTGCTCTAAAGCGCGTCTTTTTAGCTCGAGCTGCAGGTGCTAGGATCGACGCCATGGAACACACCCCCCTCGTGCTGCTCGTGCTCACCGCGATGGGCGGATGTTCATTCGTGGCCGAGGGTGGATCGGCCGACACCTCGAGCTCGAGCTCGGCCGACGACGCCGGCGGCACCTCGAGCTCGAGCTCGGCCGACGACACCGGCGGCACCTCGAGCTCGAGCTCGGCCGACGACACCGGCGGCACCTCGAGCTCGAGCTCGGCCGACGACACCGGCGGCACCTCGA
>Ga0187894_10003338_pt1 | contig 18086 bp, 15 predicted proteins | sample GBC1701081metaG_FD_136650 | JGI IMG/M metagenome (GOLD analysis project Ga0187894, IMG submission 136650) | White microbial mat communities from a lava cave in the Kipuka Kanohina Cave System on the Island of Hawaii, USA - GBC170108-1 metaG ...
GGCGCCCATGATGACGCTGATCGCCGGCCGCAGACCCAGCACGCCGGCATTGACCAGGCCTACGGTCATGACCGTCATGGCGGTGCTGGACTGGATGACGCCGGTGATGATGGTGCCGGCGGCCAGGCCGGTCACCGGCGTGCCGGCAACCTTGGCCAGGAATGCCCGCATCTTGTTGACGGCCAGCGCCTGGATGCCGTTGCTCATGAACTCGAGGCCGAGCATGAAGATGCCCAGCCCGCCGACCACCGGCACGAGAATATCCTTGAAGATGTCAGCCTGCATCGCGCGAACCCCCAACGACGTCCGGGGCTGACATCAGGCATGGCCGGGAATGCAGCATGCTGCACTCCCGCCAGCGGCGCCCCAACAGCGCACGGGCCGGACCCGACTCTGACGACACCCGGACAACTTGCGGGATTGTTGCCCGGCCAACATGACAGGGTTACGACATCTCCAAGACAGCAAGGTGCCGCGTTCCGCTAGAATCGCTCGGCAAATGACGGCGATTGACGTCGAGAGCGATGAGGAAACGGGACATGCCGGGCGCATTGGAAGGTGTGAAGATCGTCGACCTGACGGCCGTGCTGCTGGGGCCTTTCGCCACGCAGCACATGGCCGACATGGGCGCCGACGTGATCAAGATCGAGCCGCCCGAGGGCGACCTGTTGCGCAATTCCGGCCGTGGGCCGTCGCCCAAGATGGGGCCGATCTACGTCGCGGCCGGCCGCAACAAGCGCTCCCTGTGCCTGGACCTCAAGAAGGCGTCGGCGGTCGCGGTGGTGAAGCGCCTGGTCAAGGACGCCGACATCTTCATCCACAACAGCCGGCCGCAGGCGATCGAGCGGCTGGGGCTGGGCTATGACAATCTCAAGAAGATCAAACCGGATCTCATTTACGCCTACGCCCTGGGCTACAAGCGCAGCGGGCCTTATGGCCACAAGCCGGCGTTCGACGATCTCGTGCAGGGCGCCAGCGGTGCTGCCTCCCTGCAATCGCGCGTCGATGGCGGGCCGCCGCGCTTCATGCCCAGCCTGATCGCCGACAAGACCACCGGCCTGCATCTGGCCATGGCGGTGCTGGCGGCGCTGTTCCATCGCCAACGCACCGGCGAGGGCCAGATGATCGAAGTGCCGATGTTCGAAACCCTGGTCTCGTTCTGGATGACCGAGCACCTGTTCGGCGAGACGTTTGATCCGCCGACCGGCGCCATGGGTTACGACCGCATCATCAACAAGTACCGCCATCCGTTCAAAACCAGGGATGGCTATATCTGCGCCCTGCCCTACACCGACCGGCACTGGCTGAAATTCTTCGAGCTGGCCGAGCGACCTGATATCGCCAAGGATCCGCGTTTCATCGACGGCCCGACGCGGGCGCGGCATTACTCGGAACTCTACCAGGTCCTCGACACCCTGCTGCTGAACCGGGCGACCGACGAATGGCTGGCGCTGTTCGACGAGGCCGATATCCCGGCGATGCCGGTGCGCACACTGGAGGACATCCCGACCGATCCGCACCTGGTGGCGACCGGCTTCTTCAGCGAGCGCGAGCATCCGACCGAGGGCCGCATCACGACCATGGCAAGTCCGCTGGATTTCTCGGCAACGCCGACCAGCTTCCGCCGTCACGCGCCGCGATTGGGCATCGACGGACCTGATGTGCTCAAAGCGTACGGCTACACACAGGCCGAGATCGACACGCTGATGGCGGAGAAGGCGCTTCTGATCCCGACCTTCGAGACGGCCACGCAGCCGGTGCAGGCTCCTGCCGCATCGTCGGTGGCGTAGGATTGCGCCTGCTGTCGTCCTGAGCGAAGCGAAGGACCCGTTAGACCGTCGCATCGCACGGGCTAGACACACCGAGGTACAGCACGTCATCAGTTGTCCCGTGCGACTGGACCGCTCAATGGATCCTTCGCTTCGCTCAGGATGACAGGCACGGGCTGCCACGCAGCAACCGTCACTGCACTGTCACTGTCTGATCCTACCAATGGGGCAACTGCCATGTTGGGGGACGTACCGTGAATCGCTTGGCTGTGCTTGGCATTGCCGCTGCTTGCGTCGCCGCTTGGGTGAGCGCCGCGAACGCCCAGGAAGTCACGACGATTACGGGCGCCGGCTCGACCTTCGCCCACCCGGTTCTCACCAAGTGGTCACGCGCCTACCGCCAGGCGCAGACCGGCAGTGGCGACTATCCGACCACCAATTCCGGACTCGAGGATCCGCAAAGCGGCTCCATCCTCGACTACGAACCCAGCGGCTCGCTGGCCGGCACGATGCGCGTCAAGGACCGCGCTGTCGACTTCGGCGCATCCGATGCGCCCTTGAAATCGGACGCGCTCGCCAAGCTCGGGCTCGGCCAGTTTCCGATCGTGATCGGCGGCGTGGTCGTCGTGGTCAATATCGAAGGCGTCGGTCCCGGCCAGATCAAATTCACCGGGCCGCTGCTGGCCGACATTTTCATGGGCAAGATCCAGACGTGGTCAGACCCGGCGATCAAGGCGGTCAATCCCGACCTCAAGCTGCCGGACGCCAAGATCGCGGTGATCTATCGCGCCGAGGGCTCCGGCACAACGTTCAACTTCGCCGATTATCTCGCCAAGGTGAGCCCGTCATGGCGGCAGACCATGGGTGTCGACACCGTTCTGAAATGGCCGACCGGTACGGGCGCCAAGGGAAACGACGGCGTCGCGCAGGCGGTCAAGCGCACCAACAACGCGATCGGCTACATCGAGTACACGCAGGCCGTCCAGGCCAAGCTCAACGACGCGCTGATCCAGAACGGCGCCGGTGCCTTCGTCAGGCCGGACACGCGCAGTTTCCAGGCCGCCGCCGCGCGCGCCGACTGGAGCAAGACCAGCGACTTCTACCTGCTGCTGACGGATGCACCCGGCAGCGATGCCTATCCGATCGCCGCCACGGTGTTCGTGCTGATGCACAAGCAGCCCACCTGGCTGCTCAAGCCGCGCGCCACCTTCGACTTCTTCCGCTGGACGATGGACCACGGCGCCAGCCACGCCGCGCAACTGGGATACGTCCCGCTGCCCGCGACCCTGACAACCCAGGTCAAGGACTACTGGGCGAAAACCTTCAAGACCGGCTTCTGAAGTGCCGCGACGGCGCGCGTCAGCGCCGCCACATCGCGGGTACGAGCGGATAGAGGAACTGCTGCAGCCAGCCGCGCGGCACCGGGTTGGGCGCGATTCCGTAGGCACTCGGCCACTTGTCTTTCGGCAGGTAGAAAGTGCCGAAGATCTTGTCGATCAGCGGCAGATGGATGGCGAAGTTCTTGTCGATGCCTTCCTGGTCGGCAGCGTGGTGCCAGTGGTGGAACTGCGGCGTCGTCAGCAGGTATTTCAGCGGCCCGAACTGCCAGTGCACGTTGGAATGCGCCAGCGTCGCCTGGAACGTCACCCAGCTCAGATAGGCGTAGACCGCGGTCTCGGCGAACCCCAGCACGATCATGGGAATCGCGGTGGAGACCCGTACCGTCAGCATGTCGAACAGGTGCAGGCGCGAGCCGGCCAGCCAGTCCATCTTCTCGGCCGAATGATGCACGGCGTGGAACCGCCACAGGAACGGCACGCGGTGGAACGCGTAATGCACGCCATACTGCACCAGGTCGGTGATCAGCATGATCTCGATGAACTGCACCCACAGCGGCTGCGCGGCGATCCAAGCCCGCAGCAGCTGCCAATCGGTGTTGTGGAACAAGGTCATCGCCGGCTTAAGGGTGACATAGGCGAGGAACTGGACCGCCATGCCGCTCAAAAAGAAATAGAAGAGGTCGATCTCCCAGTCCTGGCGGAACACGGGCTGGTCGGTCAGCCGCCCGAACAGCCGTTCGATCGGGATCCACACCGCCGAGAAGACGATCAGGTTGAGCAGGAACCAGTCGAGGCCGAGATAGACGCCGCTGGTCAGTTCGCCCGCCGGCTCGACGTTCCAGCCGCCGAGCAGGATGGCGGCCAGCACACAGGCGATCGCGGTGCCGCCCAGCACCGCGTGGCGGCCCAGCACGACGCAGACCGTCCCCAGGATGAAAGCCCCAATGGCACAGATGTGGATCGCCAGACGGATGGCTGCCAGCGGATAGAGCGCGCGGGCTTCGGGCACGGTCAGCAGCGCCGGGAAGCGGATGCAGAGAACTGCCCCGAGCACGCAGAGACCGAGAAACAGGGCAGCGGTACCGCTCAACCAACCCGTGCCCAGACGACGATCAGGTGCCGTCGTGGACAACGCCTTCCCCAGCGGGGTTCTCATTCTTGGTGACCTTGATGACGACAGCCGCCGGTGCGCGGCGCGATAGAACTGTCATCATAGCGTAAACATGCCGACGCGTCATTGCGCCCGGCAGCGCAACGGGATCGCGCGGCTCCTGCCGCGCTCCTCATCTTCATCGGTAAATCATGGGCGCGCCGGGAGGCGCGCGGTCCGGCAGAGCGGCTGTGCGCCGCTTAGATTCGCTGGTCCATCTCCAGCGCCGGCTCGGGCACGTCGACGCAGCCGATGATTCGCGCCGGCACGCCGGCGGCGGTGCAGCCGGCCGGTACCGGATCAAGCACGACGCTGCCAGCAGCAATCTTGGCGCAAGCACCGACTTCGATGTTGCCCAGCACGGTGGCATTGGCGCCCAGCAATACGCCGCGGCGGATCTTGGGGTGCCGATCGCCACGTTCCTTGCCGGTGCCGCCCAGGGTGACACCGTGCAGCATCGAGACGCCGTCCTCGACGACGGCGGTTTCGCCGATCACCACGCCGGTGCCGTGGTCGATCATGATGCCCTTGCCGATGCGCGCCGCCGGATTGATGTCGACGCCGAACAGGGAACTGGCCCGGCTCTGCAGGAAGAAGGCCATGCCCTTGCGGTTGCGCTTCCACAGCCAGTGGGCCGCGCGATGTGTCTGCAGGGCATGGTAGCCCTTGAACCACAGGAACGGATCCAGGTGCGACGTGCAGGCCGGATCACGTTCGTTGACAGCGACGATGTCGGCACGGGCCGCCACGCCGATCCCGGGATCGCCCGAAAACGCCTCATCGAACGTCTGCCGGATCAGCATCGCCGGCGTCTCCGGCGTGCCCAGCATGCGGGCCAGGTGATAGCTGAGCGCTGCCTCGAAACGGGGTTGATTAAGAACGGCGGCATGCAGCAGGCCACCCAGACCCGGCTCGGTCCGTGCCAAGTCCTCCGCCGCGCCGCGGACGGATGCCCACACCGGGTCTACGGCAGCGACCTTGGCAATCGCATTGTGATCCATCACTTCCTCCGATGACCCGCCGCAACAGGATACGCTTGGACAGCAAGCCTTACCTTGAACGCGAACAACTGCAAGCCCGCCTCACACGAGTTTTTGCAGGACCTCAAACAAGAAAGACTCGGGCGATGCCCGTCAACCGGCGGCGCGTCGCTCCAGTTCGGCAATCAACGCATCAAGGCCGTTGCGCTGAACATAGGAATTGAAATCGGACCGGCGCGTGATCGCCATGCTGACGCCCTCGATGGTGACGTCGACGATCTTGCCGTTCACGACTTCCCAGACCAACCGGATGGCCGGCCCGCCGTTGGGCTGGACGATCTGGCTGTTCACCAGCTCCTTGGGGGCCTGCTGCGTGACCTTGCCCACCACCAGCGATTGACCGGAATACTCCCGGAAGCGGCCGGAATAGGCCCTCACCTCGGCGCGCTCGAATGCGGTCAGGAAGCGCTGCCGCTGCTCCGGCGTGGCGGCATTCCAGTGCCGTCCCAGGACCGTGCGGCCGATGGCTGGCAGGTCGAAGCTCTGACGCAGGATGGCCGACATCTCGCGCTCGCGATCGGCATCCGACACGCCCGACTTCAACACCGTCAGCAACCGGTTGGCGATGGTATTGATCAGTGCCGCCGCATCGTCCGCGGCAGCCGGCACGGCGGCGCCTACGCCTGCGATCAGGCTGCAGGCGGCGCCCAGGACAAAACGACGCGACAGCGTCGGTATCGACACGGCGGGCCTCCTGAAAAAAGTGACAGATTAGCGAGCGAGTCCGAGTTCGGCCCGCCCGGCAACATCGAGCGGCAGCATAGCGCTCGTCACTACACCACGCTGACGGATCTGGGCAGCACGATGCTGCGTATAGGCGCTGCGGATGGCGCTGTAATAGTCGACCGAATTCTTTTCGATATCGTCGAGCGCCTGCAGCGTGCGCGACCGCGCATCAGCAGCCTCCAGGCCGCCGCGGACGTAGAGCAGGTAGTCGACATCGAAGTGCTTGGCGGCGATCCGGAACGGATCCACCAGGTAGTCGACCAGCAGGCCGACCGCATCGCGGGCGTTGGACGGCCCCGCCAGCGGCAGCACCAGATACGGACCGCCGTCTTCCGGCGGCGCCTTGGCCCACACGCCCAGCGTCTGGCCGAAATCTTCCTTGGTGCCGGGCAGGCCGAAGCCCTTGGCGACGTCGAAAATACCCAGCACACCGATGGTGGAATTGATCAGGAAGCGGGCCACCGTTTGCGCCGACCGGGTGCCCTCGCCCTGGGCCAGCTCGTTGAACGCCGTGACCGGTTCGCCCAGGTTGTTGAGCAGATTGCGGGTGCCGCGCTGCACGCCCGGTGGCGTCAGGTCGCGGTACGTGACCGCCAACGGGCGCAGGATGAAGGTGTCCAACGTCTTGTTCAGGGCGAACATGAATCGGTTGGGCGTCTCGAGGGGATCCCAAACCTCCCCCTCTTCGGCGGTTGCACAACCGCCGACCAGGCTCCCCGCCACTGCGAGAACCGCAACGGCACGGCAAGCGCCCGAAACCCAACCCCGAAGCATCATGGACATCCCGTACAGTAGGCCGCTACGCATCGAACACCAGCGGCAGTATGGCGAGGCGAACCCTTAAATCTCAATGCAAAAGTAAGAGAGTGACCACTGATCTGCGGCAATCCGCGTGGTCACCGAGAAAACCTTGTCCCTGATCAGGTCTATAGCACGAGCACCCCGAGCCTTCCATGACACCGTCACGGAAACGTCGCCCAGATTTGTGCCGAAGCCGGCAAAAAGTTCCGTGGGAGTTCGATCACGAGCCACAGCCACGGAGGTATGGACAAAGGTATAAAAATATCCTTATATGTACGTATGGAAGACCTTCTTTCGGTTCTGCGCACGGTTGCCGAGGAGACACGGCTGCGGATTCTGGCGCTGGCGGCGCGCGACCAGCTCACGGTCAGCGAGTTTGTCGACATCCTTGGCCAGTCGCAGCCGCGCGTGTCGCGCCATCTCAAGCTCCTGGTCGAGGCTGGACTGATGGAGCGCATCCGGGAGGGCCAGTGGGCCTACTTCCGGCTGGTGCGTGACCTGGGTTCCAGCCAATCGCTGGTGCGCGAGGTCATTGCCCGGCTGCCGACGGACAACGACATGCTGGCCGCCGATCAGGCGAGACTGACCGACCTCAAGCGCCGCCGCGAGAACCGCGCCATCGCCTATTTCCGGCAGAACGCCCAGCGCTGGGACCAGCTGCGCGCCCTGCACGTCGCCGACGCCGAGATCGAGGCGGCGCTGCTGGCGCAGCTGCCCGAGGATACCGACTCGCTGTTGGATATTGGCACCGGCACCGGGCGCATCCTCGAGGTGCTGGCGCCGCATGTCGAACATGCCGTTGGTATCGACCAGTCGCGCGAAATGCTGGCGGTGGCCCGCAACAACCTCGCACGCGTGGGCAACGGCAATGTCGAGATCCGGCAGGCCGACATGTACGCCCTGCCGTTTCCGTCGATGTCCGTCGACGTCGTGACCATTCACCAGGTGCTGCACTACGCCGAAGACCCGGCCGCCGTGCTGCGCGAGGCGGCGCGCGTCCTGAAGCCGGGCGGCACGATGCTGGTGGTCGACTTCGCGCCGCACGACCTCGTCGAACTGCGCCGCGAGCATGCCCATGTGCATCTCGGCTTCGCCGACAACCAGGTGCGCGGCTGGCTGACGGCCGCCGACCTGTTGAGCGATCCGCCGACCCATCTGCCCGGCCGCCGTCTGATGGTGGGCATCTGGCGTGCGCGCCGCCCTGAACGGCGCGAGTCCGCCGCATTGTCGGACGGCACCAAACCGAACCACGACACCATCGGCTGACGCGACACCGACAGGAGTGCGCGATGAGTCCCGACACCGGCCCCCTTTCCACGGCAACGCCAACCAGCGAATTCCCGGCGCGCAAGCCGTCCAAGCTTGTCGTGTCGTTCGAGTTCTCGCCGCCACGCACCGACGCCATGGCCGAGACCCTGTGGGCCTCCATCGAGCGGCTGGCGCCGCTGCAACCGGCCTTCATGTCGGTGACCTATGGCGCCGGCGGCTCGACGCGCCAGCGCACCCACGAGACCGTGGTGCGCATCAAGCGCGAGACCGGCATCGAGCCAGCGGCGCACCTGACCTGCGTCGCCGCGACTTGCGGTGAAATCGACGACGTCGCGCGCGCCTACTGGGACGCCGGCATCCGCCACATCGTTGCCCTGCGCGGCGATGCACCCCGCGAGAGCGGCGGCAAGTATGTCGCGCATCCCGGCGGCTACGCCAATGCCGCCGCGCTGGTCGCCGGCCTGAAGCGGATCGGCGATTTTCAGATCAGCGTCGCGGGCTATCCCGAGCGGCATCCCGATTCGATCGACGACAAGGCCGACCTCGACAACCTCAAGCGCAAGGTCGATGCCGGTGCTGACCGCTGCATCACGCAGTTCTTCTTCGACGTCGAGGATTTCCTGCGCTTTCGCGACCGCGCCATGGCCGTTGGCGTGCAGGTGCCGATCGTACCGGGCATCATGCCGGTGTCGAACTTCGCCGGCATCGCCAGGATGTCAGCCATGTGCGGCTCCAAGGTCCCGGCCTGGCTCGCAGCCCTGTTCGACGGCCTCGACAACGACCTCGAGACGCGCCGCATGATCGCCGCCACGGTGGCGGGCGACCTGTGCCGCAAGCTGGAGTCGGAAGGCGTTTTCGCCTTCCATTTCTACACGCTGAACCGTGCCGACCTGACGTATGCGCTGTGCCATCTGCTGGGCGTGCGGCCCGCGGCGCAGCCCCGTGCGGAGTGATCGTGATGCGACGTGACGAGAAGGCAGACCTGCTGCGCCGGCTGGCGCGCGAGCGGATCCTGGTGAAGGACGGCCCCTACGGCTCGATGGTACAGACCTACGGCCTGGACGAGGCCGGCTTCCGCGGCGGCCAGACCTTCACGCAGGACCAGAAGGGCAACAACGACCTGCTCAACCTCACGCGGCCCGACGTCATCGGCGAGATCTGCGAAGCCTATCTCGCGGCCGGTGCCGACATCGTGGCCACCAACACGTTCAACGCCAACGCCATCAGCCAGGCGGACTACGGCATCCGGTCCAAGGTGCGCGAGATCAATCTCGCCGCGGCGCAGCTCACCTGCGCCGCGGCCGACCGCTGGACGGCCAAGACGCCGGACAAGCCGCGCTTTGTCGCCGGTGCCCTGGGGCCGACCAACAAGACGCTGTCGGTGTCGCCCGACGTCAACAACCCGGGCTACCGCGCCGTCAGCTTCGACGAGGTGAAGGCGGTCTATCGCGAGCAGATCGACGGCCTGCTCGACGGCGGCGTCGATTTCATCCTGATCGAGACCGTATTCGACACGCTCAACGCCAAGGCCGCCATCGTGGCTGCCGACGAGGCGGCGGAAGAGCGCGGCGAGGAACTGCCGGTCATGGTCTCGATGACGCTCACCGACCTTGCCGGCCGCAACATCTCGGGCCAGACCGTCGAGGCGTTCTGGCACTCGGTGCGCCACATCCGGCCACTGACCATGGGCATGAACTGCTCGTTCGGCGCCACCGAGTTGCATCCCTACGTTGGCGTGCTGAACGCACAGGTCGACACCTTGCTGTGCGTCTATCCCAACGCCGGCCTGCCCAACGACATGGGCGCCTATGACGAGGCGCCCGAGACCACGGCGCGCCTGGTGCGCGGCTGGGCCGAGAGCGGCTGGCTCAACATCGTGGGCGGCTGCTGCGGCACGACGCCCGACCATATCCGTGCCATCGCCCAGGCCGTGAAGGGCCTGGCGCCACGCACGCCCACTGTTCTGCCGCCCGCGCTGCGCCTGTCGGGCATGGAAGCCGCGAGTTTCTTCTGATGTCACAGCGTGTAGCAACGTTCATCAATATCGGCGAGCGTACCAACGTCACCGGGTCGGCCAAGTTCAAGAACCTGATCCTGGCCGGTGATTACACCGCAGCGGTCGACGTGGCGCGCCAGCAGGTCGACGCCGGCGCGCAGATCATCGACGTCAACATGGACGAAGGCCTGCTCGACGCCGAGAAGGCCATGGAGACCTTCCTCAAGCTGATCGCCGCCGAGCCCGACATCGCGCGCGTGCCGATCATGGTCGACAGCTCCAAATGGAGCGTGATCGAGGCCGGCCTGAAGTGCGTCGCCGGCAAGGCGATCGTGAACTCGATCAGCCTCAAGGAAGGCGAGGCGCCGTTCATTGCCCATGCCCGCAAGGTGCGCCGCTACGGCGCCGCCGCCGTCATCATGGCCTTCGACGAAAAGGGCCAGGCCGACAGCATCGAGCGCAAGGTCGCGATCTGCAAGCGCGCCTACGGCGTGCTGGTGAACAAGGTCGGCTTCCCGGCCGAGGACATCATCTTCGATCCCAACATCTTCGCCGTCGCCACCGGCATCGAGGAGCACAACAACTACGGCGTCGATTTCATCGAGGCAACGCGGCGCATCAAGGCCGAGTGCCCGCACGCCAAGATCTCGGGCGGCGTCTCCAACCTCTCCTTCTCGTTCCGCGGCAACGAGCCGGTGCGCCGCGCCATGCACTCGGTGTTCCTGTACCACGCCATCCAGGCCGGCATGGACATGGGCATCGTCAATGCCGGCCAGCTCGACGTCTACGACCAGATCCCGGCCGAGCTGCGCGATGCCTGCGAGGATGTGATCCTCAACCGCCGGCCCGATTCGACCGAACGCCTGCTGGAACTGGCACCGCGCTACAAGAAGGAAGGCGCGGTCGCCGAGACCGCCGAGGCCGAGTGGCGGTCGTGGGGTGTCGCCAAGCGCCTGGAGCATGCGCTGGTCAAGGGCATCGACCAATGGGTAGTCGACGATGCCGAGGAGGCGCGCAAGTCGGCGCACCGGCCGATCGAGGTGATCGAAGGACCGCTGATGGCGGGCATGAACGTGGTCGGCGACCTGTTCGGCGCCGGCAAGATGTTCCTGCCGCAGGTCGTGAAGTCGGCGCGCGTGATGAAGAAGGCAGTGGCCCATCTCATCCCCTTCATCGAGGCCGAGAAGACCGAAAAGTCGAAGCCCAAGGGCAAGATCGTGATGGCCACGGTCAAGGGCGACGTGCACGACATCGGCAAGAACATCGTCGGCGTGGTCCTGCAGTGCAACAACTTCGAGGTCGTCGATCTCGGCGTGATGGTGCCGGTGCAGGACATCCTGAAGGCTGCCAACGAGAACGAGGCCAACTTCATCGGCCTGTCGGGCCTGATCACGCCGTCGCTCGACGAGATGGTGACGGTGGCCGAGGAGATGACGCGGTCGGGATTCAAGATCCCGCTGCTGATCGGCGGCGCCACGACATCGCGGGTGCACACGGCGCTGCGCATTGCGCCCAAGTATCACGGCCCCACAGTGCACGTGCTCGACGCGTCGCGCGCCGTCGGCGTCTGCACCACCTTGGCGTCCGATACACAGGCCGGCGATTTCACCGCCCAGGTGGCGGCCGAGTACGAGGAGATCCGGCGCCAGCGTGCCGGAGGACAGAAGGACAAGCTGGCGACCCTGGCCACCGCGCGCGCCAACTGCCTGCAGATCGACTGGAACGGCTACGAGGCGCCGCAGCCGAGCTTCATCGGTACCAATGCCTTCGACGATTATCCGCTTGAGGATCTGATCGAGCGCATCGACTGGACGCCGTTCTTCCGCTCGTGGGAGCTGGCCGGCAACTACCCGAAGATCCTCGACGACCCCGTGGTCGGCGAGAGCGCACGCCAGCTCTATGACGATGCACGCAAGATGCTGGACCGCATCGTCGCGGAAAAGTGGCTGGTGGCCAAAGGTGCCATCGGGTTCTGGCCGTGCCGACGCGAGGGCGATGACGTGGTGCTGTACGAGGACGCCGCGCGCCGCAAGGAACTGTCGCGCCTGTTCTTCCTGCGCCAGCAGATCGACAAGCGCGAGGGCCGCGCCAACATGTGCCTGGCCGATTTCGTGTCGCCCGGTGAAGATTATCTTGGCGCCTTCGCAGTGACGGCCGGCCACGGCATCGAGGCGCATCTGCAGCGTTTCAAGGCGGCGCACGACGACTATTCGAGCATCCTGCTCAAGGCGCTGGCCGACCGCCTGGCTGAAGCCTTCGCCGAGCGCCTGCACGAGCGCGTGCGCAAGGAGTTCTGGGGCTACGCCAAGGACGAGAGCCTGGGCAACGACGAGCTGATCCACGAGAAATACCGCGGCATCCGCCCGGCGCCCGGCTATCCCGCCTGCCCCGACCATTCGCAGAAGCCCGAGCTGTTCCGGCTGCTGAACGCCGGCCAGAACGCCGGCATGAGCCTGACCGACGGCTTCGCCATGCTGCCGACCGCCGCCGTGTCGGGCTACTACTTCGCCCATCCGCAGGCATCGTATTTTGGCGTCGCCCGCATCGGCCGCGACCAGGTTGAGGACTTCGCCGCCCGCCGCGGCGTGCCGATCGCGCAGGCGGAGAAGTGGCTGCGACCCAACCTGGGGTATGAGGCCTAGAACCGCAGCGGCGGCACTAACCGCCTGCCGCCCATGCCGCAGCCCGGCGGCAAGCCGGTACGTCTGACTGATCGCGTCCCCTCTTGCGGCCCGGTCCAGGTCAAGGCGCGGGCTGATGGTGGTTTCCTCGGGCGCCACGCCAGGCAGAATTTGTTGGAGCCGGCGGAATAAGGCTGAGACACCTGTGTTCGTCTCGTGAAATGTCGTAGTGCGTCGAACAAACACGGTTCACGTCCGGCTGCAAAAGCCAGGACCCGGTTCGACACCGTGACGTAGGTCGCAATCTTCGGGAAACGCCTTGAAACAGGGATGCGCGGGCAAACCGCGCAGCGAGAAACCATGTCAGAACCCGGGGACCATTTCTCCGATCCGAACGAGAAGCTGCTGGCTACCGTGGTGTGGGAGATCGCCGGCAAACCGCCGAACGATCCGGGGTGGAAGCATCTGCATCCGATCCAGACGGCCTATGCCAACCTGCCGTACATGACGCGGCGCGTGATCCTGGCCCGCGACTGGATCACCAACGCACGCGAGCAGCTCGACTGGCAGACCAACAGGAACGACGGCGGTGTGCGCTACATCAACGAATTCTTCGAGGACCGCTTCAAGCGCAAGACCGACTTCACCGCCAAGCAGATCGCCAATGTCGAGCACTTCTATGTCTCGGCCATGTACAGCGATCTCACCGGCCCGCTCGTGGCCGTTCCGGTCGCGCTGACCGCGGTCTGGGAGTTCGGTATCGGTCCGCTGCGCATCCACTACCAGGAATCGCAGCGCGAGAAGGAGGGCAAGCCCTATCGCAGCCGGGTCGTGCTCGAGAACATCAAGGAGAACATCCGGCAGTTCAAGGGCGCCGACCGCAACGGCTTCATGTTCGGACTGTCGTCCGGCGCCCAGAGCCAGCTGACGCAGGAACTGGACAAGGTCGTCAACTACGCGCTCGACAATCCACTGGGCGATCCGCTGACCGTCAGCCCGATGACCTACACGCTGTCGCGCCGCCGCAAGACGCACAAGGGCGACACACTCTCGCTGATCGCCAAGTGGGCCTACAACGATGCGCAGAAATGGCCGCTGATCTGGCTGCAGAATCGCGACAAGCTCAGCAGCAACTACAATGCCTTGCAGCCGGACGTCTGGCTCGACGTGCCGTTCCTGTCATCGGTGACGCCACAGCGCCTGGAGGAATCGCGGCGTACCGCGGCCAGCTGGCGATCCGGCCTCGACTGGCGTTGACCCAGCGCGGGCTGGCTTCGACTACGGGACGGGAGTGGCGCGGATAGTCAACCCGCCATCGCGTGCCCTCACTCGATCACCTCGTCGGCGCGGGCCAGCAGCGTGGGCGGCACGACAAGCCCCAGCGCCTTGGCGGTTTTGAGATTGATCGTCAGCTCGAGCCTGGTGACCTGCTGCACCGGCAGGTCGGCTGCCTTCGCTCCCTTTAGGATCCGACCGGTGACCACGCCGACAAGCCGGCAGCTGTCGGCAAGATTGCCACCGTAGCTCATCAGGCCACCGGCCTCGGTGAACTCACGATACGCCGCGATCGTCGGCATCGCGTGGCGGCTCGCCAGTGCCGCCAATCGCTCACTGCGTCCGTTCAGGAACGCATCGCTGCCAATCATCAGCCCGCCCACGCGCAATGGCCCCAAGGCGCTGAACGCCGCATCCAGCTGGCCGTCGGTGCCGGCGGTCAGGACATGGAAGCCCAACCCGAGAGCACGGGCCGCCGCCGGCAATTCGCGCGACAGGCCGGCCAGAGAAGAATTCGTCGGATTGATGATCGCCGCCAGAACCGTCGCCGCCGGCACCAGGTCGTGCAGCAACTGCACCTGCTTTGGCCCTGCCTCGACCCCCAACGTGGTCACGCCGGTGAGGTTACCGCCCGGCCGGTTCAGGCTGGCGACCAGCCCGACCGCGACGGGGTCAACCGCCACCCGGAAAACGATCGGGATCTTCGTGGTTGCCAACTTGGCCGCCAGCGCCGCGGCACCGCCGAGCATGACGATGACGCTGACCCGCTGACGTGCCAGGTCGTCAACCAGCGCAGGAAGTCGATCCACATCGCCCTCGGCCCAGCGATAATCGATTGCGACGTTACGACCTTCGACGAAGCCGGCCTCGCCCAGACCCTGGCGGAACGCGCGCAGGCGGTTCGCCCACATGCGGGCAGACCCGCTGCTGGCGAACCCGATCACTGGCATAGTTGCTGGCTGGGCATGGCCGGCAAACGGCCACGCCATCATCGCTCCGCCCAGTATGGCGATGACCCCGCGGCGATTCATCCGCCTCCCCTGGCCAGATGATCATCCGATATCTACCACATTGTCGAGAGCGACAGCAGACCCTGCCGCGTCTCACGCCACCTGGTCGAGCCGCAGTGCGCGGATGGCGTTCTCCTTCAGGATCAGGGGCTGCACCTCGGGCTTGAAGCCGGCGTCCTTGAAATCCTTCAGCCAGCGGTCGGGCGTGAGCACCGGGTAGTCCGACCCGAACAGCACCTTCCGCTTCAGCTGGCTGTTGGCGTAGTGCACGAGCTGCGGCGCGAAGTACTTCGGCGACCAGCCCGACAGGTCGATGTAGACGTTGGGCTTGTGCAGGCACACCGACAGGGCCTCGTCCTGCCACGGCCACGAAGGGTGCGCGATGATGATTGTCATGTCGGGGAAGTCGGCCGCGACGTCGTCGAGGTACATGGGGTTGGAATATTTCAGGCGCAGGCCGCCGCCGCCGGGCATGCCGGTGCCGATGCCGGAGTGGCCGCTGTGGAAGATCGCCGTCAGCTTGTGCTCGGCGATCACCTCGTACAGTGGATAGGCCATGCGGTCGTTGGCGAAGAAGCCTTGCACCGTGGGATGGAACTTGAAGCCCCTGACCCCGTTCGATTTGATCAGCTCGCGAGCTTCGCGGGCGCCCAGACGGCCCTTGTGCGGATCGATGCTGCCGAAAGCAATCATGATGTCGCTGTTGGCCGCCGCGGCCGCCGCGATCTCTTCGTTGGGGATGCGACGCGACCCGATCTCGAACTCCGAGTCAACGGTGAACATCACCAAGCCGATCTTGCGCTCCCGGTAGTAGGCGACGGTGTCAGCAATGGTCGGCCGCTTGCCGGTCTTGAAGTAAACGCTGGCTGCGTCCTCGAAGGGCTGCCACAGCACGTCGGCCGGCTGCCGCGACGACACCTCGGCATGGGTATGCACGTCGATCGCGATCAGGTCGTTGTAGTTCATGGTCGCTCTCCTTGACGCGGAAGGTCACCTCGGCAGCCGACGCTGATCGCTTTGTTATACCCCGGCCGCACGCAACGTATAACATTGCGGGAGCAGCGGCGGTGACCACCGTGGAGGCGTCCCGTGAGTTCCTTTTACGACGGCACCGGATCGATCTTCGTCGAGGCCTACGACGCCTTCTACAACGCCGATCCACCGCCGATGATCGCGGGCGACGTGGCCTTCTACGAACGTCTGGCGCGCACCTCGGGCGGACCGGTGCTGGAGCTGGCATGCGGCACGGGACGCGTCGCCCTGCCGCTGGCCGCGGCCGGGCGGGACGTCACCGGCGTCGACAGCGCCGAGGCCATGCTGGAGATCGCCCAGCGGAAGGCGGATTCAGCGGGCTCGTCCGTGCGGGATCACCTGACGCTGGTTCAAGGGGACATGACCGACCTCGACCTGGGCCGGACGTTCGGCCTGGTGTTCGTGGCCTTCCGGTCCTTCCAGCTCCTGCTGACCATCGAGCGGCAACGCCAGGCGCTGCAGGTCATCCGCCGCCACATGCAGCCGGGCGGGCGCATGGCGCTGCATCTGTTCGATCCCCGCCTGGAACTCATGATCGGTGACGGCGGCGCCGGGCGCGTGATGTCCGGTACGCATCCCGTGACCGGGCGTCGCTATGCCGGCGAGGTCCTGCGTGCCGACATCGATCACGTCTCGCAGGTGCGTTGGGATCTCTGGCGCTACACCGAAATCGGCGCAAACGACGCGGTGCTCGCCGAAGCGACGCGCCAGATGGCGCTGCGCTGGACCTATCGCTGGGAATTGCATCACCTGCTCGAAGCCTGCGGCTTCACCGTCGAGGCCGAGTTCAGCGATTTCTTCGACACCGGGCCGGCCTACGGCAGGGAACTCATCGTCGTCGCGGCGTGAGATCGCTTGCCGCCGCACACGAAGGGGCGGGCTTGGCCGCCCCTTCGTGTGCGACTCGTCGCGATCACACAGCCTACTTGCCGATGCAGGTGCCGGCGGTTTCGGGTGTGCAGACGTCGAGGCCGGTGTAGGTCGGGTCTTTCGGCGCCGGCTTGCCGTCCTTGATGTCCTTGAGGAAGAACATGGTGCGGTAGCCCATCTCGGCCGGCCGCTGGCCGACCTGGCCCTTCGACAGACCGGCCTTCAGCAGGTCCATCTGCACCGGCAGCGTGTCGGCGACGACCAGCGCCAGCGATCCGTCGGCGATGCGCGCCTTGTACTTCTCGGCGACCCGCTTGTAGGCCTGCGGGATGAACTGCGGGAAGCCGCCGGTCGGAATGAAGGCGTCGAGCTTGGGGAACTTGCCGAGGATGTCCTCCATCTGCTGCACCGACAGCGGGAAGTCGTCGTTGGTGTAGAGCGGGCAGCCGGCGACCTCCGTCCAGCCGTTCTGGCCGGCAAGCTTCTCGCCGGGTGCTTGCGCACTCTTCTTGCCGGCCAACGTATCGCGGATGCCCTGCATGCGCTCGTTGTGGTTGGCCGCCGCGGCGCCACCCGACTGGATGCAGATCGTGCCGCCCTTGGGTTTGATCTTCTGGGCGAGCTTCGCGAGGTTCACGCCGATCTCGTAGTTGTGTGTGCCGACATAGGCGAGGCGCAGCGCCTTGTCCTTGTCCAGAAGATCGCTGTCCCAGGTCAGGACCGGGATGCCGGCGGCCTTGGCGCCCTCGAGCGCCTTGCCCATGGCGGCGGCGTTGGACGGCGAGACGGCAATGCCGTCGACCTTTTTGGCGATGAGGTCGTTCACGACCTGCACCTGCTCGTCGCCGCCGCCGTGCTCGCCCGGCCCGATATAGCGGCACTCGATGGCGCCCTTGAGTTCCTTTTCCGCCTTCTTGCAGCCATCGCGGGCCTGATCGAAGAACGGGTTGTTCATGTTCTTCGGCACCAGGGCAAAGACGTACTTCTTGGACTGCGCCGCGGCGCCATGGCTGATGGCGAGGACGGCGGCCGCAGCCACCGTTGCGCTCAGCATCTTGCTCATCATCGGACCCTCCCTTCGCAGGCGATGTGGACCGATCGGCGTTTGCTCAGTCGGTCCGGCTTCCACGGATCCGCTCGAGCAGAACCGCGAGAACGATGAAGGCGCCGACAAAAGCGCCCTGCCA
>Ga0187894_10003339_pt1 | contig 18085 bp, 5 predicted proteins | sample GBC1701081metaG_FD_136650 | JGI IMG/M metagenome (GOLD analysis project Ga0187894, IMG submission 136650) | White microbial mat communities from a lava cave in the Kipuka Kanohina Cave System on the Island of Hawaii, USA - GBC170108-1 metaG ...
GAGATATTTTTGAGGTTATGCTCGCGCGCGCCGCGAATACGAATTGCATCCACAGCACCCAATTTACCAGAGAACGAAATGGATGGGCATCACCGCTCTTCCAAGCGTCGGCGTGCGGTACGCACCCTATATGGTTATTGCACGTGCGGAGCTAACGAGAACGTGTTTAAGAAGCGAAAACCTGAAGATAGATCTCCCGGAGCGACAAGGTCACACCAAGGGTCGGGAGGGAAATAGCAACGTCAAGAGACACGTACGTTTGTGCCGTCCATTCTCCCGTCGGCTGGCGTTGCCAATGGGTGGCGCTCACACGGTCTTGCTCAATAAGCAAATATTCCTGAAGGGTAGGAATGGCTTGGTAGAGGGTAAACTTTTCCCCCCGATCATACTCGCGCGTAGCGTCAGAGAGGACCTCCACGATGACACAAGGGTTGGTTATAGTATCGGGGCGGTCAGCGGTGAGGGCAACGGTGCCACAAACTACCATCACATCTGGATAGGTAAACAGCCCGTCAGGAGTTTTGACGCGCAAGTCTGAACCGAAGGCGCTACAGCCCCGCGGGCGGACAGCACTGCGCAAGACACTTAAGACATTTGCACTGATATGGTTATGTGCGAGCGAAGCCCCAGCCATGGCGAAGATTTCGCCCCTGTAGAATTCGTGCTTGATGCCGGAGCTTGCCTCCACCGCAAAGTAATCGTCTTCGCTGTAATGTCGTTGGGAACGCTGCAACATCATTCTTCCTTTCGGGGCAGCATACCAGGTTTGCAGTTTTCTTTGAAGCGATGCGCGCTCTGTGTGCGAACGCTTAACAGGTACCGTTTGTTATGCCGCTTGACTTGGATAAAGTCGAGCTTAGTAAGGATTAGGGAAGCCCACCTACTGTCGATGATATTACCGTCTTTATCGTAGGCGGTCGCCCGAATAGTTACGGTTCCCGGGTGCGAGAAACGTGGCGATGCGTACCAGTAACTACTCCACCACGTGGCCTCCTCTCTACCCCCAGTTCGCACCGCTATACTCCACGACGCATCGGGTTCCAGGCTGCGCGGGCCAGATTTTGATGCCCACACTCTGATCAGCTTGGATAGGATTGGGGGTTACGTCCATAGTTGCCATCGGCCTCGCCTCTTCACCTCGGGTATAGCTGGGATTCGGTGTTCCCTCATCCCAGTCTACGGTCCTACCAATGCGCCGTATATTGATGCCCGCAATTGCCGCAGAGTTCCGAGCCGTAGGTTTGCTGGTATCCAGGGCACGGGCAGCCCGAGGTTGAGCACTTGCCGTAGCCCATCATCGGGTCCTGTTCGACCAAAACGTTTGCTAATGTAGTCACCGAAAGTGATGAAAGACCACCGCTGTCGTAATAGCCTTTTATGAGACTGAGGACATCGTCGGTTACTGAATGTCGCATACGGCTCTCCTTTCTTGCTGAGTTATCTTCGATATCCACAAATTGTGGGAGAGCGTGACCCTCCTATATTACCCTGGACAGTTTGTGACTCTGGACGTGCTTTTCACCCGTTCTCCCATTCGCCCCTTCGCTAGTTCAGAATGTAGCCTGGATGCAATCCAGGAATCGAATCTCCGGATTCTGCTGCGCTTCATCCAGGCTACCCTGCTCAAAACCTCCCAACCGGTGTCGCCCCCGGACATCCGAATGTTCCAAATAATTTTTCTAGCCTTATGAACAAAGCCCCTCTGGCAGTCCGTCCTCGGGTATCTAGACTCGACACAGTTTCAGCCAGGAAGGCTCCGCTGGAAGTTGTTCCCGGACTGATGATCGTTATATCAATAACGAGGCTCATGAGTGCTCTTATAGCGTAACATCTGGCTCGCTTCGACCTTATGACCTCGTTAAATAATTTGCTCAAAGCAAAATCTGCCGCCTTTATCTCTCCTGGCACGTCGGCAAAAACAAAACCCCGGAGAATTTGCAATACGAGCCGTGTGCTGATTGATCCTGCCGCCTGGACCAATGCTACTGCTTCAAGGCCGACTCCCGCAGTGCCAATCACAAAGAGAGTGTTGAAAAAGACCCCGAATGAAGTGGAGGCAGCTAAAGCGAAGTCTTTGGACAAGATGGCTGTCCCCACAAAGTTGAGAAAAGCTACGGCGAGAGAAATTCGCAGGGCGTTTGTCACCAGGAGTTCGCCGAGTGTATTGCGTCCGGACGGATCCCAGTTATCAATAGGATCCGCATTCGCATACAAGTAGCGGTGCAAGGAGACTGGATCGAAAATGTTCCCCTCCTCTGGGTCAGTCGTAATGAAGCGGCCCGTCGCTTGACTGTAATACCGCGCACGTAGGTAGTAGAAGCCGACATTTGGGTCCAGCTGCTCACCTACGTATAGGTAGACATTTGGCGTAGCGCCAGTGGAGGCCACGAGCACGCCAAAAGCATCATATGTGTACGAGTCGGTCACGCCGCCCGTCGTACTCGTCAACTGCCGCGTCGAGAGTTGTCCATCGTACTGATAGAAGCGGGTTCCCGTTCCAGTTCGCGTCTGGTTAATGAGACCATGGCCGTAGGTGTAGGTCACGGCGGTTGTTCCAGTAGTTTCTACCAACACTTGGGCCACTGTTTCCTTCTCGTCGGACTTGCACCCACAAGATATTGCCGCCCCACTCAAGGCGCGATTCTTATCGAGTAGGAAGGTAGCGGTCACTGCACCTGCCGTCTTACCGGTGCGCATGCCATCGGCATCATAGGTGTATGTCACTGACCCGGGATTAGTTCCGGTCTGCACACTGGCCGAGATGAGCCGGTTCTCAGCATCGTAGGTGTAGGTGTCAGTCGCGGCTCCTTGTTGACGGCTCACCAGATTGCCGTTGGCGTCATACGTGGAGGTCGCCGTGGTCGTTCCGGCAGTCTCGGTGAGCAGTCGATCGTTGGCGTCGTAAGTATAGGTCGTCACGTCGCCTGTCCGATTCATTTGCGCGCGGTTGCCAACAGCATCGTAACTATAGGCGATGGTCTGATCATTAGCTGTGCCTGGCTCGTCAATCACCTCCTGTGTCAAGCGATACACCGCATCGTAGGTGTAGGACACCGTCCGGCCTGTCGTCGCCGGTCCCGCTTCCACCACCTGCAGTCGATTACCGGCTGGGCCAAGGGTATAGGTGTAGGATGAGATCAACCCCGCGGGGCCAGTGTTGGTCATCTGGAGCAAGCGGTTAAGGGTGTCGTAGCCGTAGGTCGTCGTGACCCCATTGGGATAGGCGGTTGAAGCGAGATTGCCCACGGTGTCATAGGTATAAGTGGTCGTGCCGGTCGTATCGACGACCGTCGCCAAGCGGTTGAGGGCATCGTAGGTGTAGGTGGTCGTGCCTTGCGGCGTCGTCACCGCCGTCCGATTACCGGCCGCATCGTAGGTGTACGATAACACTTCACCCGACGCTTTGCGCTCTTGGGTGAGGCGGCCACGCGTATCGTAGGTGTAGCTATCGCCACCTGCCTGCGTGCGCAACCCTGAACCGGTGAACGCATAGGACACAGTCGTTCCACCCGGCAGCGTTTTCTGCGTAAGCCGATTCGCCGCGTCATACGTGAAGGTCGTCGTTTGCCCGTTGAAGTCGGTATGGGTCAACTGATTGCCATTCCCGTCATAGGTAAAGCTCTCCTGTTGCCCGAGCGGGCGTGAGCGACTGAGCAGATGCCCAAGGACATCGTAGGTCATCTGCGTCGTGTGGTTATTGGCGTCGGCTTGGGTCAGCCGATTGCCCAGCGCATCGTAGGTGTACGTCGTGATACTGCCTACGGCATCGGTGACGCGAATGAGTTGGCCCAGCGTATCGTAGGCAAACTGAATGGTGCGCCCGGCTTGATCGGTTTCTCCAGTTTTACGTTTCGCCGCATCATCCGACGTCGTCTTGGTCGTCCCGTTCGGGAAGGTGATTCTGAGAAGATTCCCGGCACTGTCGTAGGCAAACGTGGTCACATGTCCAAGGGCGTCCGTCGTTTTGGTGCGTCGTTGCTGGCTATCGACCTCGTGTACGGTTACATGACCTAAAGCATCGGTCACGGCCTGCTTATTTGGTGCATAGCTGTAGGTCGTGACGTTGTCCCGTTCGTCAGTCTGTGTGAGCAACCGTCCCACGGCATCGTAGGCCTTCAGGAGCCTTGTGCCGTCCGGGTTGGTGATTTTGGTCTGGCGTCCGAGGGCGTCGTATTGGTATGCCGTTGTGTGCCCGTCCCGATCCGTGACACTCAAGACATGGTTTTCAGCATCATACGTTGTAGTCTCCGTCGATCCATCAGGAAACGTCTTGCCGGTGAGATTGCCGCGCGCATCATGGGCAGATGTAGTGACCCCTCCATCCGCATCAGTGACTGTCGCCGGCTTCCGACCGTCTCCCACCGCACTGTAGGTGGTGACAATCTGGTGGTTGAGGGCGTCAATCACCTTGGTCAGCCGCTGCGCGGCGTCATATTGAAACTGCGTGGTGCGTCCTCCCTTCGTCTCCGATACGACACGCCCGCTCGCATTGTAAGTAAAAGTTGTCACCGTCCCCAACGGGTCGGTTTCTGAAGTCTTGTCGCCGGCAGTATCATACGTGTAGGTTGTGACGTTTCCGAGTGGATCGGTCGTAGTCAGGCGATTCCCCGCCGCGTTATAGGTGTGCCGCGTGACTCCGCCTTCAGGGTCTGTGACCTGGGTGAGATTACCGTTGGCATCGTAGACGTTGGTCGTCGTGCGCCCTTCAGGGTCACGCGTGGTGAGTATCTGTTGTCGAGCGTTGTAGGTATTCGTCGTCGTATTCCCGTCAAAATCCGTGCTGGTCAGGACATTGCGCTGGCTGTCATACGTCTTGGTGGCAACCCGCCCAAGCGGATCGGTTTCCGTCAGTTGATTGCCTTGGCTGTCATAAGTGTACGTCGTCCGACCCGCTAACGCATCGGTCTTGGCCGTCACGTTCCCGGTCGCGTCATATTCGAATACCGTCGGGTTACCGAGGCGGTCACGTACTACTTCTCGGGATGCAGCGGTATCGTGCGTGAACTCGATGCGGTTGCCTTGCGCGTCGGTGGTGGCAATCAGTCGCCCTTGCGCGTCGTACTCGTTCCGTGCGGCGTGATTGCCCGCCGGATCTTGAATATCGATCAAGCCATGCGTGCTGTTGTAGGCATAGCGTGCTGTACCAACCGCATCGGTATGACTGACCAAGTCGCCGTTGGCATTATACGCGTAGGTTTGGCCGTTGCCGCTCGGATCGGTAATCTGCGTGATTCTTCCCTGCGCGTCACGAGTAAAGGTGACACTCTTGCCGGAGGAGTGGATGATCCCATTGGTTCCAAACGTCAGCGTGTTGCCGTTAGGATCATGAATCATCTCCACGCCTTTGGTGCGGTCGATGTCGATGAGCTGTCCGCTGGCGCTCACGTACCGAAAACGTTTGGGGTTGAAGGTGTTGAGGGTGGAGTCATCCAGGAGGGTGACATCGTTGACCGCGAATATCTGCGGATCGGTGATCAACAGTCCAGTGTTTCCACCGTTATCGAGTGGGATCAACGTGCCCACCGTGCCGGAGCGAGGAATGTAACTGGCCGTCACTGCGGTAAACGGCTGAAGGGCCGATGACGTTGGATTGATGACGAGGTCGAATTCTTCGACTTTACCATCAGGTAAGGTCAAACTGACTTTGTGTTCGCCCACCGGAGCGAGGGTGTAGCTCAATCCCGAAGGATGATTGACTACCCAGCCGCTGCCTTGCTCGCGGTTGGGACGGAGCCGGAGCGTCTGAATATCCAACCGCCAGCCAATACCGAAGTCGCCCTTGCCTTTGTCACGACTGTCGTAAGTGCGGTTGATGGTGATCGGGATGCCAGACAGCGGGATGCTGAGGTCTTGGAAGGTGATGCTGAAGAGCCCGACCTTTTGCTCGCGCGTGACTTGGACGGTTACACTTGCGACGCTCTGGTTGCCGCCACGATCGAAGACCGTCAAGCGGAGGGTGTACAGGTCGTTGATCAACAAGGTCGGATCAAGCTTCCCAAGCACGCCGTTGGTGACGGCGCTTGTTCCGGTGGCGAGCAACGTGAAAGTGGTCTCACCGGCTGGCGCATACTCCAGGACATATTTGAGGAAGTTAGCGTCACTGGCCGTGCCGATGACATCAATCGGACTGGTTACGGCTGCGCCATCGGTGGGCGTAGTGATCGTGGCGGTTGGATTGGTAGTATCGCCTGAGACTTTGGCCCGGACGGTGAGCGTGGTGTTGCCGCTGATCGTTCCTGATGTCGCAGTGATGGTGGTCGTGCCGTCGGCAAGTCCGGTGGCGATCCCATTCACGGCAATCGAAGCAGCGCTCGGACTACTACTCGTCCAAGTGACGATCGCCGTAAGATTCTGACTGCTGCCGTCGTTGAAGATCCCGGTCGCGGTAAACGCTTGGGTGTTCCCGACCAGAATCAAGGGCGTGAGCGGCTCGACCACGATCGAGGTCAAACCGGTGAGCGAAATGACGCCCGTCGAGACCACGAAATTGACCGCGGAACCCAACGGGATCACGGTCCCTGCTGCGGGCGTTTGGCTAATGATATTGCCCGCGGCCACGGTGGTACTCGGCGCCGTGGTGACAGTACCGACGGTGAGGCCGACGCCGGTAATGGCAGTTTGCGCGGCCGCTTGCGTTTGACTGACGACGTTGGGCACAGTGGCGCCTTGTACGCCGGAGGAAACCACAAGATTGACGGCGCTTCCTTGCGGGACAGAGGTTCCTGCCGCAGGCTCCTGGCTGATCACGCTTCCCGCCGGCACCGTATTGCTCGGGGTGTTGGTAATCGTCCCAACAGTCAGGCCGGCACCAGTAATCGCTATCTGCGCTGCGGCTTGGGTCTGTCCTACAACATTGGGAACAGTTCCCTGTGCACCAACAGTGATAGTGAAGCCTTGGAAGGCCGACTGGTTTTGCGAGTCGGTGACTTTGAGGGCCACGATGTAATTGCCCGCCTGCGCTGTCGTTGGTGTCCAGCGGACCAGACCTGTTGATGAGTTAATCGTCATGCCCGGGGGTGCTTGGGCCAGGGCGAACGTCAGTACTTCACCGACGTCAGGATCGACCGCGCGGACCGCGTAGAGATACTCGAGGTTCGGGGTTGCAGTCGTTGGTGCTTGCGAGAGAATGCTCGGTGCGGTGTTGGGTGGCAGGATGTCGATCTTCACTGTGGCGGTGTTGGAATCGAGTGATCCGTCATTAGCTTTGTAGGTAGAGTTGTCGGTATCAACACCGGTGCGCTCTTGCGGCAGCAGGCTATTGACACGGTAGTTGTTGAGTCCGGGGGTGAGCCCGTTGATGGCGGGATGCGCGGGAACAGTACCATCACTGTTCACGTTGGTGACATTGTAATTGTACTGGTTATAGATCGGTCGGGTTTTCGCCCACTTCCCATTCTTGGCCTTGAAGACGTGAATCAGCGGGCTGCCATTGAAACCACCGGTAACGATTTCCGCGCTGCCGTCGCCATCGACGTCAGCGACCACAGGGTACTCGTGTCGATTGCTGAAATTTGGTGATCTGATCGAGTACAGCTGCGTGCCGGTCTGTCCATCAAAGATCGAGAGCGCCCCTTGCTGAACCGCACCGGTGCCGACACCAGTGTCGAACGGACTGGTCGCTGCAGGAACAATGAGCTCGGGTTTGCCATCGCCATTGAGGTCGAAGATGGTGGGCCCGTTGCTATTATTCCCAGCGGTGAAGGGGATGGGAATTAAACGGTCTGACGAACCGTCACGCGCGACGACATGAATGTTGGTGCCCGTCATGACCACAATCTCGCTCTTGCCATCGCCATCGACGTCGCCAATAGTCAGGTTACTGGCGGCGTCTCCTGTATCTAAGGGGCCCCATTTCTTTACGCCCGTGTGTTCGTACACATATAGTTGGCCGAAGCGATCCAGATACACGATCTCAGCAAACGGATCGTCGTCGAGGTTCGCCACTGCAACATCAATAACGTTCAAACACGTGAGACATGGAGACGCACTCCATAACAAATGGCCCTGATGGTCAAACACATCATCAGAAAAGAGAATCTCCAGATCGCCATCCAGATCAATATCCTGGGCGACGACCACACCGGTGGAGGAGTTGGAGCCGCCACCACGCGCGGTCCAGAGGATCTGTCCCTGATTGTCAAAGACGGTGACGTAGTCTTCACTGACAATGCCAGCCGGAGTGAGCGGCCCCTTGGCGCTATAACCCACAATGATCTCTGGCGTCCCATCACCGTTGAGGTCAGCAATCAGTGGTTTGGTGAACCCATCGGACCCGGTATTGACCGAGTCGATGAGCGGGTCTTCTACCACATTGTGGCTGGTCCATTTGTAGGTGCCGTCGTGATTAAAGGCGATCAATTGCTGACGGAAGCTGTCTGTCCCCTGATTGTTACCATCGTGCCCATCAACTGCAATAATCTCAGGAAACCCGTCGCCGTCGATATCACCAGCCGCAAGCTCGGAACTCCCATCAAGGACGATTTGTGGGTTCGTCGTTGTTTGAAAAGCATTAGTAGAGAAGGCGACTGAGCCGTCGTTGCCGTGAAGGGCAATCAAGTTGCCTGTAAGGAAGAGACCTTCATTGGAGCGAAAGACAATTTCCGGCACACCATCTTTATCGAGATCGATAACAATTGGTTGTGTAAGTGTCGAACCCTGGCCAAAGGAAAACTTGAGTACGGGTTCAAGTGAATTAGCGAGTGGTTCAGTCGGAGTGTAGGTAAATGAGCCATCGGCCGCCAGCGTGGCTGTGCCTTTGGTGGGATTGGTCACACTCTGTGCGGTCAGCGGATTGTTATCCGGGTCAGAGTCGTTCTGCAACACGCCGGGCGCGGCGACGGTTAGCGTTTGTCGCCGCCGCACGACGTATTGGTCATCCTGGGCCGTCGGTGCACGATTGGCCTGGGATGCACTCACTTGAATGGTGAAGTTCTGTGTCGCGGTGCCACCCGTGTGGCCGTCACTGACCTGCACCGCCACATTCTGTGGTCCGGTCTGATTGGCCGCCGGTGTCCAGGTGATCACCCCCGTAGTGGCATCGATCGTCATCCCGGTCGGCTTCGTCGTCAACGCGTAGGTCAGGGTATCGTTATCAGGATCGGTCGCATTCACATCGTAGCTGTAGGCCTGCCCGACCGCGGCCGTGGTGACCGCAGTGGACGTGATCGTCGGGGCCCGGTTCCCGAGGGTTGCCGTAATGTCCACGCTATCGGACACACTCCCCCCCCGCCCATCACTGACCGTGAGCTGCACGCTATACGGCCCGGCAACATCCGCGATAAAACTCGGCGTCGCGGTGGTCGCCCCGGTCAGGGTGGCATTGCTACTCGCCGGGTTGACCGTGAACGTCCATTGATAGGTCAGCGGGTCATTATCAGGATCGCTCGACCCACTGCCGTTAAGATTCACCGTCGCCCCGACGCTAACACTCTGATCACTGCCGGCATTGGCCACCGGCGGCCGATTCGTGGCCACCACGGGATTTGCCGTGATACTCACCGTGCTAGGCGCACTACTGACCGTGCCGTCATTGACGATCAATTGCACCACATACAACCCCGGCTGATCGGGCGTGAAGGTCGGTTGGGGTGCTGCGGCACTGGACAGGGCGGCCGTGCTGCTCGCCGGTCTATTGGTAAACGCCCACAGATAGGTCAAGGGTTGGCCATCGGCATCACTCGACTGACGGCCGTCTAAGGTGACGAGCTGTCCCACCGTCACTGTCTGTGGCGGCCCTGCATTGGCCACGGGCTGGGAGTTCTGGGTGCTGATCACCACCGTGTCCGGGGCACTATCGACCGTGCCGTCGTTGACGATTAGCTGGGCGGTATAGCTCCCAGGCATGTCAGCGATAAAGCTGGGACTCAGACTGGTCGGGACATCAAGCACCGCCCCGCTGCCGGTGGGCACTGACATCAGCATCCAGCGATAGGTTAAGGGATTCCCATCGGCATCACTCGACTGGCTGCCATTCAAGACCACCCGCGTCGTGAGCGCCACGGTCTGATCGGGCCCGGCATTGGCCACCGGCGGGGAGTTCTGCGTGCTGATCACCACGGTGTCCGGCTCACTGTCGATCGTGCCGTCATTGACCACCAGTTGCAGGGTATACTGCCCCGTTTTATCAAGTTGAATGGTCGGTTTGACCGCGCTGGGATCCGACACTGTCGCCGTGCTCCCGGTGGGCGCGGACGTGAGACTCCAGGCAAACGTCAACGCTTGCCCATCGACATCGCTGGAGGCACTGCCATCGAGCGACACCACCTGCCCTAGCAGCACGCTCTGATCGGGCCCGGCCTTGGCCACCGGCGGGGAGTTCTCGGTGCTGATGGTGACCGTGTCAGGCTCACTGTCGAGTTGCCCATCGTTGACAATCAACTCCACCACATAGGTGCCGGCTCTGTCGAGGGTGAATTGGGGCGCGACGGTGGTGGGAGTCTGTAATACGGCAGTGCTGCCGGTGGGCACGCTGGTGAAACTCCAGCGATAGGTCAGGGGATTCCCATCGGCATCGGACGAGGCGCTGCCAGTGAGTCGAATGACGGTGCCCACTCGTCCACTCTGCGCCGCTCCGGCCTTGGCCACCGGGGCACTGTTGGTGGTCGAGAGGATGACCGTGTCGGGCTCACTGCTCCCCAACCCGTCGTTGACGATGAGTTGCACGACATAGGTCCCGGCTTTGTCGGGCGTCAGGCTCGGGCGGATACTGGTGGCATTGCTCAGCGCTGCACTGCTACCATCGGGTTGGCTGATCAGGCTCCACTGATGGGTGAGCGTATCGCCATCGGCGTCACTGGACGCACTGCCATCGAGGGTGATACGAGCGCCGACTTTCCCGCTCTGATCGGGTCCGGCATTGGCCAGGGGTTGAGAATTGACGGTGCTGAGCTTTACGGTGTCCGGGGCACTGGCGGCTTTTCCATCATTGACGAGCAGTCGCACCACATAGTCGCCTGCCTTATCGAGCGTGAGGGTGGGCCGCACGGCGGTCGGGTTCACCAGGGCTGCGGTACTGCCGGCCGGCTTGGACACCAGACTCCACTGGTAGGTGAGCGGATTGCCATCGGCATCGGAGGAGGCACTGCCATCGAGGGTGAGGGTTGTTCCCACTTGTCCGCTTTGGTCCGGGCCCGCATTGGCCACTGGTGCACTGTTGGTGGTCGAGATCACCACGGTGTCGGTAGCGCTGCCCCCGCGGCCATCGCTGACGGTCAGCTTCACCGTGTACACGCCCGGTTTGTCAATCACGAAGGTGGGGGTCGTGGTCGTGGCTCCCTTCAAGGTGGCCGTACTGCCTGCTGGTTTGGCGACAAAGCTCCAGGAGAAGCTTAGCCGATCTCCATCTCGGTCACTTGACCCGCAGGCGGTGAGCCGCACGGTCGCCCCCACAGGACGGGTCTGATCGGGCCCGGCATGGGCGGTCGGTGGGCGGTTGACAATGGGGCAGCTCCGCCCGCTGCCATCGCGATCATCGACGCGTCCGTTGCAGTCATCATCCACGCCGTTGCCGCAGATCTCTGCTTGCCGCACGCGCAGGGTTTTGCTGGCACTCTGTGATTTAGTGTTGCTGACGGTGACGGTGGTAAGCCCTGGGGGGGCGGTCTGCGGCACGGTAACCACGAGTTTCTTGGTGGTGGACGAGAGATTGGTATGGCTGACAATCGTGGCTCCGACGCCACCGACCTTGACGGTCAGCGGGCTGGTGCGATCGAAGTTGGCCAGCGTGAGTTGGAAGTTGGCTCCACGGGCCACACACGACGGCGACAGACCCGTGATACGCGGCTGGTAGGATGAAGAGCCGGTCGCCTCGGCGACGGCGTGGTATCTCTGCGGGAGTGGGAGATCAGTCAGCAGCAAGGCGCAAATGACTAAGCGAGCCGTCGCCCGCCCCAGGCGGGTGTGCAGCAAACGATTAAAGTCCACGGTTGGATGGTTCGCTCCAGTAGCGGGGTGGGTCATTGCTGCTCTCCTCGTCTAGAAACAAAAAAGCCGGGCGCCGCAGGTGACCAAAACGGTGGTCACTTCCGGCAACCCGGCTAACTTCTGTTCGCGCTGAAGTCCCGTGGGCTTTCCGTCCCCGAGTCACCTCGGGTTTGGCACACTATTTTTATTCCAGATAATATCCTAACAGTCTGTTCTTTATCGTTTATAGAAAATTGGGAGCCTGAACCGCAAGCCTCAAGTGGTTCAATTTACGTTCAGTTTTCCCTCATTGTGGTTCAATTTTTTCTGAACCTCTTCCCTCAATAAGAAAGACAAGGGCGCTTTCACATCAGAAAACGGCTCAGAGTGATAGGGAATAGTCTCGGTGAAAAAAGCTCCCCTGAAGAGACAAAACCGTTGCCTTTTCAGGGGTTTCACTTTTTTCTCAAGTGTGGTAGGGGGTTGCCGATTCTCGCGGCGAGAGGGGCAAAAAAGGGAGTCTTCTATGGCTATGCAGCAGTTGCGGTTTCCTCCTTTCCGATTGGACCTGACCAACAATTTATTATGGCGCGAGGAATACCAAATTCCCTTACGGCCAAAGTCCTTGGCCGTGCTTGGCCTCTTGGTTGAACGACGCGGCCAGGTCGTGTCCAAGGAGGCACTCTTCCACGCGGTATGGCCGGACACGGTCGTCAGCGAAGGCGTTCTGAAGGTCTGTATCCGTGAGATCCGCGAGGCGCTTGGAGATAACTCGGGCACGCCGAAATTTATTGAAACCTTACCCCGCCAAGGCTACCGTTTCATCGCGGTTGTCGCTCACGGCCAACAGACAGGAGTCGATAGCCCTCACACTCAGCCAACCGTGGGTATTGTTGGCCGCGCGGCAGAACTAGAGCACTTGCATGGCTGGCTCACCCAAGCGTTGAGTGGTCAGCATCAAGTGGTATTCATCACCGGCGAGCCCGGCATCGGCAAGACCGCGATTGTCGATGCCTTTGAGACCACTGTCAGGACCACCCAGCTGGCGCGAATCGGCCACGGCCAGTGTGTCGAGCATTATGGTGCGGGGGAGGCCTATCTACCGGTGCTTGAAGCTCTCGAAGAGCTTTGTCGAACCCCGGCGAAAGAGCAGATCGTCACGACCCTACGCCAGTATGCTCCCCTCTGGTTGGCACAGCTGCCGGCGTTGCTTTCCCCGGCCGAGCGCGAACAGTTACAACGCGGACTGCAAGGAGCAACACAAGAACGGATGCTGCGTGAGATGGCAACAGCGCTCGAAGCCTTGACCGCCGCGATGCCGGTGATCTTGGTGCTCGAAGATCTGCACTGGAGCGATGCTTCGACTCTGACGCTGCTGTCTGCGATCGCCCGGCGGCGGCATCCGGCACGACTATTACTCATTGGCACTTACCGCCCGACCGACGTCTCGGCGCAAAACCATCCGCTTGCTGCGGTGACGCAGGAACTCCGCTCGCATCGTCAGTGCCAGGAATTACCTTTGTCATTGTTGCGGGAAGAAGATGTTTCCGCATATCTCGCCACCAGATTTGCTAAGCAGTCTGTCCCACAGGGGTTGGCACAGGCCATCTATCAGCACACCGAAGGAAACCCCTTGTTCATGGTAAATCTGGTGGATCAGGTGTTTGTTCAGGGTGAAGCACCCTCGTCACTGCCATCGCACGAGCCATTCGGTGCAGTACTGCGACCGATGCCGGAGAATTTACGACAGATGATCACCTACCAGATTGACCGCCTCGGGCAAGACGAGCAACGGATCTTAGAAGTCGCCAGTGTCGCGGGGATGGAATTCTCTGCAGCTATTGTGGCTGCGGCGCTGGACACGGATGTGTTCCACGTCGAGCAGTGCTGCAACGTGCTCACCCAGCGTTGTCTCTTCCTCGCATCCTCTGCTTCCTTTCCAGAGCAACGACAGACGAGTCGTTACGAATTTCGCCACTCACTCTTTCACAATGTGTTTTACGAACGCCTCGGTCTCGCTCGGCGACGATTGCTGCACCAACGTGTCGGTGAACAGAAAGAGGCGGTATATGGTCCTCGGGCGCACGAAGTTGCAGCTGTGTTGGCGGTACACTTCATCGAGGGAGGCGACGCGCCCCGCGCTGTACAGTATCTGCAACAGGCGGCGAAAACGGCGCTGCGGCGGTCCGCCCATCAGGAAGCAAAGCTTCACCTGACCCGGGCTCTCGATTGGCTGCCTGTGTTGCCCGAGACGACAGAGCGGACGCAACGTGAATTAGATGTGCACCTGATGCTCGGAGTCACATTGATGAGCACACAAGGCTTCGCGGCACCGCAAGTCCAGCAGACCTATGCGCATGCCCATCGCCTCTGCCAACAGCTCGGACAGACCCCGCAATTGTTCCCTGCACTGTGGGGTCTGCGCTCGTTTTACCATGTTCGCGCCGAGTATCACACTGCGCGTGAGATTGCAGAGCAGCTTTTGCAGCTTGCCCAGACCACACAAAATACCGACTTGCTGGTAGAAGGCCACTTGGCCCTTGGGGTGACCTACTTTTTCTTGGGCGAAGTACTGGACGCCCGCACTCATCTCGAAGAGAGCCTGCGCTGGTATGATCCTCTGCAGCATCGTACTCATGCGTATATGTATGGTCAGGACCCTGCTGTCCTTGCCCTTTGTCACCTCGCGCCCCTCCTCTTTGGCATCGGCTTTCCCGACCAAGCGGCCACTCGTATTCAACAAGCCGTGGTACGTGCGGAAGAAATGGCGCACCCTTTTAGTCTGGGCTATGCCCACTGCTTTGCGGCTGCCGTCCATCAAGGACGAAGAGATCCTGCGGTAGTCATGCGGCATACGCAGGAAGCAACAACTCTGGCACAGACACAAGGGTTTCCTCATTTCTTGATTATGAGCAGCTTACTCCATGGCTGGGCGCTGGCGGCACTGGGCAAGCGCGAAGAAGGACTCCAGCAATTACAGCAAGCTCTCGAGGGGCAGATACGTATCGGCTTTGACGTAGGCCGGTCGTATTACCTGACGCAGTTAGCCGAAGTCCACGCCTCCCTGGGGCAAAGTGAACAAGGGCTCCAAGCGACCGAAGAGGGCCTAGAAAGAGTCGCGCAGAAAAATGAAGGATTCTTTGCCGCAGAGTTGTATCGCCTCAAAGGGGAATTAATGCTCCAACAATTATCAGTTGCCGGTGGTCAGTTGTTAGTTACCAACCCCAAAGCGGGGGCAGAAGCCGAAGCATGCTTTCACAAGGCCATCGAGATCGCGCGCCGGCAGCACACAAAGTTATTCGAGTTGCGCGCGGTCATGAGTCTGAGCCGCCTCTGGCAACAACAAGGGAAGAAGCAGCCAGCCCGGCAAGGCCTGGCAGACCTCTACGGCTGGTTTACGGAGGGATTTGAGACGCCCGATCTGCAGGAAGCAAAGGCGCTGTTGGAAGAGCTGTCGTAATCTGAGCCTATACAGTTTCTCGTTGACAATTATCCTTTGTCTGGCTGGTTCGTAGGGAATGTCTTCCTACGGGGATCACTACTCTTACAGTTTTTTCCAGCGTAAGACTGGATGCCGAGCGGCACGAGTCTCGTCGAGGCGGCTAACCGGAGTCGTCAACGGGGCGTCTTTAAGCGCAGCCGGATTCTCCTTGATCTCCTGTGCAATTGCCAGCAGTGCATCAGCAAACTCGTCCAGGGTTTCTTTACTTTCAGTCTCGGTTGGCTCGATCATCAGCGCCCCACTGACCACCAGAGGAAAATAAATCGTCGGCGCGTAGAACCCATAATCGAGCAAACGCTTGGCAATATCGAGAGTTTTAATGCCAGTGTGAGCAAATGAGCGATCAGAGAACACACACTCATGCATACAAGGGGTGTCGTAGGCCAAATCGTAGTCCTGCGCCAACCGCTGCCGGAGATAATTGGCATTGAGAACAGCCATGCGAGTGGCTTGCGTCAGGCCATCACTACCCATTGCCAGGATATAGGCATAGGCACGCACCAGGACACCAAAATTGCCATAGAAGGATCGCACTTTGCCAATCGAGCGAGGAAAGGTCTCGCTCCAACGATATCCGTTTTGTTCTTGCACCAAACGTGGGATCGGCAGGTATGGCTCTAAAAGTTTCTTGACTCCCACAGGGCCGGCTCCTGGCCCACCGCCGCCATGCGGAGTAGAAAAGGTCTTATGGAGATTGAACTGAATGACATCCGCTCCCATGTGCCCAGGTTTCGCGACTCCCATCAGAGCATTGAGATTTGCGCCGTCCATGTAGACCAGCGCGCCTCGCACATGCAAAGCCTCAGTGATTTGGACAATCTCACGCTCAAAAAGCCCAAGAGTGTTCGGATTCGTCACCATCAGTGCAGCCACATCTTCATCGACAAATTGCGTAACCGTCGCTGCCTCGAGGAGACCGGAGGAGCCGGTGGGAACTTCAACCACCGCGTAGCCACATAACGCGGCCGAGGCCGGGTTGGTGCCGTGGGCGCTCCCGGGAATCAACACTTTCTTGCGAGGATACCCACGATCGTGGTGATAGGCACGGATCAATTTCATCCCGGTTAATTCGCCCTGCGCACCAGCCGCAGGTTGAAGACTCACCGCATCCATGCCACTGATTTCGGCCAAGCAGCGTTCAAGATCAGCGAGTAGCTCAAGTGCACCTTGCGCATACTCGTCCGGCATTAAGGGGTGCAACTGCGCCAAGCCCTGGAGTCGGACAACCAATTCATTCACCACTGGATTGTACTTCATCGTACACGAGCCGAGGGGATAGAGAGTCGTCGCGGCACTGAAATTCCACTGTGAGAGGCGAGTGAAGTGGCGGACCACTTCTCCTTCGCTAACTTCAGGAAAATCAGCAAGCATTTCTCGACATAGCGCAGGCGGTAAGTCGTTGGCAGAATCACGCGCAGGAATATCGTCCTCCGGTAGCGAGTATCCCACCCGGCCTGGCGAGCCACGTTCACAGATGAGCGGCTCGTCCAGTAGGGTTCTCTTGTGTTTGTTGTCAAACGGCATAGTTTTTCAAAAACCGACCCCTAATCCTTACCATCCAATCCCTGGATTAGCCGTTCAATCTCACTACGAGTGTTCATCTCAGTCACGCAGAGAAGGAGGCAATCTTTCAGTTCAGGATACCAGTCTTCTAACACGAGCCCGGCAATAAGCCCTTGTTCCTTCAGCCTTCGCCAGACGGTTCGTGCCTGTGGCACTTCGATCACGAGTTCATTAAAAAAGGGGGCAGAAAAACGCTGCCGGCAACCCTCGATATGCGACAGGACATCTCGGGCATAGTGACTCTTCTTCACATTACGTGCAGCGAGTTCTCGTAATCCTTGTTTTCCCATCAGGCAGAGAAAGACAGTAGCCGCGAGTGCGCAGAGCCCCTGATTCGTACAGATATTCGAGGTCGCGCGCTCACGCCGAATGTGTTGTTCGCGGGTAGCAAGGGTAAGGACAAAGCCGCGTCGCCCGTCATGATCGACGGTCTCACCCACTAATCGTCCGGGCATATTGCGCAGGAACCGCTCGCGGCAGGCAAAGAGGCCTACTCCCGGACCACCATACGACAAGGGAATACCGAAACTTTGTCCTTCCGCAACGGCAATATCGACCCCAAGCTCGCCCGGAGCTTTGAGCAATCCGAGCGCGAGCGCTTCAGTCGTTACGGTGATCATTAATGCGTCGGCATGATGAGTCGTTTCACTAATACGCTCAACCTCTTCTATCACCCCAAAGACATTCGGATAGCCAACCACGACACAACTCACAGTATCATCGACACGCTTCGCCAGGGACACGGCATCGACTCGCCCATCCCCATCCCAAGGTAATTCGATAATATGCACACCTGGCACCCCGTCGAGGTAAGTCTGGACAACGCGTCGATATTGGGGGTGGAGGGAGCGAGCCACCAGAACAGTTGACCGCTGTGGCAAGATCCGTTTTGCCATCAGCACCGCTTCAGCGGTTGCTGAGGCGCCATCGTACATACTCGCGTTCGCCACCTCTAGACCGAACAGGGTAGCCACAAGCGACTGAAACTCAAAAATTGCCTGCAGCGTTCCTTGACTGACTTCCGGCTGATAGGGAGTGTACGCGGTAGCAAATTCTGCGCGCTGAATAAGCTGGTCAACCACCACCGGAACAAAATGCGAGTACGCCCCCACCCCAAGA